>Ga0307507_10004331_pt1 | contig 25383 bp, 12 predicted proteins | sample 7_EM_MG_FD_207223 | JGI IMG/M metagenome (GOLD analysis project Ga0307507, IMG submission 207223) | Populus trichocarpa ectomycorrhiza microbial communities from riparian zone in the Pacific Northwest, United States - 7_EM | ecosystem: Host-associated > Plants > Roots > Unclassified | place...
ATTTTAATATTTTTTTTCCATTGGCTTTTTTTAAACCCCCCCCCCCCCCCCCCCCTAGTATTTGCCTATTACCCTGCCTTCTACTAAGAATAAGCTTGCCATTAAAGGAAGTATATTAACCCTTATTGCAAGGCCCTAGGACTAACATTTATATATCCATTTAATAATTTAATCCTCCTAATAAGGATGCAATAGCGTTTTATAACCTAGATATTAAGGGAGATACCCAGTAACGCAACACGCAATGGTAGAATAGGGTAATACGCGAACGCCGGAGGCTTTGCGAATTGATAGCTCAACGCCCAATTCAACGTCTTGTATAGCTTTTTATATAGAGACTTTAGCTTCACAAGAACTTGACTGGGGAAGGGACATATTGATTTGTACAAGGAATTTCGGGTTTGGGTGTAATTTGGTAGGGGAAGAAGAAGAGCGCGTACAAACGCGTTGTCTCGCTTGGGGGGGTGGCACGTTATGGCCAAAAGTTGCCTTGGCTGTGTCGAGATACCCGACCCGCTGAAATGCAATAGAATTACCTTCTTTGACCTAGACACCCCCAAAATTCTCTTCAACAACATCCAAGGGGAATCCACTAACAAAGTAAACCAACGCTTCTCCTAATCTGGATTCACTCGAGAATAATCTACCCCTGGGGTCCAAAACGACTTAGTATTTAAGAGCCAGTATAAACCTAAAGGAGGCGTGATATGTATTTCTTGTAACCCGAACATTTGATTTCTCAACCAATCCAAAAATTATCAGCTCATCATGGTGTAATCACAACGCTTTCTCCCATTCCCGCCCTCTCTGCCGCAACATCAAACGCCTTTTCCCATTCTTCTAATGAAAAAGTCCCAACAGTCATCATTCCAGCGCTCTTACCGAGCTTTAAATTCCCTCTCTCAACCATCTTGAGCGGAGCAAAAATGTCCTCTCGCTCATACATCCATTTCCCCTGAATCCGCAAATTCCAGTGCATTACCCTTACATAGGGGATACCCACGTCGTCGCGGATACCACCCATCAAACTCACACGCCCGCTGTGCCGAAGTGCTAGAATGCCTGACTTGATATGCGTCGAGGCTGCTGCTGCAGGGGGTGAAATATCGAAAAATGTATCAGCTTGCCCAAAAGCACGCAGGGCTGCAGTATCGGTCTTAGGGTCTCCGGTCATTGTCACCGTTTCGACTTGGGAATTTCCGAATTTTTCTTTGAGAGAGGAGAGCTTAGTGTTATCCCGGCCCATAGCAATAACTCTTGCTCCCATGGCCACAGCGACTTGCACTGCTGCCCCACCAAACGCTCCAGTTGCAGGGGATACGATCACAGTTTCGCCGACTTTGGCATCGATGTCTCTGAGGCCGCCGAAAGGCACTAACAGCCTTGGAATTTGTGCTAGATCCTCTGCCGCATATCCTAGTCCACCATCTTCTGGCTTTTCGAGGAGGGACTGAGAGAGTGGAATGCAGTTTTCCGGCGGGATTTTCGCGTACTCTGCATACGTCGCATCACGCCATTGGCTATGCATAAGCTTCTTGCTACCTGCAGAGTATCCTCCATGAATGCCAGGATGGCCTTGGAATCTACGAGTAGCGGTAATAGAACGATGTATCCGAAAAATATATATACGTAGTGGAGAGGATTGATAGAGGACGGACTGTGCTGTGTTACTAGGATATCTTCATATTGGGGTTTTGTGAAAACAACGCCATCACTATATAGACACATCGGTCAACAGCTATTACTCTGTGTGCTGTCAAAATGTCGTTGTGATATATGACATATTCACGACGTCAATATTTGTTGTTGGCCGACAGTCCTGAAGATGCTAAGAGATACGATGAATGTAAGGACCTTTCATCCCTAGGTCGGATTAGCTGGCTAAGACGATGGAAGGCGTTGATATACTTCATCTTGCTAGCATTATGTGTATTGCGTAATATATATTTCGGTATGCGACCTATATTTACACGTATGCCCTGATTTAAGCAATCCTCATTTTGATTGGTTCGGGAATTACAATAATTTTCGAGGTGAAACACAGTATACGTACATCACGTGTTGACAATAGCATTATTCCTCCATCTGACAAGATGCCGGAGATCGGAAGACCTCGCAAGTAACGAGAGTGATACCAGAGTTATTCACTCACCTCATTTTCCAATCATTGTTTCCTATTGAGTTATCGTTTATCAGGTATCTCAACGATCTGACCGCATTCCGGGCAAGGAGAGTGTCAGCATTTCTTTCTCGGGTATGGGAGGGCCTGACATGTGCATCGTCAACACCAAGGTCCGGATCTTGCCATTTAGGGAGGGTTTCCTCTTCTAGGCAATGTCACATCGTAGGTAGAGGGAATCAAAGCGACAGGATCGTCTTCTATCATAAAACATGCAGGCCGCATGATATCCAAGCCGTAACAGGAGCAGTAGAGATACAGCAGATGGATTTTCTAGACAGAACAAGAATGATAGTTAGTGCTGTCAGTTTTAGATGCCTACTGAAGCTATGACTCTCTCAACACTTACCTCGAGAAAACTTTTGCATAGCTCTACTACAAAGCCCTCCTACCAAGAATGGTAGTGCAAGCCTTTTTTGTAGTTAGCTTATCGATAAATGTGTGGATTGAGAGAAAGGACACACTCCTACTTCATCAAAGCAGTGAAAAATAGATACTAGACGGGATGGGAAGACGATGAGTCATGTAGAATGAGGGATGATATAGGTTTTTCTGGCCACCTGAAGGAACCAGGTTGGCTACTATATGATTCCGGCCGAATCGAATCATCTCGTCATAATTGGCAGCTCTTGATGGACGCCCTGCATCCTTTTTGTTTTCTGGCGGATGGCTAGAACACCTCTCCAACTGTCCGGCGCCTGTGAAGTATGTCCCGAGAATTTCCGGCCCCTTCAGGTAGAGGCCACACCCAGTTCCTTCTTCGCTGCCCATTGTTTCTCCTTATTTATCTTTTCCAGGATCTTATCTGCACCTTCCTCAACTAGTACTTTTGCAATATCTCTTCCCATAGCTTCTGCATCCGCAACTGAGGCGACCTTTCTAATCATCTCTGTCTCGACGGACTCTGTTCCATCAACACTGACGACGATAGTTCGGAGTACCAGCTCTTCACTGTCCAGTATTTCGTCATCTTGCTCCTCCTCAACGGCTTTCCCATCTTTTCTATACTCCTTAGCAGGCTCCACCCCAGCTGCCACCCCTCTCTTCCCACCCCTCCACTCTGTTTCAACTCCAATCGGGACACTACAGCCACCCTCTAGACTTCGGAGTAATGCCCTTTCGGCTGAACATGCCCGTGTGGTCCGCTCAGAACCTATTTTAGCCAGTATCTCTTTCACCACAGTATCGTTCTCTCGCACTTCAATCGCAAGGGCACCTTGGCCGACAGCATACAGCATACCACCGCTATCTTTGCTCAAATATTGCGTTATTCTGTCTTCCATCCCTAACCTCTTCAACCCCGCTGCCGCTAATATGATTGCCGCGAACGGTGAGTCTTCCGCATCAAGTTTTGCTAACCGGGTTCCAACATTGCCACGCACGTCGGCGAATTTTAGGGTTGGGTAGAGACGGCGCAGCTGGGCAACGCGGCGGACTGAGGATGTGCCGATTGTGGAGCCCTCTGGGAGAGACGCGAGGTTTTTACAGATGGAGGAAAGCTTGGGTGAGACGACCAGGACGTCGCGCGGGTCTTCGCGAGGGCAGATGCAGCCGATGGATAGAGATGGAGGGAGTTGAGTTGGCATGTCTATGGATACATCCATTAGCTTTACTTGCTTAGTTTTAACGGTAGCCCTTGTTCGTGGTGCAACTAGGGCCGGCTATAAGTGGCTAGGAGGACTCAATTGAGTGTACATCAGAATCCTAGTGACGATAATTTACGATAGGGTGGGATATCACTCGCCTTTCAAGCAATGTACAATCATATCCAGCTCCCCTTTTAGCAGCATCTCCTCCAATTCCCCGGTCCACAGACTCTTCGCATTCTCGCCCATCGAGAGCTGTTGCAGCGGTGTCACCTTGTCCTTGTCGCCTTGTGCCAAAATTGCGTGGATGGCATATTTTCGGTCTGGGTAGGCATCTTTGAGAGTTTTCTCGACAAGTCGCGCCTGAATTTGGGCGAGGGTTGAACGGCGCGTGCCGATCTTTATTGGCTGGAAGTTGGTAGACGCGGAAGCGGAGGTTTGGGGGATGGAGATGGAGGGCGTTTCTAAGGTAGAAGCCGTGGCTGAAGCCATTGTTGTGATGTGCGTGAAAAAGAGAGGTAAGGAAAGGTGAGGAGCGAAAATTCTGGAGGTGGTGAGCTTTTCTGAAAGTCCGTGGCGGATGGCCTGGGTATGTTGCGGGGGTGTTAACAACACGTAGCCGTGCACCTCTATAACGCCTTAGTAAAATCTTAAATTTTTTAAAACCCTATCTTTCCTTAATAGAGTTATTTAGTATTTTTTAAAAAATTTAATAAGATTTCTTTAGCTTTATATAATTTTTAGAATTAAACTAGTAGTATTTTTTAAAATTATTAATAACTATACTAATTTATTATTATTTATTGCTTAATATCCGATTCAGATCCCTGTTAGGCCCACGCGGACTACTCCTTATATACATATAGGGAGAAAACTCTATTTAAGAAAACCCCGTAATCCGTCTCCCCGCCTTTTAGTGTAATGGAACCTTGTAGCTTAGACTACGGTGGGTTCTATTATTGGGCTAGGTATATAGGTACAACAAATCAACAACGTAATAACAACTGGTGGAGTAGTTACCTAATAGATTAACTCTAATTGTATTCTAAGATTCACTATAAGGAGAGAACTATCTATAGTAGGAACTAAGGTCCTTTAAATACATAACCATACTCCTAAGAAATCCTCTCTTGTATATAAGGTACGTGTTGTCTATATTAAACATAACGTTCCTTCCATTTAATACAGTTAATATGTTCAATACTATATGACCTTAGTTACTATTCCTTATTATATAGTTCCACCAGATCTATTTTAGACCGTGCCTATATTAACCAACTAGCTTCCGCCGACTCTTCTCCAAGTAGTTGTAACATTATACTTAAAGTGTCCATAATACTATCTCCCTCCTCTTTATTTTTGTCCTTAAAGATTCCTAATATCTCTAAGTTGTTTACTAAAGGTGTAATGTCCGTTTAATTAGTCTAGTTAATATTTATACTTATTATACCTAAAGCTTCTTCTTCTCTTTCTTGGGTTAAGCGTTGCCTTTATACAGTTTTCTCTATACTGTTGCTAGGTGAAGTGATGGCGATTCCCTACTCTTATTGCGCTAAAGAGGGGTTAGTTTATATTATACTAGTAAGTTCTACGTCTTAATAACCCTTCTTTTACTTTAAGTGTACTAAAGTAAATGTTTAACTATCCTGTAATGTTCGCTCTGTTTCTGATGCTAAGTGTGCGCGTTCTATAACTCTTAACAGTTTTTAAGTTCCCTAAGTAACTTATTATAGGGTCTTATGTTTAATCTACTACTATAAAGCTTAATAGTAAGCTGGCCTCCGCGCTACTTAAGGTTTAACATACCTTAGAAAAGTCCACACGCGTCCTTAAAGCTTAACGTTTAGCTTATGCTTGTCTTTAACGTCTTAAATATATCCGTAAGAAGGTCCGTTCCAAGAAGTGGAAACTTGTTTAATAGGGTTTATCTAAGCTAGGTAATAAAAGGACTGGCTCTCCTTCTATAAGGGAAATAACTCCAAGTAGCTTAGTAATTGCTCCTCTTAGGTCCCCTTTAGGTAACTTATTTTTCGGCGATCCTTTTTTGTTAATATTACCTAACCTGCTTTCTTCTAATACTCCTATACCTTTCCTATAGCGTTTTTTAGGTTGCTTAGTGGTTTCTAGGTAGTCTTACTATAGCCTATCCACTTTACTTTATACTATATTTTGTTGTCTACGTCCTTGTAACTAATAATCTTTAAAACTTACTATTTATCTTCCTTTTATCCTCTATATATGTTTGCCTTATAGGCTAATAGCTTAATATTCCCGTGTGCTAGCTCTAGCATTATAATATACTATATAGGGTAGATTTTCATTTTGGCTAGTAGGTTTAACTTATACGTAACTAATAAAATTCTTTACTTAACTTTAAAAGGTCCTAGTCTAATATAGTCTAATTTCTTACTTAGTTGTCAACTCTTAAAATTTTTATATAGTAGCTATACTTTATCCCCCTCCTTAAGATCTGGTCCCTTAGATCTCTTAGTATTATAGTACCTTTTCATTCGTTCTTGTACTAGTTTAGCTGTTTCTTTAAGGTTTATATAAAGATTTATTAATATCTCTATTCTTTGCTTAGCTGTGCTACTCGTCTTTTTTGCTTAATGTGGCGATAATAATATTCTTAGCTTATATCCGTAATTCGCCTTAAATAATAATATCCCTATTCCTTCTTATAGTGTTATATTATATGCAAACTGTGTAACTAGTAATAACAATACCTAATTATTCTATGCGTGATTAATATAATGCCTTAGATACTGTTTTAGTGTTTAGTTTAGTCTTTCCGTTTATCCGTCTATCTACGGATAATATGCTATAGATATTACTGCGCAAACCCCTTATTCTGCTAGAAACACTTCCTAAAACGCTACTATAAATCTTGGATCTCTATCTAATACGATTTTGTCTGGTGCTCTATATCTTATAAATACTTCCTTTATATAGATTCTAGTAACATCTTCTGCTAATATCTCTTTAGTGTATGCTATAAAGTATCCCTACTTTATTAGCTTATCTACTATTACTAAAATCACGTTATAATCTTGTCCTATAATAGGATCTCTTAACTTTGGTAACTTAATAATAAAGTCCTATAATATAACTTCCTATGGTCTTCCTGGTGTCTTAACAGGTTATAGCCCTCTATATAGCTTATACCTTGTTAGTTTATTTCTTTAGCAATTTAGATATTCCTTTATAACTTGTTTTACTAGTCCCTAGATTCCTTAAATAATGTACTCTTTTTAAAGTCTTAACACTAAGCCTATAGCTCTATTATGTCCTTATATTATTTCCTTGTGGAATTCCTTAACAAATTCTTCTGTAATAGACTTAGGTATATACGTTGCTTCTCTATTTTCGTATTGCTCTAAGTCTGGATTCTCTGCCTATGCTTTTTAGATTTTCTATATCTATTCACTCTCTAGTAAGTTATAGATCTGACTTTCCTTAGTTACTATAATCTTTGGATAATTATACCTAATTAATCTGTCTTAATTCTTTTATAATAAAGCTCCTAATAGCTTTTTACTACTCTATAGTTTAGCCTTTCTGCTTAGAGCGTCTGCTTATACATTGTCTGTACCCTTAGTATTCTATAAGTATTTCCACCTATCTAACCTATCTTTGGTTAAGTTCCTTTATTATTAGGAATCCTATAAGGTTCTTATAGTCCGTCTTAACTATAAATAGTTTTTCTGTGCCTTGTAAGAATGCTCTCTATTCCTTAAGTACTATAACTATACCTAACAACTCCTTGTTATAGATGTTATAGTTTAACTCTAGTGGTGTTATCTTTCGACTATAGTACGCCACTGGGTGCCATCTATTTTAATATTTCTATAGGAAGTATGCCCCTAGTGTAAAGTCTAATGTATCCATTTTTATAACCGTCTCTAGACCTGGTTAATAGATCTTAAGAACTGGCTTCTAGGTAAATAACTCTTTAATTCTCCTAAATAGTTCTTGTTATTTCCTTCCCTATGCCCATAGTTCTTCTTTCTTTGTTAACTGCGTAAATGGCTTAATATCCTATAACTATTACGCTATGAACCTTCTGCAGTAATTGTAAAACCCTAGGAATGATTTTAACTATATAATATTCTCTGGTTCCTGCTAATTTACTATAGCCTTGATCTTCTTTAGATCTATGCTAAGTTGGCCTAGTTTAATAATGAATCTAATAAAATTGGTTTTTTTAGTAAAGAACTCGCATTTCTTAATTACTACTAGCATCTATTCTTCTTGTAGTCTCTTTAAGACCTATTTAATGTGTTCTCTATGCTCTTCCTTACTCTCTAAGTAGATAATAATGTTGTTAAGGTATACTATAATAAATTTATTTAGGTGTTCTCCTAATACATTATTAATTTGCTTTTGGAATGTTACTAGTGTATTTATAAGCCCGAATTGTATAACTAATGGTTTATATAGTCCTTTCTTTAACCTAAAGGCTGCCTTCTATTTGTCGCCTTTCTTAATTCTGATCTAATGGTACGCCCATCTCAGATCTATCTTTGTAAAGATCTTTGCGTTGCCTATCCTGTCTTAAATTTCGCTAATTAAGGGTAAAGGATACCTATCCTTTCTAGTAATACTGTTTAACTATTTATAGTCTATACATATCCTGAGTTTTCTGTTTTTCTTTGGGATAAATAATACTGGATATCCTATTAATAACTATGATAGTCTGATATATCCCTTTTATAAGTTCTCCTAAATAAACTCCTTAAGCGCTACTGACTTGGTTTTAGTAAGCTTGTAAATTAGAAAGAACTTTAGACTTATTCCCTTTTTTAATTCTATTTTGTGGTCCCAAGCTATATGCTCTAACAGCTTTTCACTCTTTAGTAACCACAACTTTTTACTATACTTGTGGTATCTCTTTGGTATATAACTTAAGCCTCACTTAGTCTCTTTATATGTCACTCTAACTTGGTACTATACTAACTTGGTTTACTATCGCACTTTGCGCCGTTATATATCCTTAATATCGACTTAACCTATAACCCAATTAATCTTTAGATTGTACTTCTATAACTAAGGTATTCCTAGTATCGCCTTGTCCTGTCCTAACGGTAGGATATTAAAAGATATTCTAACTGGTCTTCCTTTAATAGTTATCTGGATAGGTCCTGTTTTAAGATTAATAATACCTCCTCTATAGGCTATCTAATCTCCTAAAATTGTTATAAGTAGATACGGGTGTTTTTTTTATCTATATAGTAACCCCATTCTCTCTATTGCCTTTGGTGATATGTGGTTTCTAGTTGCTCTACTATCTACTAATACTTTGAACTGCTGATCTTACCACTTAGCTTTTAAATTTAGGTGTTATTTTTAAATTCCTTTAAGGGTCTAAGGCTTTAACACTAGTTCCCTTTGGTCCTATACGCCTCCCCTTTTCCTGACTGTTAGCTACTTAATCCTGCCTATACTTAGTTTAACTTTAGCTAATACTTAATTCGTTTCTTTTCCTCTATATACTATAGATAAGCGTTCTCTAGGCACTTCTACTACTATTATCTATCTAGGCATTCTTCTGTAAGGAATCTTCCTAGTTAAAGTATTAAGTCCCCTTAACCTTATACTTCTACTGGGTGCTAACTATATATATATTTGGTATTCCTAAACCGCTTTTCCTCTAGTGCCCAATATATCCTTACTAGGTACTTCCGGTTCTTATCTTTTAGTGCTCTATGTATATTGCACGTGTTATCCATATAAGCTATCCATAATAGCGTATAATACGCTATATGTTTTAGGTTAACTCTTAGTTTATTTTTATCCTTAAGTTTAAACCTATACCTAGTTAACCTAACTACTGGTATCTCTGCTATAGGTACTAAGATTTATTACTCGCTTCTTTAGTCCCTAGATCCCTCTTTTAGGTTTCTTAATATTATAATTAATGCTTCTTTAATATAACTTATGCGTTTCTCTATAATAGGTTAGTCTTAGACAACTTTTTTATCTAGCTATATATAAAAATCTTCCTATTTATTGTTGTGTTATTGCCTATACCACTTTCCGTATAACTGGTTTAGTGTATATAGTCTATCTATTAGAAAGTACCTTGTTATTACTGCATTATAATATCCTTTAGTATATCTTTTTTTAAACCTGGTTAGAATATCTAGATCCTTTTCTTATTCCAGTTTATCTAACTACTTTGCCCTAGGTGTCCCTGCACTTAGCCTATTAATAATTCTTTGTATGGGTGCTCTATTCCTTATATAACCTGGTATAGCTAACCTCTTATCTAGCTTTTGCTCTTGCTATATAATAATTCTTGTTCTAAACTTATCTATAGTTTCTTATTTTCTGTGTCTTGTAGCTGGATCTTTATAGTCGTCTTGCTTTTTAATCCTAGTATTAACTGTTTAATCTTTAGGCTAAATACTATGTTTACTTAGGATTGCTAACGTTCTTATTTATTCTCTAAACTTATAGTTCTTAAACTTGCGTCCTATACTTATTTGTTTGTTACTAAACTAAGTTACTACCCTTTTCTATCGGTTTTCATCCATTATGGGTCCTTAGGTATATCTTATCTTACTTTAAGAATCTTAAGCTTCTCTTATCTCTTCTTAAGAATCTTAAGCCTATGGCCTTTTGCCTTTATTAAGTAATGAGCTAGTACTAGTAGTTATCTACTTGCTTAGTTTCTTCTAAACATTACTCCTATTATTTTATAAAGCGATGGAAATCGTATTTAATGGTATCGCTATACCTATTACTAAACCTTGCTCTGTAATGGTCTTAGTCTTTACTTTTGTTTTAACTTCTCCGAGGTCTATATACTCCTAGTAAGCTGCCTTTATTGCCTTATTATTGGTAAATGCTTCGCCTATGTTAAATTTATTGTCTTTAATGTCCGATTTATAAGCTAGTTTATTAGTTCCTTTAAACTTAGATAACAATGGCTCCTATAGCTAATAGCTTGCGCCGTACTTAGCGTCCTTATAAATTTGGTATGCGTTATTATAATAATATATAAAACTGTTAATTAAACACTCTTTTATTCCTTGCAGTGCACCATTATCCCTCTATATATATGTGCCGTCTGCTGGCCTAGTTCCCTTTACTGTGTAGTTACTCTAACCACCTCTATAGTCTCTGGCGAAATAACCCTGTTTTCCATAACTTATGCAAGCTCTATCTTTAAACCATTTTTCTTACTATAGAGTCCGCCTAAATATCTTCTGCTGCTAAGATCCCTGGTTTGGCCTCTACTTCTAGGTCCTTTAATTACTTAATCCTTAACCTCTGGGTTTTTATAGTTTCTTTTCCCACCTTTAGGTTTCTTTAGTACCGCTTAGGTCCATTAGCTCTACACTATTCTATAGTTTTTAACTCTATGTCTATTGTTGCGTACTCTGCGCCTTATATAACTATGGAACTCTATCTTGCCCTCTCTTAGCTTGTTCCCTTTAGTAGATTCTATTATTAATCTTTATTAACTAATCTATTAACTCTCTTAGAGTATCCGCATCTTCCATTAGGATGATTACGTCCTAGACTTTAGCCTTAAGTCCCTATTTATACTATGCTATAAGCGCCCTATCATTCCACTTAACCTACATGGCTAGTGTTTGAAACTGTGTTATATACTTAATTGTTAAAGTACGTTGTACTAAGTTCTAAAGCTTTCGTTCTGCTATAGTTATAGCTTCTAGGTCTCTAAATATCTGCATTAATTGCTCTGCGAACCTATTCTAACTAGCAAATATGTACCATACATCTTAGTTAGTAGTTATTATGCTATTAGCCTATATTTCCGTAAGATACGGCTTAAACTACTTAAGTGCCCTCCCCATTAGGAACAATCCTGTATAGGCTACTTAATCTAACAATATTACTAACTTCGCTCCTTCCTATACTACCTTAAAGTGCATTTGCGTAAGAAATCCTTTAAGCTTTAACTTCTCTCCTAAAAATTGTTTAATTAAAGGTAACTTAATCTTTACTGCTCTAATTCTATTAATGCGTTCTTTAAGTATCCTATTATTGTCTTGTAAGTAATTAACTATTTCTTATAACTAACCTTATGTAACTACTTAAGAATCCTTATTGTCTATACTGGTATCACCTGGCCCTAAGGTTGTAGCTCCTATTAACGCCGTTGTAACTGGTGCTGCTCTTAGTGGTATATTGTTTGATTTTGTTCTAATACCGTAACCTTAGTAGTGAATGTGTAACGGAACCTTATAGCTTAGACTACAGTGGGTTCTATTATTAGGTTAGGTATATAGGTACAACAAATTAACAACATAATAATAACTAATAGAGTGGTTGCCTAATAGATTAACTCTAATTATATTCTGAAATTTACTACAAGGAGAGAACTATCTATGGTAGGGACTAAGGTCCTTTAAATACACAACTATACTTCTAAGAAATCCTCTCTTATACGTGAGGTATGTATTGTCTGTATTAAATATAACATCCCTTCCATTTAACATAGTTAATATATTCAACACTATATAACCTCGGTTACTATTCCTTGTCACATAGTTCCACTAGATCTATTCTAGACTGTGCCTGTATTAACTAACTAGCTTCCGCCAACTCTTCTCCAAGTAGTTGTAACATTGTACTTAAAGCGTCCGTAATATTTAGGGCTCGCTTGCGAGTCGCCTGCGAGTTACCAGTAGTGCTCTACTACCTTACTTTTTAACCTTCTTAGGAACTACTGCTGCCGTAACAAACCTACAGACGCGCTAGTATTATATACTATACTCTACTCCTGTAGAGTTATTAGGGGGCACCTATTACTTGCCCCTTTGCCTTTTATTATTATTTTCTTTATAACCTGGAACTGGTCTAGTATATTTTAGCTAATAAGCTACCGGGTAGCCGCCTTAAGGCCTTTCTATATTAAGAGTAGTGTATTATAGTTTTCTATACTAGCTGCTAAGAGTATTGCTTCTTAACTAGTGTATAAGGGGTATAATAGTATTACATATTTTGGTATCTATCTTGGCCAGCTATATTTATACCTTAGGCTACTTACTAGGACACCCACCTAGTAAAGCTAATCTTTTAGTCCTATTATTCCTGTCCTTAAGAGTATTGCTATTGTATTTTCTGCCTTTATTAGGCCCTTTTAGAGCCCTTAGGTATTTACCCCCCATAGTATTACCTATACTATGGCTTAGGTTCCCCTTGCCTAAATCTACCTCTATACCTTTAACTCCTATTTATCTCTCCAGCGTCGGTCCAACTAGTATTGTGTTACGGTAGATAGTTTTCTAGTACTCTTTTATGCTCTACTTTAGCTCCTTTCTCTCCCTTATTGTTGTCTTTGCTGGCCTCTTATACGTCTCCCTTTCTTCTCTATATAGGCCTAGGCCCTAGCGCCGCACTATTTTTCTTTTACTTTCTCTACCTGTTTTCCTAATATATCTTCCCTACTTTGGGGTTGTTAGTTCCTTCTCCTATAGGGCACCCTAGGGTCCCTCTATAGTTTATTTAGGCGTGTCTTGATATACTTTATAACGTTAGAGTTGCGTTTCTTTTATACCCTTTGCATTGCATCGGCTTTAATATATAGTTATAGGGGGGGAATATTGGCTTCCTTCTTAAGTAGTACTGTGGCCGTTTGCTTATACCCACCTGTTATACTCCTAAGGCAGGCTGTTTAGACCTTTTAGAGTAGTAGGTAGTTATATAGTAGAGTTTAATATACCTGTTTATCTAGGCCTCTACCCCAGTTTTCTAGTATTTAGTCCTAGTTACCTAGGCCTAAAGGCCTAGGGGGCTTTCTATAAGCAGTTAGCTGCCACTACTAATTAATAGGGGTTTTTACTATTCTTTTAGATATTTTATAATAGGGTTAACCTAAGTACTAGACCGCCCCCTAGCGGTCTATATAAGAATCTCCTCCTAAAGTTAGTATACTTTTATACGGCTTAGGAGCCTTCTATAGCCTCTAGTTTTACGCCTTTCTTTATTGTTTTTACTAGTATAGGCATAAGCTGCCGCTTCTAGGGGTTGTAACTCCCTTCTTATATGCCTACTGGCGTAATCCTATAAGGGCGTTGTGGCTGCATCCTATAATATGGAAGCCTTAGGTACCTTTTATAGTTAAGGCCTAGACTAAAAGCCTCCCCTACCTAAGTAACTCCTATTTGCTCCTTAAGTATACCTTACTAGTATACTGCCCTAGAGGCGAACGGTTCCGTCTATTAGTATACTAATACGCGCATCTATTCTCTTAAGCTATGTAGTAGTCTCTCTGGCTAGGACATAATCCTGCCTACCTATTAGGTACACTAAGGGTTAGGGCCTAGCTAAGGGGTAAGGTTATTAGAGCCAGTAGTAGCTACTACGCACTACGCCCCGTAGGAGGCTAGTAGTAATATAGGGGCGTAATACCCTATACTGCTGCCAGTTCCCGTTTTATATTGCCTATAAGAGTCTCCTTATAACAGGCCAACCGTGTCTTATAGGAGAGGGGTTATAGAGATACTAAGTCCTATACTAGACAACCTACTCTCCCCTCTCCTACTAACTAAGCTTGTGTCCCCCCCTTTTATAAGCTGGCCTATATCTTTAACTGTTAAGTCCTTATCTAACTAGCCTATGTTTCCCCTATAGCCTCCCCTATATGTATGCATTAGGTTGCGAGCACTATACCTATTAAGACCCTCCTATAAGTCGCCTTATATATATGCGCATTAGGTTGCGTGTACTATGCCTATTAAGACCCTCCTGTAAGTCGCCTATAAGTTAACTGTAGGTTAACTATAAGTTAACTATAAGTTAAACGCTATAGGGCCGTTAAAGCTGGCCTATGTTTCCGCTGCCTAAAGCTTTGCCCGTGTTTCTACCTTGTTAAGCTGTCTGGTCGCCATTACGTCGCCATTATGTCACTGTTGCTGTACCAGGTCGTGTGTACTACGCCTATTAAGACCCTCTTTTAAGTTACCTAAGTGTACTGGATACCAGATAGGCCCTTATAGAGGGGCCTTAATGAGTTCTCTAGGTAGGGCCTTAATAAGTTCTTTATAGTGGCCTTAGGGCCTTAATAAGTTTTATATAAAGTATTTGTAACGCGTTAACCTTAACAAGTTCTTATAAAAGGAGGATCCCTACGCCCTTGTTATGTATACTTTGTAATCTTAGAGCTAGTGCAAGCCCAAGGGTGTCCTGTTATACGCCTAGGACGCGTCCACGTTAACTGGCTGGATAAGGCCAGTTTCGGGCCTGGCTGCGAGCTAGGTAGTTGTATATTGGGCGGTTTTTGTATCTTAGTTTCCCTTGCTAGGCCTCCCTAGATGGTAGAACAAGAGCTCTAAGCGGAGGCAGTGAGGCTCCTGGTGTTGTTAAGGGCGATGCTTTGTACGCGTCGCGGGCCCATTACTATAGAGTTGAACGACAGCGCTGCACGCGCTGCGATGGCTCTCTACCATCGCCTCTGCACTTGGCCATTAATAGGAATAGGATTCCAGATAATGTTTCCACCCGCGGCGACGTAGACGCGTGCAGTAGGGCTTCGCGGGCAACTATACTAATTTTAAAAATTTAATATAAATTATATAGTAAAATAGTGAAAATTAAATAACTATTTAGTTTTATTAAGTTATTAAAGAGATACACAGCTGTGCATGGGTAAATTTTGTATGCGAAGTGAATTTGCATTGAGCTGGTGTTTTGCATTGAGCCAGTCACGACCAAGAGCTCTGCTCTTGGTCGGTGCGGCGAGTAGATCTGCTATGTGAGAAGACGCACGGGCCAATGCTCTCGTACTAGCCGAGCTTTATCGACCACTAATTGGAGAACCAAGCTCATCCGGACCAACGCGAGAGAGGCTCGAGGCTGAAAAATCCCGACACAGTTTGCTCTAAACTTCTCGAGAGCCCTTCAACCAAACAGAGTTCACTCAAGTGTATTCTGGCAGAGGTGAAGTCTAAGCAATGGCCGGCTCTAGATCGGCTAGTGGACCCAGAAAACCTCTTACAAATCTCAGCACGCCCAGTATAGAGCCCAAGGCTGAGAAGTCGAAGGTGTCTTCCTGGCGTCGAATCCTCAACCGCAGTTCCAAGTCCGATGATTTAATCTTTGATCAGCCCGAGCCGTCGCGTAACGTGAACTTCCTATCTAGCCGCGTCGCGCGGATGTCTGTTTTCGATCAATCGGATGAAGAGAGTGAAGAAAGCCGTAGGCTAAAAGAGCGCAAAGCTACGTTTCCATATATACGCCTTCTCCCCATCCAGAAACTTCCTACTCCCCTACCCACCGTAAGTTCAAATGTGTACTTCGGATAAGGTGGGACGCCTTTTTGAGTTGATTTCTGACCAAAACTTGGAAGGTTCCTGTGAGATCTACGAACACCGAACCTCAGTCGCTGAAAGCCATTCGTGAAGGGCTTGCAGCGGACTGTGGCTGGAAAACTGGTCATCATGTTTTTGCCGAGGGCGTGCAAGCGCCGTTTGTTGTCTTAAACTTTCTCGGGATGGGATCCCTGGGTGTAGTGGAAGAAGTAACCTCACGATCTTCACCTGAAATGGGCACTCAGACCTTGGCCCGGAAAAGAATTCTTCTCCCATATAATGGTCGACGCCAGCGACTCCAGATCATAAAAGAGGAAGCAAAGGTTTTAGAAGACCTTGCGCACCAGCATGTTATTCAGATAATAGCGTCATATGAGGATACGCCTCAGCCGGGGAAATTCTTCTACTCACTTTTAATGTCTCCCGTTGGAGATAACGATCTTAAGACCTTCCTAGATGTCGTTGGTGATCAAGATCGCGCACCTCAAGAGAAGTCGTGGCTTCGTCAATGGTTTTCGTGTCTCACAGCTGCCCTAGCCTATTTACATGGCCAGGGCGTCCGGCATCAAGATATTAAGCCCTCAAACATTATACATCGCAATTCACATATCTTTTTCACAGATTTCAGTTCATCATCTCGCTTTGAAGTGGGTCAAACTACCTCAACAGAGAACCCAGCTCGCACTTCTGCCATGTACGGCGCACCTGAGGTGATAGATGCCTTCCAGGACGACGGCAAATTGAAAAGGCATGGCAGGGCAGCAGATATTTTCTCTCTGGGTGCCGTATTCTCAGAAATGCTGTCCGTTATTGACGGGCGGGCGGTTAATAAATATCATGAATTTCTTTCTCAATCGCATGCCTTGACGATGAGTCAAGGTGCCGAAGCCGCAAGAGGCCTTCTTCTGTATGGGCGATCTGTCCATAAAGTTACCCAGTGGTTTAGTACAAGTGATCAGAGAAACGTCCGCGGAATGTTTGCCGATTGCATCGCACCAATGTTGCGTTTAGATCGGGAGGACAGACTAGAAGCAATACTTTTGCTAGACCTTCTGGCTACGCAGCCGTTTACTTCTCCATGTCACTGCCAGTTTCCATGCTCGTCGCGTCGCGCTGGAGTGGCCCTTCACTCTCAACCGCAACAGGAAAGCCACCAGCCGCCAGGATATCCGTATCCTCAGCTAGCACCGGCGGCCGATGACGCCTTCGAGTCGTCCATCGACTCGTCGCCTCAGGTTCAGCCGCCAGAATACCCGTACCCCCAGCTAGCACCGGCGGCCGATGACGCCTCCGAGTCGTCCATCGACTTGTCGCCTCAGGTTCAGCCTTCTTCAGACAGGTGGGATCAAATTAGGAGGAATGCCGCTGAGCGTGCCGTTAGACTGACTGAAGAGCTATCCCGAATGAGCCAAAGCCAGAATGCACGCACCGATAAAGGGGAGAGTAGCAGTAAGGAGACAATTGAGCGCCGCGTTGCTCGTATTAAAGCCCGTGTTGCTGAGCTCACTGGTAACATGGACGGTCAACCAGCCCCTTCTACTGGACTCAGGCGATGAGAAAATATGATTAAAGGATATAGTCAGTCTCCAAACTTGGGATTGCATTCTATTACTAACGCCCACATAGTCCCAATTGTGCAAACATTTCCACCCTACAGCTTCAAGCTTCAGAGCTGGCAAAAGAGGATTGAGGTCTTTTAGGGCTTGAAGCAAGATCCGGCACATACTCGGAACAACTCCTTTCGTTTAAAGACTACTACTCGAAAGACGAAACCTTACTCAACGATATAGTAGTTTCCGTGTGGGCATATCAGCCGCACAATGATGAGTTTGAGCTCGAACGTAGCGGCATGATCAAGGTCGTTGGCCTGTGGGGACGGTTGGGCTACCAGAGTGAAGTTGGCTAAGACTTTCGAGCAGTGGGAAGCCGGTGAGGCAAATAGCAGCACCATTCAAGGCGATAGCGAGATCAAAGCATTTCCATTAGTTTGTATTTGTTTACCGCAGCATTGGCGTAGAACGATCGAGGGCGAGCCTATAAAATCCTAGATGGTATATCATGGAAGGCGTATACTGTACGTTCGCTGTAATTGAAAAAGCCATCCTTGAGTTGCAATTTATTCTGTTTGCTGTCATGACCGAAGGCAAAGCTTTTATGCCCAAATACAATTTACCAGTAGTCATACGCTTTTCCGTATGAGGGCCTACCTCTTTAGATATTGATACCTCGATAGCCAATGCTAAATATATTGTAAGCTTTGCAGTGTGGGAGAATTGAGTGAACGACTTGATTGTAAATCTATGGAAATCAGGTGTACTATATACACGAAATACGTGGCAAGGGTTGACGGAGATGCCGACGATGATTTGTAACTGTTACCTAATTGGCCACCAGGTCGACATTGCCACTTAGTCGGTAATAGGTAATGAATAGGTAATAGAAATGAGTAGTGAGACATGCGATGACAAAAGTGAGTCATAAAATGATATCTGACATGGTAGCGGTAGTCGGTTACATATATCCTTGGTGAAAGAGTTGATTGAAAGGACAGGGAGGGACGACGGGGAGAGCACAAAACTGTCTAAACAGAAGTTGAGTGTTAAGATAAGATAAGATTTAGCAGAGGTAGAAGGACCAGAGAGGGGAGCATTATTTGCTTCATAATCTAGAGTGAACATTGACCTTTTCTTTCCTCGACCACTTGCGTCAACTAGTAGAGGTAGACCATGATGACCAAACATTATGTATTACGCGTCTGATTGTAGAGTGGTGGAACTCTCCTAATTTGGCAATTCCAACACGCCCGGAAGACTCCCAGATCAAAGATGGTTTGGTGAATGCAAAGAGATCTTGACCATGTCCTCACTTATCACGAAATCTACCTCCCAAATCTTCGCAACTCCAGAATCCTCAGCAGCGGGTAAGTTAATAGCGTGAACCCTATCCCAACCCAAAGCCCTAAATCTGCACCATCTCGTCCTACCATCCTCGCAATAGGCCCCACATACCAAGCCTGATCTATACACACCACCGCGCCTACCCAGCCTAGCAAAAACGCCGTCAGCGCCGCAAGTCCAACCGGGACAGCGCGCCAGTCGTTCCATACGTCCCAGTCGTACCCGTCGTCAAATTCCCCCGCCTCCCGCTCACTCAACAGCACGCGTTTACTACGGGCCGCGCGGAACAGAACCTGCTCTTCCAGCGCGATGGACAGGAAGATGCCGACCCAGTATCCCATGAGCGCTAGAAAGTTCTGGAAGATGTCGAAGAGATAGTTGCGGCCGCCGAGCGCGCACGCCGTGTAGATGACCACGATGAGGCAGGTCAGGAGCCAGCGGGGCGCGCGGGCGACACGCCGGTCCAGCATCTGCAGCACGAGTGCCGAGGAGTAGGTGGCGGCGATCTGGTCGGCGATGACGCCGAGCGCGAGGATGACGCCACAGAAGGAGCCGAAGCCGCGCAGGCCGGAGAAACCGGCGAGGATGAGTGCGCCTTGCGATGACGAGTACGCGGTCGCCCAGGCTGGGTTCTGGGCGACGCCGCTGGCTAGCCCGATGCCGAGGAGATAGGCGAAACAGAAGGCAAGGGCATTGCCAATGTACGGGTCGCAGCTGATCGTGGTCTCGGACACGTTAAACGTGGTCACCAATAGGGGTCGGCGAAAGCTGAGCGTGGTTACCAATAGAGCCCCCAGAAAAAGGTCGGCGGTACTACACTTTTACCCATATAGAACGCGCATCGGTAGCCACATTTAACTTAAGCGAACACACAAACTAAAATATTAAGAGCATATGCTCCGCATACACCTAGAGACATAGATACAGATATACATATATATCTATACCTATACATATACAACCGCATTTATATATACCTTACTATACCAATAACAAGTGAAAACTATACTAAAGTGAATAAGAGTATAGTAGGGTGGCTAAACAGTCTATAAGTTAGTATACATAATTATATACTAGGCATATGCTAAGGATATATAGGTATACTAGAGCATACCTAATATTAAACACAAAGATAATAGTTCTTAAGATAATATAATCAGTAGAGAGAGTATTAAAAATAAAGAGGGTAAAGAGGGCGAGGAGGGTAAGGGTTAAGATAGTATATAATAGCGGTTTTTATTTTATATAGGTCTCTTTAAGGTAAGACTACATATAACACTATATATAGGCTATATATATGCTAAAAATATCTAGAGCATACTCCAAGACTATAGAGCACTTATTAGCTCTAATAGTAAGCACTAAGTTATTATCCAAGAGGTAATAGACTATATTATAATACCAAAATATCTAGCAACTAAAAAAGAAGGAATTACACACTTTATCTATAAAGCAACACCTCTGCTATCTATAGATGCAGATAAAAAAACAGTATATAAGGTTATTAAGCAGTATATATCAAAGGTATATAATATATATACTAGGTATATACTATACTTATACCTCTAGTAGATTTAATTTTCATTTTATAAAACTGGTAACCCTAAAGTTACATAACTATAACTCCTTAGAGAAAATAATAATTGGGAAAATAGAAAAGCATTTTATTAAGCGTTTAAATATAGCGGCATTAAACACTATAAGTATGCTTACGAGGATATCCTCCATATATGCCCCATATATAATAGGGTTAAGCTTAAATTAATTAACAACCTCTAAAAGTATAGCAGTCGTCTATACTAAGTAGTAGAGGTTAATAAAAAGCTTAAGTAAAGTATAGAGAAATAAGCATTATCTATATATATTAGGTAAATACTTATAATATATAGCTACTACAACGGTATTCTATAATTATGGCGGTAGTGTACCTATCCTAGTACACAAGAACGTATATATAGTGAAAGCAGACTAATAATATTTTCTTAACATAGAGTGCGCATATAGCCAGCGTATACGTGATATATGCTTATTATATACAGATAATATTTATTGGTTATTCTAGTAGCAGTAATACTAAACCATAGCACACTACTTAGCCTTTATTATCAATAACTACTAGGGTAGATATTTAATACCTACGTCTACTTATTAAATATAGGGTTTAGGAACTTAAAAAAGAATATACCTATATTAGACATTCAACATTAAAGCAAAAAAATTGTAGTAGGTAATATATATACTATATTATTATTATTATTATTCATTGCTTAACGTCCGATTCGGATCCCTGTTGGGCCCACGCGGACTACTCCTTATATACATGTGGGGAGAAAACTCTATTTGAGAAAACCCCGTGATCTATCTCCCCGCCTTTTAGGGCTTGCTTGTAAGTTGCCTACGAGTCACCAGTGGTGCTCTACTACCTTACTTTTTGACCTCCTTGGGAACCATTGCTGCCGTAATAAACCTACAGACGCGCTAGTATTATACACTGTACTCTACTCCTGTAGAGTTATTAGGGGGCGCCTATTACTCGCCCCTTTACTTTCTATTGCTATTTCCTTTGCAACCTAGAACTAGTCTAGCACATTTTGGTTAATGAGCCACTGGGTAGCCGCCTTGAGGCCTTTCTATGTTGAGAGTAGTGTATTATAGTTTTCTGTGCCAGCTGCTAAGAGTATTGCTTCTTGGCCGGTGCGTAAGGGGCATAATAGTATTACGTATTTTAGTGTCTGTTTTGGCCAGCTATATTTATACCTTGGGCTACCTACTAGGATACCCACCCAGTAAAGCCAATCTTTTAGTCCTATTATTCCTATCCTTAAAAGTGTTGCTATTATATTTTTTGCCTTTGTTAGGCCCTCTTAGAGCCCTTAGGTATTTACCCCCCATAGTATTACCCATGCTATGGCTTAGGTTCCCCTTGCCTAAGTCTACCTCTATACCTTTAACTCCTATTTATCTCTCTAGCGTTAGTCCAACCAGTATTGTGTTACGGTAGATGGTTTTCCAGTACTCTTTTATGCTCTACTTTAGCTCCTTTCTCTCCCTTACTGTTATCTTTGCTGGCCTCTTACGCGTCTCCCTTTCTCCTCTATATAGGCCTAGGCCCTAGCACCGCACTATTCTTCTTCTACTTTCTCTACCTGTTTTCCTAATATATCTTCCCTACTTTAGGGTTGTTGGTTCCTTCTCCTATAGGGCACCCTAGGGTCCCTCTATAGTTTATTTAAGCGTGTCTTGATATACTTTATGACGTTAGAGTTGCGTTCCTTTTACACCCTTTGCATTACATTGGCTTCAATATATAGTTATAGGGGGGGAATATTGGCTTCCTTCTTAAGCAGTGCTATAGCCGTTTGCTTATACCCGCCTATTATACTCCTAAGGCAGGCTGTTTAGACCTTTTGGAGTGGTTTAAGAAGTGATTTAGGGGAGCCTTTTTTAGTTTCTCCAGTGGCCTAAATGCTAGATCTATACATTATGGTTAGCCGGACAACTGCTGTGTATAGTAGGCGTGACCTCTGGAAGCATAGACCCTATATAGAATTAACGATCCTAGACATGGCGATATACTATGCTTGGCCCTTATAGGCCGCTTGCGCTGTATATACGCTCTACTGGAGCTTACTGTCTACCTACACTCCTAATACCCTTAGGCCTTAAACTGGTTAACCCCTAAAGCCTTAGATATAGATTATATGCTAAAGATCTATAGATTGGTTACGTTTTCTTATAAAATGGATTAGCTGGTATTTCTCTGGTGAGAATTAGACTCTATATTATCTTGCCTATTCTATATAGGTGTTATAGGCTTTCTTTAGTGTCCTACAGTTCTCTGCGGCTATTGGCCTATATATAATTAGGTTTGTATTATTAACAAAGCCTATCCCCTAGGTTGCCCCTTCCTTAAAGGTATTAAGTAGGTTGCTTATAAAGAAGAGGAAGAGTATAGGCGACAGAGGTGATTTTTATGGTATTCCTATTGCAACTGTAATAGGGGGGCTCTAGTATCTGCTAAAGACTAGTGACGTTTCTTTCTAGCCTATAAATTCTTAAACAAACTAAATGATCTATTTTGGGAAGCCCTTTGCCCTAAGGATGTATAGGAGACGCTTATGGGGTATATTGTTATAGGCGCTACTAATATCTAGGCTAAGTATTGATACTACGAAGTCCTTTCGCATAGCCTATACAGTTTTAATAGTAGTAGCGAGTAGTGTAAGTGCTAATAGCGTTAAGCGATTCTTTCTTGCCCCTATTTGGCTTTGTAGTAGTAGGGCGTGTTTCTCTACTATATCTGCTATGTGGTCCGCTATAACCTTTTCTAAAATCTTGCTTAGGGTGTTTTCTAAGGCAATAGGGCGGTAGCTTCCTGGGATTAAGTAGTCTGCTTTGCCTTCTTTTTGTAAGACGACTGTTGTTATGGATCTTCTAAGTTATAGGTAGTAGCCTATTACAAAGCATGCTCTGGCTATATCTGCAAGCTAAGGTGCTATAAGTAGTCCATAGGTCTTTAGGGCTTTATTTAGGATCCTATCTGGTTCTGGTGCTGTGTTATTTAAGAGGCAGCTAATGGTTCTAGCCATTTCTTTAGTTATTATGTCGCTGTTGACCCTTAGGTAAGTCACCGGTGTTTTACTAGTGATGTCACTAAGGTCTGCTAAAGCTGGTTAAGGGAAAAATCTTTCTATAAGGATCTTTGCCTTCTTGTTATTATTGCTTGTGGCCTATGGTTCGCCTGCTCTTTATAGGGGTGGTAGGTATGGATCTTCTACTAGGCATCCCGCCTTTTTCTTTGCCTATTTTGCTATGGTCCAAAGGCCCTTGTTATAGGGGAGACTTAGGTTAGTAGTGTATTTGTTTATAAACCATCTCTAGTTATTCCTTGCTTCTTTTCTTAGGGTATTCTTTAGCTGGTTTCTTATGTCTTTATATTATCTCTTGTCCTTAGAATTATAGCTGCTTATATATTTCCTCCTTGCTTGTCATTAGCCAGCTATAAGGGCCGCGCACTATGCGGACTATATATGTCGCGCGTAGGGGCCTGGTTTTAAAACTGGGCAGTGCTCTTTTAGCCCACTTTTAATTGCTGCCTAGATCCTTTCTAGTCTTTAATTAATTTCCTTAGGGGTAGCCAATGAGCCTCGCTTGTTTGGTATTAGGTGGATTTCTTCTAGGTCTTAGAGTTGTTATTTAATTATATTAAGGAAGCTATCTACGTTAAGCTTCCTTATTGCGTATCTTTTGCTATTTAGTTGCGCCTTAATGTCCAGATCTAGTTATATCTGGATAGGGATATAGTCTAAGGTAAGTGCCTATTCTTCTTTGGGGGAGCACCTTTTAAGTCTCTGGTATAGGTTTTCGTCCATAATTATAAGGTTAATTATACTTTTGGCGGTGCCCTATTGCCATATAATTGCACCTAGGGGGGTAGCTAGCTTAAGGCCCCCGTTGTCTATAGCTCTTAGTAGGCACTCTACCTATTAATTAGCAGCAACATGGATGCCCCCCCACTATGGGTGGTAGAGGTTTATGTCTCCTAGTAGGATAAACTCCGCATGTTCAGTTTCTAGCAAGCTTATTACAGATATAATGTTCTCTGTCTATGCTACCCCTTTAACCCTAGGGTTATAGACATTAATAATTTGTACTGGTCCCCTATATATCTGGATGGTTATAACTGCAATATCTAGGTTAACTGCCTGCTATAACTATAAGGCAAGGCTGATATTTTTGCTAATTATAAAGCATACACGTGTGGCTGCTTTTGGTTTATATAGGAGCTGGAATCCTTGGGGGCAGTATATTAATTATATATAGGTATTGTAGTACGGCTCTTATATAGCAAGAATATAGTATTTCTCTGGGTCTAGACTGTTTAGTAGGGGCCTTACTAGACGGTGGTTTATATTGCCGCAGTTATACTGTATAATGGTCAAGTAGCGGACCCCTGGCGGGGGTCCTTTACCTCTCCTTTACTCCTCGCTTCTTCCGTTTCCACTTTCTCTAAAATATTCAAAACTTCTGTCTCCTATATTTGCTCCCTGGCTATTACTTATTTTATGTGGAGCTTTCTATTTCTATATCTTGTGTTCCTACTAGCCTTTCTAAATCTGAGTCTGTTATTGCCTCTGGTTCTTCCCCTATTCTTGCCAGTTAGCTATGTGCCCCTTATAAGCCAGCTGCGTGTATTATATTTGCCGCGTTAAATCTAATTCTTAATTGTCCCGGCCTTGAACTTACTATAGCCGTCCATAGGGGTCTTCCTACTGGGCGTCCTCTCCCTTGTGTCCCATGTGTCCCTTATGTCCCTGTTCGGTCTGGTAATGTCACGCGGCGTTGCTTTTGGCCCGTTAAGGCTTGGGATGGCTGGCTTAGCCCCCCAGTGTTAAAGGTAGGAAACGCTGGGAAGACACCTGCGTCCCCCTGGCTTA
>Ga0307507_10004332_pt1 | contig 25381 bp, 21 predicted proteins | sample 7_EM_MG_FD_207223 | JGI IMG/M metagenome (GOLD analysis project Ga0307507, IMG submission 207223) | Populus trichocarpa ectomycorrhiza microbial communities from riparian zone in the Pacific Northwest, United States - 7_EM | ecosystem: Host-associated > Plants > Roots > Unclassified | place...
GTCAAGTGACAGGGGTGCGCAGGGGGCTGAAATTAGTGCGCTGTTCTAATTGGTCCAGGAGAGGGTCTATGCGTTATACCATGTCACGGAACAAATCTTCTGCGGAGCGTCTGATTCATGAGATAACATTTACGGATAAATGCGAGACAGTCATACTGTCATTTGCAAAAGATCGGTAAAAATCGCCAAGCCGCACGACGCGTATCGCCCCCTCCATCAAAACAATACACCCCCTTATAGTCCCACCAATATAGCTCTATATTTTATAAATAGAGGCCTATTTTATTGCCCTATTGTAGGGCTATAAAATAAGCCCTTATTTATATAATTTAGGGCCATTTTAGTGGAGTTATAGGAGGGTACTTATTTCTAGGAATGGAGGGGTCGGGTTAGTCAGCGCAGAGCCTCATTTTAAGTTTTGCAGCCGTCAAAAAGCACCCATATAATTCTACCAATATTAGTCCAAATTATATAAATAAGGGCTTATTTTGTAGCCCTAGAATAGAGCTGTAAAATAGGCCTATATTTATAAAATATAGAGTTATATTGGTGGGACTACAAAGGGGTGTTTTGTTTTGATGGAGGGGCGATGCGCGTCGTGCGGCTTGGCGATTTTTACCGATCTTTTGCAAACTGATGAACTTGATGATATTGAAACGAATGAATGTAATTATCTAGTTCTATCTACGACGAACATAGGTCCTTATATAGGCCTATGTCCACGGTGGCAAAGTGATTGCTAAGGATACTGACCAAAATGGAAGCAAAGGGAACCTGCTTATGTAAGCAGGAAAACGCATGTGGAGGACTCTTCCAGAACCATCGTCACAAACGACAGTAATGGCAACGTTCAGTTCGCTAGGCAGCCAATAAAGAGGAACAACCCTTTCCATTGATTGAAAAGGGATTTTCTTCGGACACGAAGGTGTCGAGGTGCATTCCTCTGACCACTTCGGTCTGGCCAGTCGCTGGCTGCGAACCTTCCAAAGCTTCCATATGCCCAACCTCATCTATACGGTTGCCAAAGGGAGCTGAAAGAGGTGAACGCACGGACGGAAACTCAAGCCGAATTTCGAAGGAACCGCCCTTGACGTTGTACGCTTGCGAATCGTCTTTGTTGTGGTAGTCGCGGTCAACGTTGTCAAAAACCAAGAGCAGTGACGACTCGATGGTAGGGACAGCCACCAGAGACACTCCCACACCTCCACATCGATATCAATTATGGGATGCTTGAGCATCTGCACAACATCTATCGCCAGATCTGCTTTAGTTTCCCCTCAACCGCCAACTACGTCTTGCCTATGCCACCAAGGCCATAGACAACAAACACTTTTCGTCGACTCGTTGCAGGCGTCTTGCAGAGAAAGAACTGTTCAAGCTGTCACATTTCGGTGTCGTGTGGGACGAATTGACTCACTACAGGCACGCCTCGTGGACTAAAGTCGACCTTGTATTTCCCGTGATCTGCTTGCACGCGAGTTAGGCTATCGAATATTCCTGACAGAAAAGCTACTACGAAGATGCATAACTACATTAAGCTCGAGCAAGCACTAGCCCATGAGCTGCCCCGATCATCCTCTTGATCACATCCCTCACTGTCTCAAAGTCCTCCTCCATGGGTTTCCCGAACTTGTTCATGTTGAAGTGGGTCTGTGAGAGCGAGAACTTGCTCGTCGAGTCGGATAGATCAAGGCAGCTAGAGCTCTCACTCACCACGAATCGCTGCGACAATAGTCAGCCTTTGTAAGACATATGGTCCTATCCGAACCTATCGTTCGATCCTCCCTCTCCACAATCTTTCCCACATTGCTTGACTTGAGCTCGCAGAAGCATGCAGCCTGCGCCTTGTTCGCCTGCATCCGCGTCTTCCTAAACTGGTCGACCACCTCCTGAGGAAGCTCGTTTCCCGGCTCCAGTATCTTCAGGAACCCCGCCTGCAACTTCGATGGTCGGTGCGCGGACGCGGGGTTTTCTCGCCGAGAGTCTTGGCAGACGGCAACTCCCAGGGCTGACAGCCATGCAATAGATCTCTTGTTCCACTTTAAACGCCTCCCTTCCTGTCCTTCGGCCTGGCCTGCGTGCTGGGCATCCCGTCTGGTGATGTGCTGATATTCTGTAGAGATTCTGGAATACGAGATTGGTTCGATCGTGCACCAGGACGCCGTTCCTCTGCCATTCAGCATTGATGTTATGCTGCAAGGACTGAAACAGTACGGTTTGTCCGACGTTAATGCTTCGGCGGCGGCCCTAAATAAGGTCGAGCTGACTGAAAGAACGATGCTTGCGGCCGTGGACCGCTCTGCTGTTCTTTCCTTCGACTAGCTGGTCCTAAATTTGGTAAAGACCGAGAACATCGCACCAACGGCCACGGAGCAGATGAACGTAGACCATACAATATGTTGTAGGCAAAAGGGCGGTGGGGTAGTTCGTGGCGGGTTCTTCCTCCCAAAATCCCGCTTGGGACGCGACATGAACTTCCATGCCACCTTTGGGGACACGTTCATGTGCGCTGGATAGAAGGCTGACATCCCCCAAACGTGCTGAAGCAACATGCATAACCTAGGCCTTGCCGATCAGCTGACTCGAGGCAGATCCATACAACACAAATGAGAGCTGAAGCTGAAGCCCGCATACACTGTATCACGCATCCTAGCTTTCCAAGAACCTGCCAAGAACAGCAAATCTAGGGAGGGGTTCCGTTGCATATGGCTTCGCCCTTAGCATCTGACTTCCTTCAGAAGGACCATACTCTACAATGATAGCGCCAAAGCCTACTCTGAGAAAAGCCTTCATTGGCTCTGTCTTGGTTCTGTGACACTCCCGTCTTCAGCTTCTCCGGACCTCAGCTCGCTCTTAACGACCACCGCATTTGACCAGCTAGCCTAGTCACCGCCACGCTACTAATGGTTCCTGTAATGGAGTTCCTAGTAGTGTACAGCATCTCTTCAATTCCGGTGGTTAGCGCAGCCACTCCCGCACGGCCCTTTTGTAGGGGAAATTTTGGTATTTTTGCTGTTTAGGGGAAGGTTGACAAAACACGCTAACCACGGGATGCGTCAGGATGCTGTATATATTTCTTCGTCCTTCCCTCTCCCTCCAGTTCTTACTTCCTCATAGCTTTAACAAACATTTCTCAGAAAGCAGTTCCAAATACCACAGCTTCATACAAATTTTCTCTCTCAAACATATATCATCATGGCCCCTCGCCACTCTGATACACCATGCTTCGTCTCACCCCACCCAGACGTGCTTGCACAGTATCAGAATGAAGTTTTGAAGGTCCAAGGAAAGGCGGATGAGGGGTCGGTTAAGGCGAATCTTCGTGCCCTCACTTTCAGTGATCGAAGAATACCAGGTCTGAACGATGGCACCATATTTCCCAAATCGCATTATGATAAGCCTGTGCCGATCATGGCCATGAGCAAGGCTGCATTGGAAAGAACTCCTTTGAGCGGCGCTATCAAGTATGTATATGACAGTACATACCAGTCCTTTAGTCAGTGCCTGACGGCTTGCATAGAATTGCCATTGTCCTTGTCGACTTTCAGGATAAGAAGATGGAAGCGGGTGCTGGGCAACGCTTCCAGGACCTCTTCTTCTCCAAGGGCAAGATTCCCACTGGCTCCGTTACTGAATATTACGAAGAAGTGTCCCACAATAATATTTCGCTGACCGGCGAAGTTGTTGGACCATTCACTTTGAGTGAGAATATGGCGTACTATGCCAACGGTCAAACTGGCCAAAGCCCGACGGAACCAAACTCTAGGACAATGGCCAACGAAGCTCTGACCGCTGCTGATGGATCCATTAACTTCAAGCCGTACGATAATGACGGAAATGGTTATGTGAGTAATCTAATCTTAGGGGCTCATGTAATCAGCCAGATTTGATCCTAACCCTCGTCTAGGTTGATGCCTTCGTTGTTGTTCACGCTGGCACTGGCGCCGAAACGACTAGGAATCCGAACGAAATCTGGAGCGTGAAATGGGTTCTTCCGCAAGAGCGGCGTGTTGATGGTTCGTTCCCCCTTGCCTTATCACTTAAGCATGCCAACCGATCGTGTAGATGTGAACGTGTACGGTTTCTTGACCATTCCAGAAGACGCCAAGATTGGCGTTAGTGCTCATGAAATTGGGCATTTAGGTAAGATTACTTTCAGAACACGTTCGCAGGATTTATTAGCTAAAAGAAATTAGTCTTTGGATGGCCTGATTTATATGACACCGACAATAGCTCTGCTGGTATTGGCGACTGGTGCTTGATGTCTGGTGGCAGCTGGGGCGGCGGAGGTGACAGGCCCGTCCATCCATCAGCTTGTATGTTCTGCCGGAAATTCTACTTTCCTATCTAATACTAAACTTTTGAAGGGTGCAAGGCAAACCAAGGCTGGATTGACGTTGTCGCCGAGAAGGAAAACCACCAAATCACTCTCCAGGATGTTAAAGCTGGCTATAAAACCCATCGACTCTGGACAAATGGCGACTCTAGTCAAGAGTATTATCTCATCGAAAACAGGGGGCTGACGGGCTTCGATGGCGCTCTTCCCGGAAGCGGTCTTCTAATCTGGCACGTCGACGATGCCGTATTCACAAATACCGATGAAAACCACCCCAAAATCAAGCTCATGCAAGCTGATGGTCTCGACCAACTCAAGGCCAAGCTCACTTCGGGTGATGCAGGTGATCCTTTCCCCGGAACTGCGAGCAATGGTACCTTTAATGCGACATCCAACCCCAATAGCAAAGCGTATTCCGGTGAGGATACGTACGTATCCGTGACCGGAATCCCTCAGCCCTCTGCGTCTATGACGTTCAACATAACCATCAAGCCTATCACTCCAACCGGGGGCTTCGATGGCAAGACCTGGTACAGACTGAAGAACACCCTTATTGGCTACGCTCTCGACGTTGTCAACGACGGTGCCGGTAACAAAGAAGGCCTCATCCAGATGGCTCGCGAAGGCAATTTCTCTGGCCAGCACTGGCAGATCAAGCCGTACGGCGATGGCACCTACGCCCTTCGCACCCTTTACCTTGGCCCGGGGCGTCAACTCGATGTCTATGGTGATGACAAGACGAAGCCGCATCTCGCAAATGCCGGCAACTTCTCCGGACAGTACTGGACCATCAAGCCTTGGGGCGATGGGACTTGGCACTTCGAGAACGCATACTCCGGTCCGCATCTGTATCTGGATACGATGGAGGGTGGAACGAGGGTTGCGCTAAACCAGGATAATGTGGGTCGACCAACCCAGAGGTGGACCATTACGCCTATTCGTGCCATCACCGAAGACGGATTTTAAGACATGGATACACGGGGTTTCTCCTTGAGATTGGACTTTCGGTACAGATATGGCAGTGATCGGTTCGACACTTGGTATGCCGCGATTCGTTCATTACCGTCGAATATTGCTTCTGTGTAATGAGTCACAAACTTGGAATACAAAGTAATGTGAATTCTCAAGCTGGAGTCATAAACTTTCGTTGCACAGATTCGGCCGGAATTGCCCAAGGATGGAGTTGATGTAACTTTGTGTTTCCCTCGGTTTCCTCGTACGTCCTTTTGGTGGTGGTGCTGGTGGGACCAGAGGTGGTGTTGCTGATACACGTATAGGGGTTGAGATGGCCATTGATTATGCTGCCGTGATCCTATGCAGATATTTCGCTTACCAATCCCTACAAAATAAGGCCTAAAACTAGTTCTAGGAGCGCTTAGAGGATCTCCTAACCAAGCTATAGATATTGAAGCTTCTATTCCTCCTAGAATTAGATTTGAAAAGCTTTGCAATAGCTACGCATTAAGGATCCTAAAGTTTAAGAAAAGCCACGCAATCAAGAAGGTCTATATAGAAGAGAACGATAAAGATAGAGACAAACTAGCAGCTAACTCCAACTCTAGTTCCACTACGGCGAGGTGAGCAGACCTCAGTCAAAGCCAGTGCTTTAATCTATATTCAATATTGATTAGAGTTATTGAATATTGAATATTGAAAAAAAATATATATATACTAAGAATATTTAATTTTATGGCTAAATAGGCCTATATTATACTCATATATATACTAGGCTATACGTATAGGTATATAAAGGGGTATATAGGTAGGAGTAATAGAGAAATAGAGTGTATCCTAAAGGGGGGCAAGGGGAGGAGGGAGGAGGGGGAGGGTTCTCGACGTGATTATATTATCAGGTGCACGGTCCTTACTCTATATTTGTATGGAGGCTTGGCAAAATATTCAATATTCAATATAATATCAATATTAAATGTGTGTTTAATATCAATATCAATACGACCTTATATTGATATTGAATATTAATTAAAGCACTAGTCAAAGCTAAACTGTGCAAGGCAACGTGAGGCAGGATAGTCAAGGTTTAGGTAGTAAAACACAAGATTCTAGAGGTGTAAACCTCTACTAGCAATAGGTTAACATGCGGATAGTTAGGGCCCCAACTAAAATTTTAACCCGAGTTTGTAATTTAGAGCTTTATTATATAGACTTTAATTAATATATATAGAGATAAGGTTTTCCAGGGGGAGACCCCCTAAGACCTCCCTATATAGAGCCCTCTACGTAGGATCTGATATAGTAGATTATAATTCCAATTTAAAGCTTTATATACTAAATATTTTTAATGCCTAATAAATAAATCGCTGTATGGCTAGAATTAAAATCTACTACCCCAACTTAATCAAACGCGCGTGTAAAAAGAGACATAATGGTATGCCAAGACCCTTCCCCCAACGGGCAGAGGCGGTGCGGCCACAGTAGCATTAATTAACTACGTCGTTGCCCACTAGTTCGGATATACGACGACGCAATAGCTTGGCGACAACGCAATAGCTCAGCGCCGAGCAATAAGAGGGAGGGAGGGAAAGAGGGGAGGAGATTACGGGTAGCTTAGCCACTACAAGAAGGTCATAATAGTGGTATAGTATTAAACTTTAAAAATTGTGTCCTAGGAGCTTAATTAACGACCCCTATATAAACCATTAATAACGTTTAATTATAGAGCTTTAAACTAGCAGATATTCTAGGAATGTATATTACAAGCAGCTCCAAGTACAAAATCTAGAATATTTAATAGTGGTAAAGTACGGGATAGGGTATATATTTGTATTCCTAAATATTATTATATAACACAATATTTGGGTAACAAAAACCAGCCGTTAATATTACTTAACTAATACTTACCGGAGGGTCCTCCGTCCTTTCTATCTTCTCTTTTACCTGTTGTCTCCTTGTCTAATACTGTCCATATCACCACATCAACCAATAGATCCCTTAGTGGGGACTAGGGAGGGGTATTAGAGCACCTCCAGCTCCTATAAGAAAGAAGAAAGAGGAGAGGAAGGTATAAAGGAGGGAGTATTTATAGATGGGAGGAGGCCTGCAAGCATAGGAGATTAGGCGGCCATAAATAGCTATTAACGTTACTTAACTGATACCTACTAGAGGCTCCTCTATCCTTCCTATTTTCTCTCTTACCCGTTGTCTCCTCGTCTAATGCTGTCCATATCGCTATATCAACCAATAGATCCCTCGGTGGAGACTAAGAAGGCGTATTAGAGCACCTCCAGCTCCCTATAAGGAGGAAGAAAAGAAGGGAAGGTATAAAAGAGGGAGTATTTATAGACGGGAGGAGGCCTACAAAAGAAATAGTAGTAAGGTTAAGGCGCCTTAGTCACTACTAGGTGGTATTATCTTATTAAGAGGGTCTACTACAGTAACCAAGTAAGGTTAATTTAGAAGTAATATATATTCTTAAAGGTCACGTAACTTATTATATAAGCAACATTTCCACCTTTTAAAAAAAAGTGAAAAATTCCAAAAATCAATTAACGCTATAGACAGCAGCAATATTAATCTAGCAATACTGCCAATTCTCCCTATATACTATTATATGTATATCTAACAGCTCTAGAGGCGATAAGAAGGTAGGACGGATAAAGGGGTTAAAATTTAGACAAATTGGATTTTGTAGATAAGCTATTTAAAAGTTAGGAAACCAAGACGAATACTATATTCTCTACTTACCTCTAAGCCAGTATATGATTTCCTATTTAGGAAAAGTTATTTGCGAGCAGTTGCTACTACCTCTGTATAAAATCTTCCTATTATGCCTCCTTAGCCTTACTTATAGATAACTAAAATCATTCCTTATTAAATCTATATTTAAACATAAGCCCCAAAAGCTTTTTAACTTATAAGATTGCTATATAAGTTAGCCTAGCTGTTTTATCCTTTTCCTTAATATCTAAAACCACCCGGTTAAGTATTAGGCCCTGGCTTTTATACATAGTAAGAGCAAAAGCCAGAGTAACTAGAAACTAACACTATAAGTAAAAGCCTCTTACACCCTCCTACTTATAAAGTACGGAAAAGATAGGGATAACCTTTATCCTATCCTGCCAAGTAAATAGGGCAGGTCCGTTATAACTATCTACCATAATTAGCAGTGCCTGGGGCTGATTTTTTTTAATATCAGCGTCCTCCTTCTATACGACATCTTTAACTATACCAGTAGTACCATTTACTAAGCCTAGTTCAACCCAGATATTCTATATTAGCATAACTTTGGCGCTAATATATAGGGTTAAATTCTCTAGAGTATTATACTAATTAGGAGTAACCTTTTATACACCTACACCAGAGTTAACTAACTTAATAGCTACTACCGGCTATAAAAGATCGCGAAGCTGAGTAGTGTTATATTTACCTATAGTAGCGCGTGTGCTATATAGCCAAGTTGCGTTATTAAAGCCCGTAACCTTATTAGTAGATAGGCCCTACTTACACCTAGTTAAAAGAAGCTTCCAGGTTAAATCACTTATAGAATTACTACATAGCTCCACAAGGGCGGTCCTAAATGCAGTGCTTTTAGGGTCATTACCGCCCTGCCGCATAACTTAATCTAGGACAGTAGTTCGGTTAATTACCTTATAGGCTCCCTTTCTACGGCTAGCGAGCTCTAATGGCCTAGCGGGTAGATTGCTATATAAGGCCGCCTAACCTACAGAGGGAAGCTAATAGAAATCGCCTACTAGTAAGATGTTTAAGCCTCCAAAGTAGTTATTGTTATATACAGGGTAGATCTAATAGAGGCGGCGATTAATCCAGGCCAGATATACTTGCCTAATTATAGATTTCTTATTAAGGATAAAATAGTAAATATCCTTAAAAGCTTATTATAAAGGCATAAGACTAGCAGCAGGCAATTCCTTAAAGGGGCGATTTACCGGTAGCTTTAATAGATCATATATAGTCCTGCCATTAATATTAAAGGCAGCTACCCTAGTAGGGGCGGCTCAAGCTAATAGTAATGGCTTGCCACTAGCCCTTGCTATAGTATAGAGTGTAATAGAGAGAACAGCAATAAGATATAATTTACTAGTTCCTACCTCTCCATTAATATTAATCCGTAGCGGAGGGGGGCTATAGCCTAATTGGATCTGCCTATAGTGATTAACTACAGCGTTATAAATATAACGCTGGCCTAGTTATAAGGAAGACGGAGTTACTATTTAGGATAGGCGGCTTCGCAGTAGAGGCTATAACCATACTTTCTACTAATAAGTCCTCTTATTAAGCTGCGGGTACGTACCCCAATACATACCCTAATTATAGTTACGGTTAAGCTCCCTATCACCAAGCCTATTAGGATCCTTAATCTTAACTCCATTAGTATTTTAAACGCGGGCATATAGGGCCTTAAAGGACTAATATAGCTCCAAGTTATCTGCGAAATCACCCTTAAACTTATTAATATTATTAGTAGTTTTATAAGCTTCCTCTAGTTTCCAATTACAGAAGTAATTAGGCGGGTGCTAATAAGAGTTAATATAAGCCTAATAGGAAGCCATATAATTAGGGGCCCTAAATCCATTAGTATAAGTAGCTACATCCTTATACTCCCTACACGGGTAATAAAGGATAAGCTTTACACAACAGAACTTAGGATACTATAAATAGGAAGGATCGCCCTTATATTACAGAAAGTATAATATAACTTAAGGCCTTGCTCTTAGTTGACGCTTATAAGTAGAGTAATTAAAATAGAGTAGAAAATTAAGGAAAGTAATATCCTCTACCCTATCTAAACGGCGCTTATATTTCTTATAGTTAGACAGTCCGTGCCCTTATAGTTGCCTATTCTTAAGCTTATATATAGCGCTCTAATCATCCTTTTAGTAATAGTCCAAAGTTACTACATTCCTAGAGCCTTTGCAAAGGGGAATATTAAGAAGCAGATAGTATACCTCCTATACTAACCAATTGCGTTTAGTAATAAGCTTATTTATAAACCTAGCCACTACTAAACTAAAGGCATAAAGGCTGTTGGCATACAGCTATACTAATTAGAGCAACTCCTAGTAGGAAGTTAATTTCTTCTCTTCCTTACTGCAATATTTGCCTATATAGTTGACTATTACTAATATGCTTATAGCGGGTAACGTATTAATATTTACCATCCACGCCAATATCATAGCTACATTATAACCATTAAGAAGCTTATCATTACGCTACAGACAGAACGTCCAGTGATATAGATTTTAATCTTTTAATACAGCGGCCTTATTGCGGAGAGAGCATGGAAAATAGAAGCGGTACTTCTTTACTCCAGTAGAGCCTTTCTTCAATCTTAAGTAGTAAGATTTGGTATAACTACAGTGCCATTAAAATCAATTAAGGCAGGCAATAAGAAGCTCACTAATATTAAGCTGTTCTTTATAGCTAAAAGCAGAAGGATATCAGAGATTAAAAGGCCTAGATTAATTAGGATTTATTACAGATATAAAAGTAGTCTAGTACTTAGCAAAAGCCGCCCTTAATTCACTAGATAACGGATCTAGCCTTAGGGCTATTAAACTCCATAAGAAGCCATATATATAGCCGCTACCTTATACCTGCCACTTATATCAGGACCAAAAGTCTGTGCCATTAAATAGATCTATAAGCACGTGCTTCCTAAACAGATCAAAGCGGCGATACAGCCAGTAAGCAGTAATATGCGGATTATTATTAAGATTTTAAAAAGCAATCCAGTAGCGCTAAGCCTCATTAGCAGCCTTATACTTGTCAAATAGAGGCATATAAAAGTGTAGGTCATGCCAATATAGATTAGCAGCGCTAAGTATAAAGAATAAAGACCCACTCTTAATATTTTTAGTATAAGCCGTAAGCTTATTTCTCTTCTGCCTCCAGTAAGGTCTAGTGCCCTTAAGGTTCCATATATACTATACAATCTTATTCAGCAACTGGTCACCCCTATTACTATTTATAAGATTACTAAGCTTATCTAAAGATAGACTATTCTTATCCGATCGGCTATAAAGGAAGTAGGTAGCGTTAAGGGCTTGCTCTCTTATAATCTAATTAAACACGTAGTAGCGAAATAAGGGGTAGTGGCTAAACCAACCATCCTAATACTTAAGCATATGCTTGGCGTACGCAGCTAGGGTAACCATACAGCTTCATAGCATATTAAAATCGGCTTTGCCATAAGGAAACAGAGTAGGAAAGGCGCTACACATAATAAAACTAGCTAATCGCTTACTAACAGGTGTCTGCCGTACAGTAGAAACCTCTAGGCCCGCTTATAGGCCTTATTAGTATTAAACCTCGCGACTCAAAAGCTCTAATTTATTAAGGTTAGGCACTAGATCAGGAACTAAAGTATCCAATATGTTATTATCAAATTCGCCATCTAGTATATTACTGTCAAGCTCGGCAGGCAGAGGGTTAATAGCAGGACGTTATACAGGAGCAGTAGAGTAAGCTATTAGGCTACTAAAATCAGACTCTAACTTGTTAATATAAGGTAGCTAATCTAATATAGAGCTATTTTTAGGTAAGCTAGTAAGTCAGGTGCTGCATATTTTAATATTATAATAATCAAGATAATTAACCTTTAAAAAGAAAAGCTATAGTGATATAATAGAGCGCCTTACGGTATACCGCTTGGTAAACCGCCGACTTAGGTATTCACCACTATCCACTGCCATAGGCCTCACAACTAGTATCTCAAGTTTAGTAGGTAGCCATGGTAGCTATATCTAAGTCTTTAGTATATTCTAACCAAAGCAGCAGACATAGCTAGTATAGCAATATTACTGGCCGCGTACACGCATGACTTGCAGATAAACGTATACGCGCGTAATTAGAAGCTCCTCTACCGCGGTAAGTATAGGTAGGAAGCCAGGAATAGGCCCCAGATTAAGCCCATTGCTTTTACCAAATAGGGGAGGAAGGGCTGGATCCTTAAGGCTATTAGCGTCCTTAACGCAGGCTTTGCATATACCTATATTATTACCCTCTATAGCTAGGCCCATTTGGAACCACCGCTCCTTACAATAACTACACGTCTCCATACATTCAGCCTATAGTATGCTCCTAAACTTCTTAATTCGCTCCCAATCAACAGCCGAAATGGGTAGTGGGGCCGTAGTCAAAGCTTGCTAAGAGGGAGCTTGCCGTAAGGGAGCTTGCCGTGAGGAAGCTTGCCGAGAGGGAGCTTGCCAAGAGGGAGCTTGCCAAGAGGGAGCTTGCCGTAAGGGAGCTTGCCGTAAGGGAGCTTGCCATAAGGGAGCTTGCCGTGAGGGAGCTTGCCGCAAGGGAGGTGGTATTGGCAGTAGGGTAGGTATTAGCGGTAGAGTAGGCATAGGAGCTATTTCCAGCAAGGACGTATTTAAGCCATCTAAAGTGCTTCTCCTACTACACGGAGCTTTATCTGTAGTATATAGCGGAGGAGTAGGCGAGTGAGCTTTACCCCGCCAATCAAGAATACGGTGCTCCCGTTATAATGCCCTAATTGTCTTCCGCCGTTAAGCTATTTTAGGGGTATCTTGACTGTTCTGGCCGCGAGACAGGAAGGCGTTCTTGATATCGTTTTCAGATAGAGCAGTTTGCTGGCGCCTTGTAGGACAGTTCTTAGTAGTAGAACCTAACTCTACAAGAGCTCTCCACTTATTTAAATCATATTTAGAGGCCTAGAAAGGTAAGCAGAAGTAGAAGTAATATATAGGGAAGACGCGCCTTTAACCGACATAACTGGTATAGCTTTAAAGGCTTCTTTAAAGGGCCGTCTTTAACAAAGTTAAGGCGGGGCTTATAAATATAGCACTTACTGCACTCAATTACTGTAGGATCTGCCATATTTACGATGTATATAGAGGTGTCAACAAAAAGGAAGATATATTTTAACGTTTATAATATTTTAATATTCGTTACGTGGATTCTGCTATAGCTTACTACACGCAAGTTTTTTTCTAACTAATTAGAAGCCGATTTGCGACCAATTAAAAGCTGGCTTAGCGGGAGTTTGAAATCCAGGACCCCTAACCCGAATATATAGACCACTCGTAAACTCGGGTCAATAAACTCGGGTCAATAAAATAGGGGTTTATACAAAATTCACCTATTATAAACAGAATCTACCTTCTGCCAATTAAGGCTTACCCGGCGCCTTCAACCCCCCTGCTGTGCAGTGGGGCCGCCACCTTAAACGCACCAACACTCTGTATTACTTATAATTCTATTATTATTAACCACAACCATGCTCTCCCACTATGCAAAAGAGGAGGTTAATGTCTAGAATACAATGCGCGCGTACTAAGCTGGTTTTTATACGTCTGTAAAAGCTGCAGCGCTTAGTTATAACACAAAGCGTCGCGCGTTCGAGGTTAATTAAATAGCCAATAGTTAAAGATAGAGTGACTAGGTGCTGGTAAGCTCCTAACACTAGAAGAAGAGGTAGAAGGTGGAATACGCTATTACTGTTGCTTACAGGCGAGCAATAAGGCAGGCCAATAAGGCCTTAGGAATTAAGACACTAAGGTTTAGGAAGAATGGTTAATAATTCAATAATATACTATTTGGTACGCTTGAGCATGTGGTGCGTTTGAGGTGGCGGCCCCCCTGCGCGGTAGGGGGGTTAGAAGCGCCGGGTAAGCCTCAATTGGCAGGAGGTGGATTCTGTTTATAGTAGGTGGATTTTGTATAAACCCCTATAAAATACTATCCAACTTCTCCTAGGAGCTAATTCCTATAGAAGCCAAATAATTCTCAATTCCAATTCGCATCTAGCATAATTCTTATTAATTGGTGCCTGGAAGAAATGCTGCAGCTATATTGGTCCAGCCCTCAGATCCGGGAAGCACACCTTCATTATTACCGATGGGCCATACCGCCTTGTAGTATAAATTCCGGTCAATCACCTCCAATACAACCTCGAACTCAACCTTGTAGTGTGGACGGCCGTTGCCCGAACCTGGTCTAGTAGGCTGTATCAGGTTCTGCCTTTTAAGGAAAGACATGTCGGCTTTGATTTTACCCGCGATCTCGTGTTTCCCTTCTCGTGGTCAACATGGAACAGTTGTATATTCCTCTTAGTAGTGCTCACCTTTATTCTTCCAGTGATTTTTCTGGTAATGCGATTCCGTGCTAACGTCCGATACGTACAATGTCTGTGTACAGACGAAAGACTCTCCTGGCTTGAGGCTGATAATCTTTACCATCGGTAGCCTGAATTGGCGCCTCTCAGGGTCGCCTGAAATTGTATTTTCCTATCCACCGAGCGTCAGCGAAGTACCGAAAGAGGTGACACCTTTCTTGAAAAGGCTGATACATACCTTCTTGATAAGCCAAACCATTGAATTCTTTACATACTCCTCTCCATCAATGTCCAGCTCAACATTGGTCGCCTCTTTATGGCCGGGTAAGTCTTCGTCGTATACTTCTCTACAGAGAATTCCATAACTGGATCGCATAATCCGTTCAGGGCCGCCCCTCTTATTTAGAGCACGAAGGACAGCTCCTGAAGCAACTGCGACTCCGGGGCCGTCTCTGTATAATACGGTCAGCTTCGCAGGTGACATTCCTGCCAAAGGATCTCACCGGACTGAGGGTGCGATAAGCTCGACGTGCGACTTATGCTTCTCATTTATTTTCTTCAGCCTCTTCTGTAGGTAGTCTCTCAGTGCTTGAGACTGCGCAAAGCCACCAATAAGGACAACTTTCTTTGGAGATGTCAGTATCCTAACCAAATTTGTGCCTTTATTATTCTCACCTCGACATTCAGCGGCCTATTTCTGGCCTCCCTCGCGAGATCTAGTTGGGATTCCATCAAGGAAGCGACACCCTTCAAAGAAGGCAGAAATATTTTCCAGAAATCGTCACTACTCATTCCTTAGCCAGGTTCCTCAACAATCCCAGATACGTACGAACTTACGGGTTGACTTCAAAGGCCCCTTTATTCAGGTTCTTTTCTCTGTTCTCCCTCAGTGCTCTAATATAGAAACGCTGATCCGCGAGAGACTTATTGCGGAAATTCATCTGTCTTTTAAATTTATGTTCGAAATTTCCCATGATGGCCTCGCTTTCGATGATCTGATCAATACTTTCGTTGCCAGTCTCAAGGTAAAGCTCGTCCTTCAATCTCTCCTTGACGTGGTCTTTGAATCTTTCATTGATGAAGCTCGATCCGCACAAACGACCTTGTCTTGTGAGTCAGTAAACCTTCAGGCTCATCAAGTTTAGTCTTCTTACCGTCGGCCATTACTTCTTCTTTCTTGAGCCTTATATCTCGGGTCCTCCCTTGAACAGAATAGGTTATTGCATCAACGGTTCCTCCACCAGCATCGAGCAGGACAAAGGTGTCGTTATTCTAGAGACATTAGCGGCAATGGGATATTGTTGGCTGATATCGTACCCTGATCTTGTGATTGTCCTCCGAAGTGGTAAGGATAAATGCTGCTGCGGCTTCAGGCTCAGACACAATGAATAGATTGTCTACACATTTACTGGCTCTACTTATGAAGCCACTCTCGCGCAACGCGGTTGCCATGGCATCGTGCATTGTCCGAGAAGCTTTACAGCTCCAGATAGGTGGCACACACAGGATAAATTCGACGGTACACTGATCTGTGTATCCATGATTCGTTTCGAGTTCGTGCTTGACGTGTCGGAAGAGGCTGGTAAGAAAGTGTATAATTATATCCTCGTTTTTCTTGATCCTCTTCATTCCCTTCACATGCTGAATTGCGCCTAAAAGTTCTTCGCGAGCTGGTTTGGTATGCTCGCTATCATCAAGAAGCAACTTTGCTCGCCGCAAGCACCCCTTCTTCATATCAGCAAGACTCGTGTCATTGGGTCGACCAAGCGTGTCTTGGACCATGTACCCCCACTGCAGATCCTCAGAAAGTGCAGGATCTTCAGAGTCATCGTCTTCGTATGGCGGAGCATCATCACTGTCCTCATCATATTCCGAGTTGTCGTTCTGCACTGCACTGCTTTGCCACGGTTGTGACCGTTCTCCATTTTCATTGAAACCATTCCGTTGTTTGGCGGGCTTCAAATAGGAAAGTTCAGTCGGCACTTCCTTCGCGGTCTGACCGTAGACTCGGGGATCTTTCGGATAGTTTACAATACTCTTGATTCTTTCTGGCCTGACTTCTTCAGTGTCCTCGCCTGGCGCTAACGCGACAAATGAGACTGCGGAGTAAGTCGTGCCGTAATCGACCGCAATGTAAAATGTCTTGTCTGAAGACGGCGGGGTTTCCATTAGTGGGGGGTCGATATCCGTCATGTCGACATCTTCGGCGGCAACAGTTGTTGAACGGGAGAATCTTCCGCTTTGAGCGGGAGAAGGAGCTCTGAAGGTAGTCATTTGAGGAGCAGGCAGCGTACAACAGTATCGAACGGAATCTAGAGAACAAATGCAATGGTAGAACAAATTGAATCTTTCGAAGCGATTCTAGCGACGACGATGTCCTTGGGCGGCGAGAAGCCTCGCCGCATCAAAGAAAAGCCAGGGATTCTAAGCCTTGGTGCATGAACTGTTGAGTCGCCTGCAAGGAACCGGACGGAAACATTCTTGTCGAGCAATAAGGGCCAATCATTCCAGCAACAGTACGAGATTCTGTGACAGGGCTAACCGTTGCCTTCCAAAGTCAGCCTTGTGGGGCACGCGAAGGGGCGCAGCCCATCATGTGAGCATGGCAATGTTTCATAAAGCGAGTCAGTTGCGAAGGGCAGCATTCACAATTGACCTTTGTCAGTCTACCTCGCAGATCTAAGACTTGGTGTCAGCTGCATTCCCCCTCTGAACTCCAGCAAGAATTCAATATGGGTACGTCAAAGCGCAAGCGAACAAAAGGAACTCCGCAACGAGAACCGTTTAGATGGTCTATCCAGGAAACAGCTGCCCTCCTCGCTTGGGCCGATCGATGTTTCGAGCTAGAACTGGACTTCAAGAACACAATAGCACAACAATTGAAGCAAAAATGGCCGCAGAGAGACTACAAATACGATGTCATCGAAAACAAGGTCAAAAGGTTGTGGGCAAGAATGGGTAATCATGGGACCGACAAACTGGACATAATCAGGGAAGGCACACAATGTCTTGACTTGGATTGTTTCGACGATGACGAGAGAAAGGCGTTCCATGAAGCCAGGTCCGAGTTTCCCTCCAGAGAGAGGCGACTTAGGAGCAGAGCAAGATCAAAAGTGAATAGTCCGAGAGCAGAACCATTCCATGCTTCTGCTCGAAGCCGGAGTATTACAGTCTCGCCCGTGCTGGAGCGGGGCGGCAGTCGAGTTCACCCCAAAATAGAAAACGATGGAGCGTATCGTCGGAGCCCACGGATAGCGAAGAGAGTCGGATCATCGGTACGTGTGTCCCGTCCATTCCCCTTTATTCGATTTAGTGCACCTAATTCAAGAGGCAGCTACCGGCCGGGACACCATCGGCCAAGAAATCCAGGTCGACCTCGAGGCGCTCAATACGGCTTCGGACGGAGGTTCCTAGCAGTGACGATGCTGATGCACAAACGCATGGTGAGATCACCGTCAACGTGTTACCAGATGGGTAAGGGAACTTGACGGAGTTAATTTCTGATCGGAATCTAGGCGACAGGCACTCCGTTACCAGTGAAGACTCGGATTCATTCGACCGCTTCATTAACGTACTTGAAGAAAAGAATATTTCTATCTCACATGCCCAAGCTCGTATTTCGACCTTCCAAGAATTGATCAGAGAGCGTGATAGTAGCCTACTAGCACTCAGAGAACAAAATGAGATACTTTGCAAGTCCAACATGCGGCTGTGCAACCAGGTTTCACGGCTATCCCGTAAAATTACAGACTGTCAAACAAGTCTGAAGGAGCAAGACGATTGCTGGAGAGTCGCCACAAAACATCCTGAAGCAAATAAAATGCAGGTCATCAAGGAGAACGAAGAGACAATCACTTACCTGAAGCGCCAGCTCAACGAGTGCCGGAAGATCGCTCTGCCCGAACCAAGTCCACGTATTTCTCATCCAGACATAGTCGAAACCATGGGACATATCGAAGACCGGGCAAAGGCTTGGTCACACAAGAGCAACATTGCCTTCCCAAATAGCCTCATTGATTCTGGAGTTGACCCAAAAACAGCAGATATTCTTCGACGAAGTCTTTCGTTTCTGCCGGAAATAGCCCCAATCGAGGAACAGATCGTACAGTTTGCGAACGACGTGGGAGCACGAAATATTCTCCGCGCTTTCACAACAGCAGTTCTTCGCGAATGGATTTTCGAATCCGATTTCCATAATTTCGATGATCAGGAGTCAGAACTGTTAGCGATGTATCGAAAGAAATTACTCGGGCAGAAAGGTTAGTGAATACTTCAATCAAATCAATTAACATCGAAAACCAGAACTCTCAGATGAAGTAACTGACAAGAAGCAGACGGACCTAGCCTGGTCCGAAGCCTTGACTTCGTTGCTATAGAGTCTCTAGTCGAGGGGCGATATTTTCAAGAACACATCCTCGTGGACAAGACTGATGAGTTGACGGTCAGGTTTTTAGAACTCCTAGCACCATTCTTTCCTCGCGCTACCCCGGACAGCCCAGCGGACGGGATCGCAACCTGGGACCAAACCAAAGAAAATACCACGGTGAGGTGCAAAGAGTTATTCCAAAAAGCTCTCAAACTAAAAACCGACCTTATGCTCACCACGCACCAGTACGAGATGAGGGCGTTCGAGCCAGGCACCCCGTTCAACCCAGCAAGCATGGTAGCTGAGACGAAAGAGGGAGCGGAGATCAGGGGTTTAGGCAAAAAGAGCTCTAGGAAAGTCAAGCTGTGCTTGTTCCCTGCACTCTATTCATACCCTGCAGAAACTTTACCTGGGGCATATCAGGCGGATGCGGAAAGGTTTAATGTTTCCAGGCTAGTGGTACAGTGCAGAAATTTCTTGCGCCTGGGGGATGATCGTGGCCAAGAAGAAGGCATGATTCTTAGAAAAGCAGTAGTGTTGCTGGAGAATAGAACAGTAACATCATCGTGTTAGTTAATTACCATCCTAGAGGATATTTCGCCGTCCGCTGACAGAACTCCTCGTAACAAAGGACTATAAGATAACAAGACTTTACAATATTCTAGTTTTTCTTGGAGGTTTCTTAGGCTCCAAAAATATTGAATAGCATTGTGGTATATATCTGCCAAGAAGCAGCTGCTCATGTAGTATTTGAATAACGCGGTTTCCACTATATCCTTTAAATACTGTCTAACAGTCTAAGACTCTGATTTGTTTGGATTAGAGCAGAGTATATTTACTTCAAATCTACGCCAATACTGCGCTTTTAATATGATGGACGATGCCTAGATAAAAATAACCGCTCCTTAAGTAGGGTAGTAGTTTAGTTTGGACCTATCGAATTAAAATTCAGCTACAATACAAAAAGATCGCTCCTCTAAAGATATACGAAAGGGCTTAGAGATGGCAAAAATCTACAAATAATCAAGGAGACACAGGTTGCAGCAATTTAGATTCATGAATAACAGGTGTATTAGGTAGTGGTCTCGTAGAACCGAATTCTTGTACAACTTCAAGCCGCAGTGTTTTCCAGGTCATGATAGGTCACTGAATACATTTTCTATTCATTGCAGATCACGATACCAAGTGCAGGGAATGCATCTTGTCTCTTCGGATGGAATGAAAACTCCAAAGAAGCGGAGAAAAAATGATAGATGCTCAATTTCTCACCATCACGCCTTCAAACGCCGGCTTACCTCCCTCGACTCAACCGCCTCCACCTCCACAATCGCACCCACATAAGCCTTCTTTGCCCAAAACCAATAGTACATCGCACTCGCCACAACCACAAAGATGGTGATGAAAATACTATAATTCATCGTCGCAGCCGTGACTGGCGTCTCGTTCGGCCAACTGCTAAAGAACAGGACCACGGTCATCCATGCACAAGCAAACGCATTGTTGGCGATGCCCCACCAGCCCCGCAGGCGCCAGGGCCCCCAGACAAGATTGAAGTTGCCGTTAGCGTCCATGGCGGACGCAGTGACATCGTCACCGGGCTCCTTGATGCGGCCGGTCAGCCGGCACCACAGCAGGAGAGTAGCGGAGATCATGTAGGAGCCGTAGAAGCTGTTGACACTGAACGAGATGATGTCGTTAAGCGCGGTTGGCGAGCCTAGACTGATGAGCAGGAGGAGCACGGATATGACGGCTGTCAGGGAGATGGCGGCGAAGGGGATGGAGGTGCGAGAGTCAACCTACGGATATGAGTGAGTCGGCTATGTATGCAAATAGGGGCAGAGCAAAACAGTAACTATGGCAGATTCATACCTTGCTGAGAGTTCTCCAGCCAGGAAGCCCACGGTCGCGAGCAAATGACCAAGTCATTCGAGATGCGGTCGCCACCACGCCGATGGTTGAGAAGAATATCAATGCGAGGAGAACAGCCGTAAGTACCGTGCTTGCGCTCCGTGAGCGCGTGCTGTTCATGAAAATTTGAATGAACGGGTAGCCGTACGGGCTCTTGAGCAAACCCTTCAAGTCATCTCCCAATGAGAATAGAATGCCAATGAGCATGCCGAACCCAAGAGCTCCATTGACCATGATACTCATGACAGTTGCGCGAGGAACCGTCACAGAAGCATTCTGGACTTCTTCCGACATCTTTTCTGTGTTAGTACTAGTCTTTAAGTAATATTTTTCCACGGGTATGTACATGTATCACACTATCAGCCCCTAGTGATAATGTTAGCATTGGTGGGCTAGAGGGTAGAGAATGACTGAATTTACCAAGAAATATGAAGACTGTGCTAATCATTCCAATAAAGACAGATAATCCCTGGGTTGGCCAGCCGCCATTATTGAGAAAGAAATTAAAGACCTCAGTTGCTGAATTATGCACTGGAGCTAGATATGTGACCGTGATCAGTATTGCAAAGAACCCAACCACATAGCAAATAAGAATAGCGCCTTCAATAGCTGGTAGAAAGCTGCTGACCACGGTATTGGTCAAAACAGCCCCTATTATGCAGGCATACATTATCAGCAGGGCTTGCCAGCTCTTCGGCTCATATGTATCGTTATTTAGGATGATTAAAGACTGGACTATTGAGCCAGCCAGGAGAAACACTGACGTTGCTGCACCTTGCCAGCCGCATACCGTTAACCAGCCTATGTTCAGTCAGAAATAATTTTTAGAAGCCTCCAATCTGAATTGTACGATTCCTGAAACCATTTTAGGGGGTGTACATGAGTGTACATGATTACATACCGGTGACGTAGCTTAATAGCTTTCGATATTTACGAGGGCCTAACATAGCGCACCAATAGTATTGACCTACATTTGTTAGGGTGATATCCGTAAGAATATTTTACGCATAATATGTCCGCACATACCGCCGCTAGTAGGAACCCTAGTATCCAATTAGAATAATGGTTTCGAAATTTATGTGTTCTGGGAATCCGTGCTCACATCGATGAGAGTTCTGACAGGACAGTAAATATGGAGAGTGTTCCTATCCAAGTAATAATGAATCCATACACCAACCCAGATGGGCCACCACTGCAATGCCATGAGCAACTCTGTACTATGCATCAGGCTTCCAGATAGGAGTGGTACTTTGCGAAACCCATCACGAATAAGCTAAGCAGTCAGACGTTAGTACCGCACAATGCCGGGAAACGAATACTTACATCAACACGCCTTCCCAGGTGTTCAGCACAATGCAGCCAAAACCAAGCATAGACATGAAAGCGAAGTTTCTCTGCGAGTTTTCAGTCGCATTGTTTGGAAAAAGCGCATTAGGACGCTTCTAGTCATACCTTGAGCACCTCTTTCTTCCCCACGCGTGCCAATTCGTTGCGATCGCGTTCGATGGTCGACTGCGCGTCGCGCAGGTAGTTCCGCATTTTGGTCATCTCGACCTGAGCGGGTTCTCCAGCGCCATTGAGCGCCATGTTGAACGACTCGCTGAGAGGTCGCAAAGGAAGAGAAGGCACTTCGGAAAATCAGAAAGGCTGAAAGTGAATTGAAGAATTACAAGCACGGCCCTTGGTGAGGCGATAGCTAACGGGGACGAAAATCACGAGAGACCAGTAAAACAGGATCCTCAGTGCCGGGAGATGAGAGCTAGAAGGAGTCCCAAGCACCGAACTTCTGATAATTTACCCAGACTCCACCGGACCCTAGCGTGCTCTGAGGGCGAGGCTGTTCTTTTCCGCGCCCGTTGTAGAAAATGCTTGCAAAGAGACTCGCATCTCATCAGAGCGTGAGTCAGTGCAACCAGCACACCGGGGTGGTGACCGAGGGTATGCTGGTGTGAGTAATATTCAAACAGAGCAACATGGGAGAAGGCCAATCGCACGAGAGCACCTATCCTGGTGCTAGGCATGCTGTGCGACAGCGCTACCAAATTGGCAAGGAAATTGAGCGAGCTGCGATCGTCAATGTGACACTTGAGTTGCGCTCTTAAGATTTGGGTGGGCCAGGCAGGTGTTGATAAAAGAGTAGTGGGGTATGGGGGGGAGTGGGTCACCTTAGAGATAGCTAAGAACTGCCCACCGCTTGTGCCGTTACTGTTCCGGCATAGTGTACCCCAGAGTTTGCATGGCCACTAGTCACGGCAGTGGCCGTTGGTTGCATCACCGTTAGCCGTTGATCTCTGCTGATTCGTCTAGCAGGAAGGTTGGGCTGGCGCCACAAAAATACACCGTGCCAGTCCTTCCCAGAGCGGCTTCGGCGGGTGCGCTTCAATAGCCGAAGAAGTTTTACAAGTACCGCACACGTATCACCAGAACGGCTTGCATCTGCATAAACTTGCACCTCATGCAATTAAACGTGGTTAAGCGTTCGGGCCACCTTATGCGCAGACACACTTCATGTACGATAGCTATATCAATTCAAGCCCAATTCCTTCACAGGGACCATTACACAAGTTGTCCGCGCGCACGAGCTAGCCTGTACTTCTATGTGAATGAGGTCGATATTTACAATACACTATGCTAGATATGTTGTGGCCGTGCTGGATTTTTATGTCACGGTGATCCAACAATCCGTGACTGACTCGTTGTGTCCCCTTCCGACGACCGCAATGAACCCGTGGGCCTGGACTCATTGTAGGACGCGTTCAATTCCGGGCGTGCACAATAGGGGGGTGCTCCCGGGCCGTGCCGCTCTGACTGCGTCCTCTCTGAAGTCTGAGTATTTCTCCCAAAGGTCTTACTGCTCGCTTTCATTCACATGGCTGGCCCGTAGCCATATTCTGATGGGTAGCCGAGCCTGCGCAGGTCGTCGTTCCGTATCAAGCCGGACTCGAGGCCCATGTAGAATGGTTTGAGATATGGAATTGAACTGGCGACTACGCTCAGGTTTTGCACAAACTGCGCGCAAAGTGTCGTCTTCCACACGTCATAGGTCAGGTCCGAGGATGTGTACACTCCTCGGCTGTACACAAGTTGACAAATTATGGCTATGATCACTCTGTGCACCTTGGTCAGCTTGTTGTAGCTCGATAAAAAGTTTGTGATACATACAATAATCGACTGGCAAAGCAACCTAGGATGGCCACTTTGCGGCCCTTGTTTATTTGAATATCCCAAAGGACGTTGACGGGTAATAGAATCAATACAAAGTCTGTGATGATATTTGTTACTCCGAAATAGTCCCAAAATACCGCCTCCTCAAAGTTAGCGACCGTAAAAAGGCTACAGGCTGAGGCCTTACTCGGTTGAAGCAATGATTCCCATTCGTTTGGTAAGGGTGAGGAAGCCCACATTGGAACGACGCCGCAAAAATTGCAGTGATGCCCCATATAGCTAGGAAAATTACAAAGCCTATGATGAGATGCAATTGCCAGAGGACTGGAGTAAGCTGTCGGACTTGGAGAGCAACGGCGGTCTTAGCAAGCCAAATGGTAGCAATGAACAAGATGTTTGAAGCATATGATGACTGCTCTGATTAGACATTCGCAGATTTTCGATAACGCGTTGACTGAGACATGCCTTCTGAAAGCCAAGCTGTTCCGACATGTCCAAGCCATCGTAGTGCCGACCCAAGCCATTTGCTATCTCCGTTGACAAGGTAATGGTTTGCGCGCTGCTGAATAGCTGAATTGGGTCGGTTAGCTGCGAACTTCAAGAAGCGGTGAGCGGCGCACTCACCATGGCTAAGCACGCGACGCCATCGTCCGCTTCGAGTTTACGAATGATGGTGAATTTAGTTCCTAACCTGGTTGCGACTGATAAAAGCATAATACACAGAAGGATCCAAGAAACTATGTTAATGCTTTGACCAGAAGTTACTGGCGGCGCTGATGGCGCGGCTGCAGCTGAGTCCATAATGTTAGCGGCGAGAGGAAGCTAAGCAGCTATAGCGAAAACCATCGTAGAAACATGGGAACTTTTCTAGTTAAGAGAAAGAGGAAATAGGCCAAAGCTAGTTTTTACGACGGCGGGGCACCTATGAGCTTCCCGAAACATTGGAACTGCATTGCGACCATGGACAAGCAACTCCAATAAGTGCGGCCCGGCACCAATTAGGTTGCGAGCGGTTCAAGGGCTCATGATAGATGACCCGACGGCCGCTTGCAGTTGCTATAAACAAGGCCCGGCGAAGCTGCAGAGCGCCAATGATAAGGAATGACGACGACTCTGCCACTTTACCAAGAGACTGTGGCTGCTCGTTGACGGAAACCATGTACTGTAGAGTGCGCAATCATGCCTAACGGTGTGATTCGCGCTGCGCTGAGGTCCTCACCCCACCTTGGACAAATTTATTAATTTGTGGTTGTGTGATTTCAACTGGTTTAGGGTCGATTTACGCTTCTAAAAATGGCCACGCAGGCAGTGTTGGGGCCAAACTCACCGACGGAGGAGTCGAGACTCGGGGGATGCGAGGCCTGCAGCCTGCAGCCTCCCGCCGCCCTCCCGCCGCCCTCCCGCTGCCAGCCGTAATGTACATGTACAAGGGGGTAACATGAATGGGTCAGACGCCCCCCCTGCTAGTATGGTAAACGAAATAACCTGGTCCCGCTATGTCACTTTGGACTCGCTTATTTCTTGACCGGTACTAGCAGGGGGGGCGTCT
>Ga0307507_10004333_pt1 | contig 25380 bp, 5 predicted proteins | sample 7_EM_MG_FD_207223 | JGI IMG/M metagenome (GOLD analysis project Ga0307507, IMG submission 207223) | Populus trichocarpa ectomycorrhiza microbial communities from riparian zone in the Pacific Northwest, United States - 7_EM | ecosystem: Host-associated > Plants > Roots > Unclassified | place...
AATGTAAGGCTGCGTAAAGCTAGTTATTTTAATTTTTTACCCAATATTGGCAATATCATATTGCCGATATATTTCCGATAACCGATATTTTATTGGTTTGTATTGGTTCGTATTGGTGCCAGGTCTGCAATTATCTAGCTGTTCCTCCCGGCAGTCCTAAATGAATGCTGAGACATAGGAGTTAGTAACTATCTTGTCGATGTGGTATACTAGGCTGTGTTCTCTTATAATGATATGGGCGTTGGGCTGGAGTTGAAGACTTTTCAAGCTCCACAGAGAGTGACTGTAATCGGAGCGGCATCTTTCCGACTAGCAACGGTGACGTGGGAGTTCTCTGGACTGGCAACTTGTGCGCCAGGTTAATTTTGCCACATGATGGGAATTCAAACAGTAGTCGTGTACTTATCAATGTGCAACTTTGCTTTTGGCGATAGTTTAGAAATCGGGTAAAGAACGCTACATTGTGGCGCGCAGATCCTCAGCCACAGCTCTCTAAAAGTTCGGATGCTATGATGCACGTGATTCCACTTCACCTTTTCCAATGCCAGGTCGGTCTTACCACGCTAAGAGGTAGGTCTGCCATAAGCGCTAATGCACAATCCCTGTACGGGGCAACCTTAGCAGAATATAAGATTACGTGGTTAACCGAGCCTAAATTGCTTATCCGACTATATAGCTTACCTCTTAGCTCTAAAATAGAACTAATTATTACAGGTGACTAGTTATAACGTGTTTATAACGTGTTTAAAAACGTGTTCTAATTTAAGTAGATCTATCTAATAATTACTAGCTACTAGATTTCTTTAGTAATTATATACCTTTAAAAACCTAGCGCTAGGTTCTATTATAATAGTCTATTAGGTACTAGAAAAAGGACTAAATATAATATATATATATATATATATATTTTAAAAAAAATCTATAAAATATAGTATATTATTTTATACCTTTAGAGTAAGTCTAACTTCGTACACTATTTTATATTAAAGCGTATTAGGTATTTCTAGGTAACTAAGCCATATATAGAGTTTTGCTACCTTTTTTAAGAAAGGGGCTTATCTTTAGTGGCAACATTGAGATTTGGCCTAAGCGCGCGTAGCCGGGCGGTCTAAGCCCGCTTGGACGCCGGACGGTTACTTTTCTGGTTTGAAGATTCACTTCCGAAAGCTCAGCTCCAGGCCTTCTATTTCCACTAAATTGGGTGCCAAACGAGCGTTGCGTTGTGGTGCAGTAAGGTCGCGATCTTTGTGTTGGAATTTTGACGATCGCGTTTTTGTGCTCGTGGGAAACCAATGTCTTGGCACTGTAATACCGAATGTATCGTTATATACCCGGTATCGTATAAAGGAGTTTTACTTGTACCAGACTGTCTTATAAAGGTTTTGCTTAAAACGGTTTAGTGCGCGACAAAACCTTAATAGGAAGGTCGAATTACCCCGCTTATATAACCTTAAAACCCCTTTGAACCTCGAAAGGTTTGGGCCGAGATAAAATTTTACATACAAGTATATAATACAACGATACCCTTAGTATTACGATACGCTCGGTTCCGCGCGGACAACATACTTAATGGACGTCGGCGGGTTAAGGGATAACGTAGTTGACCGGGAAGCGAGCTACCCTATAAAGCGAGCCACATCCAGGTGATATTTGATCAATTTATAATAAAATCAACAACGAGCTTATATATATTCCAAATAGGCTAAATTAAAGCTTTTATACCACTGTTTCAATCGCAATATCGCTTAAATTAATTTATCTACGTTTTGGTGGTAATATAGACCCACGCGCCAACTAATTACATAGACGACTACTATATTCCTACAACATCCCTTTCTAGATCAACGACCCATTAATCCACTTATTTATACGCTATAGATCGCACCTAAATATATAAAAGAGCCTTCTAAACGCTAGGATATAGAGGAATTAAATATACCTACTACTTTACGTACTCTAAAGATACTAAGAACTCCACTAAAACTTAATGTCGCTATATTAAGTAGAGCTGTTATAGACCCTAGTAAGTATAATTAGGATTAGGTATATCTCTATACGGGTAAAAGTCTTTAAGATAGCTATAGGATTATATAGTAGAAGGTCTATAGCTTTCTAGGCGCTATATATTGTATTAAAGGTAAATCCTATATACACGCCTTCAGGTAAAGCTTTAAAAAATACTCCTTATTAACGCCTAAGTGGCTATATTAGCAGAAGTCATCTACTTACTTCCTATAGTAGTAAAAAAGTGGCCCAAAATAACCTATATTTAGTGATTAAAGCTTATAAGTTAAATATAGTAATAGAGCTACTAAGACAATCTTATGCGCAAGCGTATATTCAACAAATTGCTAGGTAAGGTAGCTTAAATAATTACCTATTCAAAAATAGGCGATATTACTATATTTTACTATAAAAATCTTCTATATAATGTCTTATATATTTATTATAATGCTTAATATAATATAAGCCTAAAAAGTTATTTGTTTACCCACTAAGGGAAGTAGCATATATTTATCTACAAAAGCTACCATTTTATTTAATAATTTAATATTATCCTTTTTAGGAGTATTAGGCCTTCTAAATTAAAAAGGTAGGCTATAAAAAGCCATTAGTGTTAGTTATATTAATTATAAGTACTAATTTATAAGTGCCTAGATATATAACTATTTAATTTTTTAATCTCTCCCTATATATCTTACCTAATATAAATACTTAATCGCCCTTAACAATACCAGGAGCCTTACTGCCTCCGCTTAGAGCTCTTATTCTACCATCTAGGGAGGCCTAGTAAGGGAAACTAGGATATAAAAACCGCCCGATATACAACTACCTGGCTCGCAGCCAGGCCCAAAACTGGCCTTATCCAGCTAGTCAACGTGGACGCGTCCTAGGCGTATAACAGGACACCCTTAGGCTTGCACTAGCTCTAAGATCACGAAGTATGCGCAATAAGGGCGTAGGGATCCTCCTTTTATAAGAACTTATTAAGGTTAACGCGTTACAGATACTTTGTACAAAACTTATTAAGGCCCTAAGGCCACCGTGAAGAACTTGTTAAGGCCCTACCTAGAGAACTCATTAAGGCCCCTCTATAAGGGCCTATCTGGTATCTAGTACACTTAGGTAACTTAGAAGAGGGTCTTAATAGGCGTGGTACGCGCGACCTAGTACAGCGACAGCAATACAATAGCGACGCGACGGCGACTAGACGGCTTAACGAGGTAAAAACACAGGCAAAGCTCTAGGCAGCGGAAACATAGGCCAGCTTCGACGGCCCTATAGCGTTTAACTTATAGTTAACTCACAGTCAACCCATAGTTAACTCACAGGCAACTCACAGGAGGGTCTTAATAGGCATAGTGCACATAACCTAATGCGCATATGCATAAGGCGACTTATAGGAGGGTCTTAATAGGCATAGTGCTCGCAACCTAATGCATACATATAGGGGAGGCTATAGGGGAAATATAGGCCAGTTAGATAAAGACTTAACAGTTAAAGATATAGGCCAGCTTATAAAAGGGGGGGACACAAGCTTAGTTAGTAGGAGAGGGGAGAGCAGGTTGTCTAGTATAGGACCTAGTATCTTTACAGCCCCTCTCCTATAAGATATGGTCGGCCTATTATAAGGAGACTCTTATAGGCAACACGAAACGGGAACTAGCAGTAGTATAGGGTGTTACGCCCCTATATTACTACTAGCCTCCTACAGGGCGTAGTGTATAGTAGCCACTGCTAGCTTTAAGGACCTTACCCCTTAGCTAGGCCCTGACCCTTAGTGCACTTAGTAGGTAGGCAGGATCACGTCCTAGCTAAAGAAACTACTATATGGCTTAAGAGAACGGATGCGCGTATTAGTATACCAATAAACGGAACCGTTTGCCTCTAGGGCGGTACGCTAGTAAGGTATACTTAAGAAGCAAATAGGAGTTACTTAGGTAGGGGAGGCTTTTAGTATAATGGAACCTTATAGCTTAGACTACGGTGGGTTCTGTTATTGGGCTGGGTATATAGGTACGACAAAAACAACAACATAATAACAACTGGTGGAGTGGTTGCCTAACAAATTAACTCCAATTATATTCTAAGATTCACTACAAGGAGAGAACTATCTACGGTAGGGACTAAGGTCCTTTAAATACACAACTATACGCCTAAGAAATCCTCTCTTGTATGTAAGGTGCGTGTTATCTGTATTAAACGTAACATCCCTTCCGTTTAATATAGTTAATACGTTCAATACTATATAACCTTAGTTACTATTCCTTGTTATATAGTTCCACCAAATCTATTCTAGACCGTGCCTATATTAACTAACTAGCTTTCACCGACTCTTCTCCAAGTAGTTATAACATTGTACTTAAAGCGTCCGTAATACTATCTCCCTCCTCTTTATCTTCGTCCTTAAAGATTCCTAACATCTCCAAGTCGTCTACTAGAGGTGTAATGTCTGTTTAATTAGTCTAGTTAATATCCTTGCTTATTATACCTAAAGCTTCTTCTTCTCTTTCCTGGGTTAAGCGTCGCCTTTATACGGTCTCCTCCATACTATTACTTAGTAAAGTAATGGCAATTCCTTGCTTAAGGTGCGCAAAAGAGGGGTTAATCTATATTGCGCTAGTAAGTCCTTTATTTTAACAACCCTCCTCTTGCTTTAAGTGCACTAAAGCAAACATTTAATTGTCCTATAACGTTCGCTCTATCTCTGACGCTAAGTATACGCGTCCTATTACTCTTAACAGTCTTTAAGTTCCCTAAGTAACTTATTATAGGGTCTTATATTTAATCTACTACTATAAAGCTTAACAGTAAACTGGCCTCTACGCTACTTAAGGTTTAACGTGCCTTAGGAGAGTCCGCACACGTCCTTAAAGCTTAACGTTTAGCTTATACTCGTCTTTAACGCCTTAAACGTATCTATAAGAAGGTCCATTTTAAGGAGTGGAAATTAGTTTAACAGGGTTTATCTAAGCTAGGTAATAAAAGGATTGGCTCTCCTCCTGCAAGGGAAATAACTCTAAGTAGCTTAATAATTGCTCCTCTTAGGTCCCCCTTAGGTGACTTATTCTTTGGCGATCCTTCTTTGTTAATATTACCTAACCTACTTTCTTCTAATACTCCCATACCTTTCCTATAGCGTTCCTTAGGTTGCTTAGTAGTTCCTAGGTAGTCTCACTATAGCCTATTTACTTTACTTTATACTATGTTTTGTTATCTATCTCCTTATAACTAATAATCTTTAAAACTTACTACTTATCTTCCTCTTACCCTCTATACGTGTCTGCTTTATAGACTGGTGGTTTAATACCTCCATATACTAGCTCTAGCATTGCGATATACTATATAGGGTATATTTTTATTTTGGCTAGTAGGTTCAACTTATACATAACCAATAAAATTCTTTACTTAACTTTAAAAGGTCCTAGTCTAACATAGTCTAACTTTTTACTTAGTCATTAACTCTTAAAATTTTTGTGTAGTAGCTATACTCTATCTCCCTTCTTAAGATCTGGTCCCTTAAATCTCTTAGCATTATAGTACCTTTTTATTCGTTCTTATACTAGTTTAGCTGTTTCTTTAAGGTCTATATAAAGATTCATTAACGTCTCTATTCTTTGCTTAGCTGTGCTACTCGTCTTTTTTACTTAACATGGCGATAACGATATTCTTAGCTTATATCCATAATTCGCCTTAAATAGTAATGTCCCCATTCCTTCTTATAGTGTTGTATTATATATAAACTGTATAACTAGTAATAACAATACCCAATTATTCTATGCGTAATTAATATAGTGCCTTAGATACTGCTCTAGTGTCTAGTTTAGTCTTTCCGTTTATCCGTCCGTCTGCGGATAATATACTATAGATATTGCTACGCGAACTCCTTATTCTGCCAGAAATACTTCCTAAAATACTATTACAAATCTTAGATCTCTATCCAATATAATCTTATCTGGTGCTCCATATCTTATAAACACTTCCTTTATATAGATTCTAGCGACATCTTCTACTGATATCTCTTTAGTATATACTATAAAGTATTCCTACTTTATTAGCTTATCTACTATTACTAAAATCGCGTTATGGTCTTATCCTGTAATAGGATCTCTTAACTTTGGTAACTTAACAATAAAGTCCTATAATATAACCTCCCATGGTCTTTCTGGTGTCTTAATAGGTTATAGCCCTCTATACGGCTTATGCCTTATTGGTTTGTTTCTTTAGCAATCTAAATATTTCCTTATAACTTATCTTACTAGTCCCTAGATTCCTTAAACAATATATTCCTCTTAAAGTCTTAACACTAAGCCTATAGCTCCGCTATATCCTTATATCATTCCCTTATAGAATTCCTTAATAAATTCTTCTATAATAGACTTAGGCATATATGTTGCCTCTCTATTTTCATATTGCTCTAATTCTAGATTCTCTTTCTATACTTCTTAGATCCTCTATATCCAGTTACTCTCTAGTAATTTATAGATCTGGCTTTCCTTAGTTACTACAATCTTTAGATAATTATACCTAATTAATCCATCTTAATCCTTTTATAACAAAGCTCCTAATAGCTTTTTATTACTTTATAGTTTAGCCTTTCTACTTAAAGCGTCTGCTTGTGCATTATCTATACCCTTAGTATACTGAATTTTAAAATGGTATTCTATAAGCATTTCCGCCTATCTAACCTGTCTTTAGTTGAGTTCCTTTGTCATTAGGAATCCTATAAGGTTCTTATAGTCCGTCTTAACCATAAATGGTTTCTCTGTGCCTTATAAGAATGCTCTTTATTTTTTAAATACTACAACTATGCCTAACAACTCTTTATTATAGATATCATAGTTTAACTCTAGTAGTGTTATTTTCCAACTATAGTATACCACTGGGTGCTATCTATCTTAATATTTCTATAGGAAGCACGCCCCTAGTATAAAGTCTAATACATCTATTTCTACAACCGTCTCTAGACCTAATTAATAGATCTTAAGAACTGGCTTCTAGGTAAACAACTCTTTAATTCTCTTAAACAGTTCTTATTATTTTTTTCCCTATGCCTATAGTTCTTCTTTCTTTATTAATCTTATAAACGGCTTAATGCCCTATAACCATTACGCTATAAACCTTCTACAATAATTACAAAACCCTAGGAACAATCTTAACTGCGTAACATTCTCTGGTTCTTGCTAATTCACTATAGCCTTAATCTTCTTTAAATCTATACTAAGTTAGCCTAGTTTAATAATAAATCTAATAAAATTAGTCTTCCTAGTAAAGAACTCACATTTCTTAACTGCTACCGGCATCTATTCCTCTTATAGTCTCTTTAAGACCTATTTAATGTGTTCTCTATATTCTTCCTTACTTTCTAAGTATACAATAATATCGTTAAGGTATGCTATAACAAATTCATCTAGGTGTTCTCCTAATACACTATTAATTTGCTTCTGGAACATTGCTAGTGCATTTATAAGCCCAAATTGCATAACTAATAGCTTATATAGTCCTTCCTTTAACCTAAAGGCTGCCTTCTATTTATTACCTTCCTTGATCCTAATTTAATGGTACGCCTATCTTAAATCTATCTTTATAAAGATTTTTGCGTTGCCTATCCTATCTTAGATTTCGCTAATTAAGGGTAAAGAATACCTATCCTTCTTAGTAATGCTGTTTAACTGCCTATAGTCTATATATATCCTAAGTTTTCTATTTTTCTTTAGGATAAATAATACTGGATATCCTGCTAATGACTATAACGGTCTAATATATCCCTTTCGTAAGTTCTCCTAAACAAACTCTTTAAGCGCTACTAACTCTATTTTAGTAAGCTTATAAATTAGAAAGAACTTTAGACTTGTTCCCTCTTCTAATTCTATCTTATAGTCCCAAGCTACATGCTTTAATAGCCTTTCACTTTCTAGTAACCATAACTTTTTACTATACTTGCGGTATCTCTTTGGTATATAACTTAAGCCTCACTTAGTCTCTTTATAGGTTGCTCCAACTTGGTACTATACCAACTTAGTTTACTATCGTACTTTGCGCCGTTATGTATTTTTAATATCGACTTGACCTATAACCCAATTAATCTTTGGATTGTACTTTTATAACTAAGGCATTTCTAGTATCGCCTCATCCTATCCCAATGGTAGGATATTAAAAGACATTCTAACTGGTCTCCCTTTAATAGTTATCTAAATAGGTCCTATTTTGAGATTAATAATACCTCCTCTATAGGTTATCTAATCTCCTAAAATCATTATAAGTGGATATAGGTGTTCCTTTTGTCTATATAGTAACCCCATCCTTTCCACTACCTTTGGTAATATATAGTTCCTAGTTACTCTACTATCTACCAACGCTTTAAACTGCTAATCTTGCCATTTAGCTCTTAAATTTAGGTATTGTCCTTAAATTCCTTTAAGGGTCTAAGGTTCTAACACTAGTTCCCTCTAGTCCCATATACCTCCCCTTTTTCCGCCTGTTAGCTGCTCAATCCTGCCTATACTTAGTCCAACTTTGGCCAATACTTAGTTTGTTTCTTTTCCTCTATATACCATAGATAAGTGTTCTTAGGGCACTCCCACCACTATTATCCGTCTAGGCATTTTTCCGTAAGGAATCTTCCTAGTTAAAGTATTAAGTCTCCTTGACCTTGTACTTCTACTAGGTGCTAACCATGTATATACTTAGCGTTCTTAAACTACTTTTCCTCTAGTGCCTAATATATTCTTACTAGGTACTTCCGGTTCTTGTCTTTAGGTGCTCTATATATGTTACACGTATCATCCACATAAGCTATCCACAATAGTATATAATGCGCTATATGTTTTAGGTTAACTTTTAGTTCGTTTTTATTTTTAAGTTTAAACCTATACCTAGTTAACCTAACCACTGGTATCTCTACTATAGGTACTAAGATTTGTCGCTTGCTTCTCTAGTCCCTAGATCCCTCTTCTAGGTTCCTTAACGTTATAATTAACGCTCCTTTAATATAACTTATACGTTTTTCCGTAATAGGTTAGTCTTGGACAACTTTTTTGTCTAGCTATATATAAAAATCTACCTATTCGTTGTTATGTCGTTGCCTATACCACTTTCCGTATAACTGGTTTAGTGTGTATAGTCTATTTATTAGAAAGTACCTTGTTATCGCTACATTATAATATCCTTTGGTATGTCTTTTTTTAAACCTAGTTAGAATATCTAGATCCTTTTCTTATTCTAGTTTATCTAACTATTTTACCCTAGGTGTCCCTGCACTCGGCCTATTAGTAACTCTTTACATAGGTGCTCTGTTCCTTATACGACCTAGCGTAGCTAACCTCTTGTCTAGCTTTTACTCTTGCTATATAATAATTCTTGTTCTAAACTTATCTATAGTTTCTTATTTTCTGCGTCTTGCAGCTAGATCTTTATAGTTGTCTTACTTTTTAATCCTAGTATTAACTGTTTAATCTTTAGGCTAAATACTACGTTTACTTAGGATTGCTAACGTTCTTACTTATTCTCTAAACTTATAGTTCTTAAACTTGCGTCCTATACTTATTCGTTTATTACTAAACTAAGTTACTACCCTTTCCTATTGGTTTTTATCCGTTGTGGGTCCTTAGGTATATCTTATCTTACTTTAAAAATCTTAAGCTTCTTTTATCTCTTCTTAAGAATCTTAAGCCTGTGGCCTTTTACCTTTATTAAGTAATAAGCTAGCACTAGTAGTTATCTACTTGCTTAGTTTCTTCTAAACATTGCTCCTATTATCTCGTAAAGCAATAGAAATTGTATCCAACAGTGTTATAACATCCGTTACTAAACCTTGTTTGGTAATAGTCTTAGTCTCTACTTCTATTGCGTTATCAAGGTTTAAGTGCTCCTAGTTAGCCTCCTTTTTATCCTTATTACTAGTAATTAATAAGTACTCTAACTCCATTGTTATTACTACTAATCTTCGTCCGCACATTACTGTGATATCTTAATCTAGCTTATAGAGTCAATCTTATTCTTTATCTAACTCTCTGGTTTCTTAAAGTCCTTTTAACTCTAGCTCTTATAGCTAATAGCTTGCGCCGTACTTAGCGTCCTTATGAATTTGGCATGCGTTGTTATAATAATACGCAAAACTGTTAATTAAACACTCTTTTGTTCCTCACAGTGCACTATCGTCCCTCTATACGTACGTGCTGTCTACTAGTCTGGTTCCCTTTACCGCGTAGTTACTCTAACCACCTCTATAGTCTTTAGCAAAATAACCCTGTTTTCCACAATTTATATAAGCTCCATCTTTAAACTATCTTTCTTGCTATAGAGTCCGCCTAAACGTCTTCTGCTACTAAGATTTCTGGTTTGGCCTCTGCTCCTAGGTCCTATAATTACTTAATCCTTAACCTCTAGGTTTCTATAGTTTCTTTTCCCGCCTTTAGGTTTCTTTAGTACCACTTAGGTCTATTAGCTCCGCGCCATTCCATAATTTTTAACTCTGTGTCTGTTGTTGCGTACTCTGCGCCTTATACAACTATGGAACTCTATCTTGCCCTTTTTTAGCTTGTTCCCTTTGGTAGATTCTATTATTAATCTTTATTAACTGATCTATTAACTCTCTTAGAGTATCCGTATCTTCCATTAGGATAATTATGTTCTGGACTTTAGCCTTAAGTCCCTATTTATACTATGCTACGAGCGCCTTGTCATTCCACTTAACCTACGTGGCTAGTGTTTAAAACTGTGTTATATACTCAATTGCTAAAGTGCATTGTATTAAGTTCTGAAGCTTTTGTTCCGCTGTGGTTATGGCCTCTAGGTCTCCAAATATCTATATTAGTTGCTCTACGAACCCGTTCCAACTGGCGAATATATACCATACATCCTGGTTAGTAGTTGTCATGCCATTAGCCTATATTTCCGTAAGATACGGCTTAAACCACTTAAGTGCCCTCCCTATTAGGAATAATCCTGCATAGGCTACTTGGTCTAACAATATTACTAACTTCGCTCCTTTCTGTACTACCTTAAAGTGCATTTGCGTAAGAAACCCCTTAAGCTTCGACTTCTCTCCTAAGAATTGTTTAATTAAAGGTAACTTAATCTTTACTACTCTAATTCTATTAATACGTTCTTTAAGTATCCTATTATTGTCTTATAAGTGATTAACCATTTCCTATAACTAACCTCGCGTAACCACTTAAGAATCCCCATTGTCCATACTAGTATTACCTGGCCCTAAGGTTGTGGCTTCCGTCGACGCCGTTATAACTAGTGCTGCTCTTGGTGGCATGTTGTTTAAGTTTGTTCCAATACTGTAACCTTAGTAGTGAATGTATAACAGAACCTTATAGCTTAGACTACGGTGGGTTCTATTATTAGGCTAGGTATATAGGTACGACAAAAATAATAACGTAATAATAACTAGTAGAGTGGTTACCCAATAGATTAACTCCAATTGTATTCTAAGATTTACTACAAGGAGAGAACTATCTACAGTAGGGACTGAGGTCCTTTAAATACATAACTATACGCCTAAGAAATCCTCTCTTGTATATAAGGTGCGTGTTGTCTATATTAAACGTAACGTTCTTTCCATTTAACACAGTTAATATGTTTAACACCACGTGACCTTAGTTACTATTTCTTGTCACATAGTTCCACCAGATCCATCCTGGACCGTGCCTATATTAACCAACTAGCTTCCACCGACTCTTCTCCAAGTAGTTATAACATTGTACTTAAAGCGTCCATAACATTTAGTCTAGGCCTTAACTATAGAAGGTACCCAAGGCTTCTATATTATAGGATGCAGCTATAACGCCCTCATAGGATTACACCAGTAGGCATATAAGAAGGGAGTTGCGACCCCTAGAAGCGGCAGCTTATGCCTATACCAGCGGAAACAATAAAGAAAGGCGTAAAACTAGAGGCTATAGAAGGCTCCCAAGCCATATAAAAGTATACCAACTTTAGGAGGAGATTCTTATATAGACCGCTAGGGGGCGGTTTAGTACTTAGGTTAACCCCATTATAAAATATCCAAAAGAATGGTAAAACCCCCTATTAATTAGTAGTGGCAGCTAACTGCTTATAGAAAGCCCCTTAGGCCTTTAGGCCTAGGTAACTAGGACTAAATACTAGAAAACTAGGGTAGAGGCCTAGATAAGCAGGTATATTAAACTCTACTATATAACTACCTGCCTATATAAACCAAAAGCAGCCATATATATATGCTTTATAATTAGCAAAAATATCAGCCTTACCTTATAGTCATAGCAGGCAGTTAACCCAGATATTACAGTTATAACCATCCAGATATATAGGGGACTAGTATAAATCATTAATATCTATAACCCTAGGGTTAAAGGGGTAGCATAGATAGAGAATATTATATCTATAATAAGCTTACTAGAAACTAAACACGCGAAGTCTATCCTACTAGGAGATATAAACCTCCACTACCTATAGTGGGGGGGCATCTATGTTGCTGCTAATTAATAGGCAGAGTGCCTACTAAGAGCTATAAATAATAGGGGCCTTAAGCTAGCTACCCCCCAGGTGCAATTATATGGTAATAGGGCACTACTAAAAGTACAATTAACCTTATAATTATGGATGAAAACCTATACTAGAGACTTAAAAGGTGCTCCCCTAAAGAAGAATGGGCACTTACCTTAGACTATATCCCTATCCAGATACAACTAGATCTAGATATTAAGGCGCAACTAAATGGTAAAAGATACGCAATAAGGAAGCTTAACGTAGATAGCTTCCTTAATATAATTAAACAACAACTCTAAGACCTAGAAGAAATCCACCTAATACTAAACAAGCAAGGCTTATTAGCTACCCCTAAGGAAATTAATTAAAGACTAGAAAGGATCTAGGCAGTAATTAAAAGCGGGCTAGAAGAGCACTGCCTAGTTTTAAAACTAGGCCCCTATACGCGATATATATGGTCCGCATAGTACGCAGCCCTTATAGCTGGCTAATGATGAGCAAGGAGGAAATATATAAGCAGCTATAATTCTAAGGATAAGAGATAATATAAAGATATAAGAAACCAGCTAAAGAATACCCTAAGAAAAAAAGTAAGGAATAACTAGAGACGGTTTATAAATAAATACACTACTAACCTAAGTCTCCCCTATAACAAGGGCCTTTAGACTATAGCAAAATAGGTAAAGAAAAAGGTAGAACGCCTAGTAGAAGATCTATACCTACCACCCCTATAAAGAGCAGGCGAACCATAGGCTATAAGTAACAATAATAAGAAGGCAAAGATCCTTATAGAAAGATTTTCCCCTTAACTGGCTCTAGTAGACCTTAGCGACATTACTAGTAAAACACTAGTAACTTGCCTAAGAGTCAACAGCAATATAACAACTAAAGAAATAGCTAGAACCATCAGCCGCCTTTTAAACAACACAGCACCAGAACTAGATAGGATCCTAAATAAAGCCCTAAAGACCTATGGACCACTTATAGCACCTTAGCTTGCAGATATAGCCAGAGCATGCTTTATAATAGGCTACTACTCGTGACTTAGAAGATCTATAACAACGGTTATCTTATAAAAAGAAGGCAAAGCAGACTACTTAATCCCAGGAAGCTACCGCCCTATTACCTTAGAAAACACCCTAAGTAAGATCTTAGAAAAGGTTATAGCGGACCACGTAGTAAACATAGTAGAGGAACACGCCCTACTACCATAAAGCTAAATGGGGGCAAGAAAGAATCGCTTAACACTATTAGCACTTACACTACTCGCTACCACTATTAAAACTACATAGGCTATGTAAAAGGACTTTATAGTATTAATGCTTAGCCTAGATATTAGCGGCGCCTATAATAATATACCCTATAAGCGTCTCCTATATATCCTTAGGGCAAAGGGCTTCCCAGAATGGATCATTTAATTTATTTAAGGATTTATAGGCTAGAAAGAAATATTACTAGTCTTTAGCAGATACTAGAGCCCCCCTATTACAGTCGCAATAGAAATACTATAAGGATTACCTTTGTCACCTATACTCTTCCTCTTCTTTATAAGCAACCTACTTAACACCTTTAAGGAAGGGGCGACCTAGGGGATAGGCTTTATTAATAATATAAACCTAATTATATATGGGCTAACAGCCGCAGAGAACTGTAGGATACTAGAGAAAGCCTATAACACCTATATAGAATAGGCAAGACAATATGGAGTCCAATTCTTACTAGAGAAATACCAGCTAATCTATTTTATAAAAAAACGTAACTAATCTATAGATCTTTAGCATATAATCCATATCTAAGGCTTTAGGGGTCAACCGGTTTAAGGCCTAAGGGTATTAGAAGTATAGGTAAACAGCAAGCTTTAGTAGAACGTATATACAGCGCAAGCAGCCTATAAGGGCTAAGCACAGTATATCGCCATGTCCAGGATTGTTAATTCTATATAGGGTCTATGCTTCCAGAGGTTACGCCTACTATATATAGCAGTTATCCGGCTAACCATAACGTATAGATCTAGCATTTGGGCCACTAGAGAAACTAAAAAAGGCCCCCCTAAATTACTCCTTAAATCACTCCAAAAGGTCCAAATAGCCTGCCTTAGGAGTATAACAGGCGGGTATAAGTAAACGGCCACAGTATTACTTAAGAAGGAAGCCAATATTCCCCCCCTATAACTATATATTAAAGCCGATGTAATATAAAGGGTGCAAAAGAAATGTAACTCTAATATTATAAAGTATATTAAGACACGCCTAAACAAACTATAAAGGGACCCTAGGGTGCCCTATAGGAGAAGGAACCAATAACCCCAAAGTAGGAAAGATATATTAGGAAAACAGGTAGAGAAAGCAGAAGAAGAATAGTATAGCGCTAGGGCCTAGGCCTATATAGAGGAGGAAGGGAGACGCGTAAAAGGCCAGTAAAGATAATAGTAAGGAAGAGAAAGGAGCTAAAGTAGAGTATAAAAGAGTACTAGAAAACCATCTACCGTAACACAATACTAGTTGGACCGACGCTAGAGAGATAAATAGGAGTTAAAGATACAGAGGTAGACTTAGGCAAGGGGAACCCAAGCCATAGTATAGGTAACGCTATAGGGGGTAAATACCTAAGGGCTCTAAGAGGGCCTAATAAAGGTAGAAAATATAATAGCAACACTCTTAAGGACAGGAATAATAGGACTAAAAGATTAGCTTCACTAAGTGGGTGTCCTAGTAGGTAGCCTAAGGTGCGAATATAGCTGGCTAAGACAGACACCAAAATACGTAATACTATTATGCCCCTTACACACCGGCTAAGAAGCAATGCTCTTAGCAGCTAGCACAGAAAACTATAATACACTGCTCTTAACATAGAAAGGCCTTAAGGCGGCTACCCAGTAGCTTATTGGCTAAAATATACTAGACCAGTTCTAGGTTACAAAGGAAATAGCAATAGAAGGTAAAGGGGCAAATAACAGGCGCCCCCTAATAACTCTACAGGAGTAGAGTATAGTGTGTAATACTAGCACGTCCGTAGGTTTGTTACAGCAGCAGTGGTTCCTAAGAAGGTTAAAAAGTAAGGTAGTAGAGCACCACTGGTGACTTATAGGCAACTTATAAGCGAGCCCTAAAAGGCGGGGAGACGGATTACGGGGTTTTCTTAAATAGAGTTTTCTCCCCATATATATATAAGGAGTAGTCCGCGTGGGCCCAACAGGGATCCAAATCGGACGTTAAGCAATGAATAATAATAATATAAATACTTAAGCTATTACTATAAGGCCTAGTATTTCCTCTTTTTTATTAAAGTTATTATTACGGGATGGGGGCAATGGCTATAGAGCGTATATATTTGAGGAGTCTATAAGACGTTGCGCAATCGATCATAAGGGCTGAGGGCGTAAGGAGGTAATATACCTACGCGTAGCTAATATAAGCTGTACGCAAGGTATACGTAGGAGCACAAGGCTCTCTTACAGAGGCCCCTATAGTGGGGTTCCGTAACACTATCCCCCCTCCTATAGAGGCGGAGCTCCGGCGACGCTGTAGTTACTATATACATATAGAAGGGGCACTTAAGGTAAAAGGGACACTTAGGGTGTAGAGAAGAGAAAGGAAAAGGGGGTATCACTAAAGGGTTGCAACAATATTATGTAATAAGGCTTAGTACCTAAGAATCCAACTAATTAAACAACTTTAACCGCCAGTTAAAGTTCCTGGATATCTTAACAATATTCCGGTCACGTAATCGCGCTTTGCTATTACATAATAGCAATCTGCGGCAATCTAACGGTAATTTACCCTTACGTGGCAATATACAACGGTTTAACTCTATAAGGGCTCCCATAGAGGATTAGGTATGAAATCTCTACTTAGGCCCAGTTTCTGTAGGTTCGCGTAGTAGAAGTTGCTAATTAGGTCCTTTACATTTTTAAAGTCTTTCTATAGTTGCCATTCTAGCTAATCTATGTTAAATCCTGCGTAGATAGCTCTATAGTAAAGCCACCATCCTCTACCTTTGCCAAAGTATTTAGAGTTAATAATTTGTTTAACGGTCCACTCCTTATAGTTCTTATCTTCGTTCTTATCTTAGATTAGTACTAGTAGGGGTTTAGGCTATATCTGTCCCAGTAAGGGATTAGGCTAATAAAGGTATAGTAGCTATAGGTAGAATACAGGCCATATCCCATAGGTAACTAGGGCAGGCGGGAGCTCTAGCTTATATACAGCTCCCCTATTAATAACTTGTTTAATTAGATAGGGGCCAAGGTTCTTATAATTAAGTGACTTTATAGGCCTCTATATAGAGATATTACATACGTCTAGCCATACCCAGTCGCCAACACGCATCTCCAGTGGTGGCGTTCTATAACAGTTGGCAAAGTAGGCCTGCTTTGCTTAAGCCCAGGCCATTTCTCCCTTATAGTAGTTAAGTAGATTTTTTATGCAGTTTACATGCTGGTTAGCAAGTAGCATCTTAAGGCGTTTTCTATATAGCAGTTTCTTATTAACAGGTTCTAGTAGCTCTATACCAGATTAGGGGTAATATCCCTTATTCGCGAAGAACGGGGTAAGTCCTATAGTAGTTAAGATATAGTTATTCGCTGTAAATTTACCTAGTAGGAGGTAATCCACCCAGTTATCTTAACTATAGGCAACTACCTATTGTAGGTACGCTTTTATGCTAGCATTAGCGTTTTCCAGTTACCCAGCAGTTTTGTGGTAGAAGGATATAGACATTTTAACAGAGATGCTAAGGTATTAGCAGATTCGTCTCTATACATTAGAGCCGAACTGTGTGCCTTAGTTGGATGTAATTAAGTTAGGTAACCTATGTAATTAGTAGATTTCATAGAGGAAGGCGTTAGTAACGTCACTAACAGCTACACCTTTAGTTAGGACGTAGTGGCGCTCTTTTATAAGTCGGCATATTATTATAAGGATGTTCTTATAGGTACGGCCGTGTTATTTATAGGGTGGTAGGTTAATAATAAAATCTATAGCGATATCTACCCATCGTTATATAGGTACTAGTAGAGGGTGCAGTAGTCCTTAGTACTTTATATTAAAGGCCTTGGCGCGCTTATAACTATAATAGGCGCCTATAAAGCGTTCAACTAAGTCTATTATTTTAGGCTAGAAGTAGTATCGGCTAAGAAGCTTATAGGTTCCTCCTTTGCCTAGGTAGCCGCTTAATTGGAGGTCGTAGGCCATTTAGATTAGTTGCCGTTATAGATTTTCTAAGTTAGGGATAAATAAACGGCCTCTATAATAGAGCCTATTCTCTTTTACTTTTAAGGCTGCTATATTAATCTGGCCTAAGCTTTAGAGGTTAGTTAGCAGTATATAGGCGCTAGCGGTCTTTACGGTAATAAGTTAATACAGTAATAGGTCAATAGAGGTGTTATATACCATAGTAATAAGCTTATTAATTTTAGGAGGTAATTCTAGTTCTGTAGTATGGAGCTAAGGTACAGTTGGCTCTATTATAGGTAGTATACCTAGGGCCAAATTTCGTGCTTTTAGGATTGTCTATTGTTGGAACTGGTTATAGGGGTTATCTTTAGACTAAGGAAGGTCTTATAAGCGGCGTATTAGGCTATTAGGCTTAGTACCTTATACTCCTGGCCTATATATAATTTTAAAGTTAAAACTAGGGAGGAACTTATTCTAGTATACTTAGCGTTAGTTTAGCTGTTTTATAGTTATAAAGTACTTAAGATTGCGATAATCTGTAAGGACTTTAGTTGGCTAGTCAGGTTCTACTAAGAAAAGTTCTAGTTAGAATTCCTTAAACGCTTATATAATTATAAGAAGTTCCTTATTATAGATCTTATAGTTATATTCTTATAGTATAAGCTTAGACGAGTAGAATGCAACTAGGTAGAGGAGGCCGTTGTTACCTATCTAGAAGAGGACGCCTACGTTAACGTGGTCTAAGGAGTTAGTTTTAAGATAAAGTTATCATCCTAGTATAAAGTGGGCTAAAATAGGTGCTTCGGTAAAAGTATCTTTAAGGTCTTAGAACGCCTTCTTACATTTAAGCGTCTAGATAAAATATAAATGTGTTTTTCTTCCTTTTACGGACAGGCCCTTTGTTCGCATTATTACTATAAGTAGTGCTATAACACCTAAGAAGTTATATATAAATTTTTAATAAAAGTTAGTAAAACTAAGGAAAGCTTATACGTCTTTAATGCAGTTAGGGGTTTACTATTTAGTAATTATATATACCTTCTTAGGGTCCATACAGACACCCTTAGTAGTAATAATTAGTCTAAGGTATTTTACTTCTATAACTAAGAATTTACACTTCTTTAAATTAATATAAAGTCCTGCGTCCCTAAGGCGCTATAGGACCTTTTAAACGTGCTTAGTATGCTTAAAGGGATTGTTACTATAAATAAGTATATCGTCTAGGTATGCAGAGCAGAAGTCATTAAGGTAGTCCCATAAGGCGTTATTAATATAGCTTTAGAAGCTGCCTAGGCCGTTACATACACCAAAGGGTATAACAGTATATTTAAATTGGCTAAAGCGTAATGCGAATGCGGTTTTCCATTTATTACCTTCCTGTATTTAAAGGTAGTTAAAGGCAGCAATAATATTAAGCTTAGTATAGATTTTAGCTTAACTAAGCCGCTTAAGAGTCTTATATATAAGCGGTATAGGGTATTAGTTCTTAATCATAATAGCGTTAAGTCCTCTATAGTTAATATAGAATTGGATACCTCCTCCTAGCTTTTTAGTAAGGAGGATAGGGGCGGCTACTAGGGACATACTAGGACAAATAAATCCTTTATTAAGGTGTTTGTTAATATACTTTTTAACAACTAAGAGTTCGTCTTTTAATATTAGGTAGAGTCTCTTATAAGGTAGCGTTTTTCCTTATTTAATATTAATAGCGTAGTTATTAGGTTAATGTGGGGGGAGTATATCTGCGCTCTTTTGTAAGCATATATTAATAAAGTTATAGTACCTCTTAGGGAGGAGCTTGCGGAGTTCCTTATTAGTAAGTCCTTTTTTAAGCTTTATAAACTTCTTAAAGTCTAAAGGTAAAAGTCCGTAGAGTTCTATAGGGGCATCGTTTTCTAGAAGGTTAACTATATCTATCCTATTACTATAGAGGACATAGTCCTATTCTTTATTAAGCTTATATAGTTGTAATTGGGAGGCTATAGTAACGGTCCAGTCTTTCTTATATACTATACGGTAAAAGGCCGCGGCACTTATATAGTGGCAGTTGGTTATAGGTAGGGTAATAAGGGGTTCCTTAGATTAATATCCTGGGGAGTAGATAGAGGCGGCTAGGCTATATCCTAGGTAAGTCTCTCTACAGTATTTAGAGTTAAAGGCTACTTTTCTCTTTTTCCAGTTAATAGCGGGGTTATATTATTCGAGCCAGTTTATTCTAAGGATAATAGGGTAGTTAGTAAGTGGTGTAATATAGGCCCAGAGCTCTTCCTGGTGCCCGTTTATATCTAGGTAGAGTTATACTATATAAGTAATCTTTTACGCGGTACAACTGCCGTTAGCAAGTTGTAGGGCGTGGGCTTTAGTAAGGGGTAAGGTAGGTAGGTTATAAGTATATACAAATTAGGTATCTATAAATTTATTAATAGCTCCGCAATTAATTATAGAACAGCTTTTATATTATTTTTTAGCAGTAATTCCTATTATAGGTAAAACTATCTGTTTCTATCTATTTATCTTTACTAAGTTATCTATTAAGCAGGCTGATATATAGATCCCCTTATTATTAGGGTGTCCCAATCTATAACTTAGGGCTAGGACTTAGCGTTTTCCGTTTTCATATCTAACTCTACCGCTATTACTGCGTCTTCGTCTTATACAGTAGTAGTATATAGCAATATATTTAGTGTTTAAGGTACTAGGTTAGGTATTAGGCGGCGGCTACTAAACCTAGCCATTGGGTAGTTTAGGCTATAGCTATAACAGCCTTCTTAATAGCATTTATAGCAACACCTTAGCTTCTAAAGTAGCTCGCGTTCTCCATCTAGTAACTTTTACAGGAAGGTTAGTATAGAGAGGTTAATATTAGGACTAGTAGTATTACTTAGGGTAGTAGGTGTTAGTAGTTTGGTAGGTCTGGAGGGCTTCTATAAGGAGGTCTTTGGGTAGGGGTTTATAGTAGCGATCTAGTTTAGCCGTTATTTAATCTTCCATAGGGCTGCTACCATATTATAAACATTATTATAATTATGGCTGGCGGCTGCGTAACTAAGGTAATAAGTAACTTTTTTAAGAAGGTCTTCCTGGTCTTTAGCATTATCTTAGGTAAGGACTCCAGTATATTCCTAGAATTTAACATAGAACTTATTAAATAATTTAGTAGGACTTATCTTTAGGGTATATAGTTTGGCTTAACTAGTAGCTATTAGGTTATAGTTATAGTATATTTAGTTAAGGTTATTAAGGACTTTTTAATAGGACTACCACTTCTAAAAACTGCTAGTCTCCTATTAAGCGAAGAGCCTATTAAACAGGATGCCCTTTATTCGCCTAATAATATAGCCAATCTTAACATCTTCTGTAGGGAAAAGGTAGGCGCTCTAGGTTAGTTTCTCGCGGATTTATATCTTCTAGTGGCTGTATTCCTTACAGTCACCCTTAAAGATTAGAGGATTAGGGTAGCGTATATTAAACCCTACAGTAGTAGTTTAGGTTTAGTCATTATAGCTTTCATTATTACTATAGTAGGGGTTCCCGTTAGGCGAAGCTACTTAGCGCTAACCCTCTATTAAGCGTTAAGTAGGTAAGGTTACCAGGGGTATAGAGATATAGGTGGCGTTATATACAGTAGAGGGGTGTCTAGTATTATTACAAATATGCTTATTAAGCTAAGATTATAGGTATTTAATTATACCCTCTCTTTCAGTAACTGTAGTAATAAGTATAATATTAGCCTTCTTTAATTATTGGATATCACATTTAGACTTATAGAGGTCGTCTTTAATCTCTTAGCGCATATTATTAGCAAGCGCCTTATAAGCTTATAGGTCTTAGATAATATCGTAATTTTAAGCAGCGCGCATCTCAACTTATATAAGCTTTAGATAATAGTTCTATAGAAGGCGGTAGTATTTATTAGGTTCTTATATTACCATTTTTATAAATATCTCAGCGTCTAATCTCCGCAAGGAACGACTTTTAGAGCTCTTACTGCACCCAGCCTAAAAAGACCAAACCAACCAAAAGAACCCTAAAAAACACCCTAATAATCCCCTAAGATGCATGCATCACAGGGAAGGCACAGGTGGAACAATAGTGGTACATAGTTACGCGCAACCGCCAGACCTATACCCAATAACAGCCCCCCACAACAACAATAAGGATAGGCGAATACCACACTAAAAAGCGGAAATACCCTAATTAAGAAAGCATCTAACAAAATATAAAGCCTATTAAACGCGTCTAGTATCTAAAACTATAGGGGAGTATCTATTAGCTATTACAAACTAATACAGCTAGTAAAATAGCTCCAGTTTAGCAAACCTTAGGCGCCCCTCCAGTAAACCCTTAATTAAATCCTCTAACAGCTAAATAAAATCAAAGATAAATAAAACCCCCCCCTACAGGCAAACCGCACCTAGGCCGCCATAGCTGCGCTCCTATAGCATAGGGAACCTACCCCCCTAAAAACAACAACTAGGTATATAATTATAATATAACCAAATACAGAAAAGGCAGAGAAACTTAGGGGACAATTAAAAACAGAAGTTCTTATAAAGATTCGCAAGGAGGTCCACAACGCCGTCACAGTCCAACACCTTAGAAGTAGAGACATTAGAGTCACCCTAAAGGACTAATAGGTAAAGAAACGGGCCATAAGGGTAGGGGACAGGCTAAAAGAGCATATTAGCATAAAAGTGCTTTATAAAGATTACCTAGTTAAAGTCCTGTCAGTTCCCATAAGCCTTAAGGTAGAAAGGAGACGCCAGATAGATAATACAGTAACTATATAGAAGATAGTAAAACAAATGGAACGCCTTATACTAGGACTTATAATTACCCAGATCTAATAGCTTTAATAGGAAAATACAAACTAAGCATACAATAAGAACAATAAGAGGATATAAGGGGCGCTAGAGACTTTCTAGGGAAATAATAGACAAACGTATAGCTCCCTTATTGTCAGTGTATATATACTAGAAATGCAAAAACTTCTTATCTAAAAAGGAATAATTATAAATGGCCTTATATATAATATAAGGCTCTATAACTACAGACTACGCCTAGAACAATGTTATTGCTGTGTATAATAGGGACACACCTAATCCACATACGCAGTATAGGTATACTACAGCCACTATACAGGCCCCCACAATATAAGATAATATATAAATCAAGACTAAATAAAATACGCAAACTGTTACCGAAGCACATATAAGGCATAGGAGAGAGAAGACTACATTAAATACAGGAGATAAAAGGAAAGGGCTTAATAGCTATAAAAATAACTACACGCCAGGTTATATAAATGGAAACAATAGGTAATAAGCTAAGGGGACGCAGGTATCTTCCTAGCGTTTCCTACCTTTAATACTAGGGGGCTAAGCCAGCCATCCTAAGCCTTAACGGGCCAAAAGTAACGCTGCGCAATATTACTAGACTAAATAGGGACATAAGAAACACATAGAATATAAGGGAAAGAACACCCAGTAGGAAGACCCCTATAGACAGCTATAGCAAGTTTAAGGCCGGGACAATTAAAAATTAGATTTAATACAGTAAACACAATATATATAGCTGGCTTATAAGGGGTACATAGCCAACCAGTAAGAACGGGGGAAAAACCAGAGGTAATAATAGACTTAGATTTAAAAAGGCTAGTAAAAACACAAGACATAGGAATAAAAAGCTTTATATAAAATAAATAGTAGCCAGGGAGCAAACACAAGAGATAAAAGTTTTAAACATTTTAGAGAAAGTAGAAATAGAAGAAGCAAGGAGCAAAGGAGAGGCGAAGGACCCCTACCAGGGGTCCGCCACTTAACCATTATATAGTATAACTACAGTAATACAAACCACTATCTAGTAAGGCCCCTACTAGACAGTCTAGACCTAGAGAAACACCATATTCTTACTATATAAGAGCCGTATTACAATACCTATATATAATCAATATACTGCCCCTAAGGATTCCAGCTCCTATATAAACCAAAAGCAGCTATATGCGTATACTTTATAATTAGCAAAAATATCAGCCTTACCTTATAGTTATAGCAGGCAGTTAACCCAGATATTGCAGTTATAACCATCCAGACATATAGGGGACTAATATAAATTATTAATGTCTATAACCCTAGGGTTAAAGGGGTAGCACAAATAGAGAATATTATATCTATAATAAGCTTACTAGAAACCAAACACACGGAGTTTATTCTACTAGAAGATATAAACCTCCACCACCTATAGTAGGGGGGCATCTATATTACTACTAATTAACAGGTAGAGTGCCTACTAAGAGCTATAGACAATAGGGGCCTTAAGCTAGCTACCCCCCTAGGTGCAATTATATGGCAACAGGGTACTGCTAAAAGTATAATTAACCTCACAATTATGGACAAAAACCTATACTAAAGACTTAAAAGGTGCTCCCCTAAAGAAGAATAGGCACTTACCTTAGACTATATCCCTATCTAGATACAACTAGATCTAGACATTAAGGCGTAACCAAATGGCAAAAGATACGCAATAAGGAAGCTTAATATAGATAGCTTTCTTAATATAATTAAATAATAACTCTAAGACCTAGAAGAAATCCACCTAATACTAAACAAGTAAGGCTTATTAGCTACCCCTAAGGAAATTAATTAAAGACTAGAAAGGATCTAGGTAGCAATTAAAAGCGAGCTAAAAGAGCACTGCCTAGTTTTAAAACCGGGCCCTTACGCGTAATACGCATAGTCCATATAGTACGCGGCCCTTATAGCCGGCCAACAACAAGCAAGAAGGAAATACACAAGCAGCCACAATTCTAAGAATAAGAGATAATATAAAGACACAAAAAACCAGCTAAAGAATACCCTAAAAAAAGAAGCAAGGAATAACTAGAGACGGTTTATAAATAAATATACTACTAACTTAAGTCTCCCCTATAACAAGGGCCTTTAGACCATAGTAAAATAGGTAAAGAAAAAGGCGGGATACCTAGTAAAAGATCTATACTTACCACCCCTATAAAGAGCAGGCAAACTATAGGCTATAAGCAACAATAACAAGAAGGCAAAGATCCTTATAAAAAGATTTTTCCCTTAACTGGCTCTAGTAGACCTTAGCGACATTACTAGTAAAATACCGGTGACTTACCTAAGGGTTAACAGCAACATAATAACTAAAGAAATAGCCAGAACCATTAGCCGCCTTTTAAATAATATAGCACCAGGATTAAATAAGATCCTAAATAAAGCCCTAAAGACCTATAGACCACTTATAGCACCTTAGCTTACAGATATAGCTAGAGCATGCTTTATAATAGGCTACTACCTATAACTTGGAAGATCTATAACAACGGTTATTTTATAAAAAGAAGGTAAAGTAGACTACTTAATCCTAGAAAGCTACCGCCCTATTGCCTTAGAAAACACCCTAAGTAAGATCTTAGAAAAGGTTATAGCGGACTATATAGCAGATATAGCAAAGGAACACGCCCTACTACCACAAAGCTAAATAGGGGCAAGAAAGAATCGCTTAACGCTATTAGCACTTACACTACTTACTACTACTATTAAAACTGCATGGGCTATATAAAAGGACTTTATAGTATTAATACTTAGCCTAGATATTAGCGGCGCCTATAACAATATACCCTATAAGCGTCTCCTATATATCCTTAGGGCAAAGGGCTTCCTAGAATAGATCATTTAATTTATTTAAGGATTTATAGGCTAGAAAGAAA
>Ga0307507_10004334_pt1 | contig 25376 bp, 9 predicted proteins | sample 7_EM_MG_FD_207223 | JGI IMG/M metagenome (GOLD analysis project Ga0307507, IMG submission 207223) | Populus trichocarpa ectomycorrhiza microbial communities from riparian zone in the Pacific Northwest, United States - 7_EM | ecosystem: Host-associated > Plants > Roots > Unclassified | place...
GTTAGCTAAAGCGGAGGTTAAAACTTAATATCTATTATAAAATAAAGTATAAGGGATAGTGCAGCTTCTTCTACTAACTAGCCAACTTAGATTAATATATAATATATCAATTCCTTTTAACCCTAGAAAGGAGTCTTTCTCTAGGGTTCCTCTTTTTCTGGCTTTATACCATTCTCCTAAATTAATAGAACCTTGCCCGTTTTTGCCTTTGTCTAGTAATCCTTTGCAAAGTGGTTTTTCTGGCCGTATAAGAAGCAAGCTCCTTAATTGCTGAGGGCCTATTTACGGGGGTTGTTGTACGTGGGCTAAGTGTACGCCGGACCCGCAGCAGGGCTAGCTGCTGAATTAATGGCGGGCTGTACGGCTGGTGCCATAGGAGTTGCAGATTGTGCCAGAGTGTTACAGGCTGTTTATATAGTGCTTGCAGTTTGGTTTGAAGAGTTTCTAGCCTTATACCGCTTAACTCGTGCCTTAATTCAACGGAGGCCTTAGTTAATAGATAGGCAGTAGTCCGTAAGTACTTTCAGCGTCTGTATAGTAGTAAAAACTGGTAGTACCGCGCGCTGTAGGTCTAGGGTAAGCTTGTTAAAGAGATCTAGCATTAGGTCTTTATGGGGAATTTAGGCCTAGCCAGCTAGGTGCAGAAAGCGGGTTTAAAAGGCTGAAAAGGTCTCTGTCGTCTTTATGTTAAGAGCTTTATAATTAAGGCAGGCGTTCTGTACCTTAAAGGGGTCCTTGTAGATAGAAGACAAGTAGTTAATTATCTCGTCTCTAGAGAGGAAGGGATTTGCTAAGTCCTAGGCGTATCGCGGACATAGGTGCGTCTGTGCGTCTCTACCGGTACAGCCGAAGACGTAGGCCATCTTAGCTTAAGTAGTGGGGAAGTGGTCCGCATTAACTTTGAGCTTATCCTGCAATTAAAGCTTCTAGTTATTGAATATAGGGTCAGTTCCGTCTATAAGTAATAGGGGGTCTGCAACCTTCGCGGACCGCGATAATGCTAATGCTATATATTAGGCTAGGGCCTTAAGGACTATAGTAAGTCTCTAGGTGTCTAATAACTCCTTACTAGGTGCAGGGGTGTCTCTAGTTTTAAGCAGCTCTCAAAGCCGTTCAATTTCGGTATTAGCTGCTGCGAGCTCTTCCTAGGGGGTCAAGACGGCGACTATTTCACTATTAGAGGTATTTGCGGGTCCTACAGCAGCTTTGCCAGCTGCTGTATTTCTTGGCATAGTGGTAAGGGTTTTAGGTAATTTCTGGTATTTGTTTATTTTCTAGGGGTTCTAGTCCATGCGTGTCCTATTCTTAGGTTTCGTGTTCTGTTCGTATTCTTTTAGTTCTTGGGTCTGTCCTATCCTTAGGGTTTATTCTATGTCCTTAGGGTCTGTTCTATGTCCTTATCCTGTTCGTGGTCTTGTAGATAGATATATTTAAGTTTCTTCTTAGGAAGAAAGAGTAATAATAAGCTTTGGATAATGTTAGCGACTTAGTCAATTAAGGCACGAGCACGGCAAGAGGGACGCGCAAGCCTATACAATTGGTAGTCTATAAACGAGAATCCAAAGCTAGAGAAAGGAAAGGAAAGGAAGGGTAGCGCCACTCGAGGTTTTATACGGTCGTCTAGTCACGTGGACTGCGACTGTCTGAAACAGTAAGAAACTGTCTGCGATTGTCCGCCACAATCCACCGTTTTCCACCAGCGCCGTAACACCGGGGATAGAAAATTGTAATTAGTCACTTTAACTACCTGGCAGAATTTGGCAGAATCTAAGCGGAATATAGCAGAATTTAGCAGAACTTAATGGAATTTGGTGGAATATGGCGGAATTTAGTAAAACTTAATAGAATTTGGTGGAATATAGCAGAATTTAGTAGAACTTAATGGGACCTAGCAGAACTTGGCAGAATTTGGCAAGAGGCGTACTTAAGCACTATTAAAAACTAAATACTCCTAGTATCTAAACAAGGTTGTCTGTAACTAATTAGGTTAGTTATATAAGCTAAGCGAGCTTAGGAAATCCACCAAATTCTATCTATAGAATAGGAGAATTAATAAGCATCAATCAAAATCAGTTACCACCCCTATACTATTGCAATAGCAATACGTATCACCGGAAGTGATACCGACATTAATAAATTACGCTTTACCCTATATATATACCGCAGTTCTTATCGCAAGCGTTACTTATTCTTTAATCCCTTAGGACGTTCTCTACTCCGCTTTAGTATAGGTTATATCTTAATAGTGGCGCTTACTTTTTGCCTATACCTTAGCTATAAGGCTAGGGTATTCCGCTTATAGTACTTATCTAGTAATTATTAACAATTCTTAAGTTCTGTCTTGTATTTCTATTTATTATACTTGTTTAGCTATCCTAGCCATTTAATAAGGTATTACAATTATCTAGCACAATCCTAGTGGGTAATAATTACTTCTACTTCCTAGCTACCTTTTTTAAGCTCTTTTATTACTAGGGGTTAGAACCTAGGGCGTAACTTATAAGGCTCTAATAAGGAGATATAAAAGACTAAGTAGAGCTATACTATAGTAGGTAGGAGCTCTAGCTTATATACTTACTGCCCTATACGCTTTAGGATTTAAAATAGTTTTATAAACTTACTGTTAAGCTTCTTATAGGGACGTTTTATACAGATATTCTTAAAAGAGAGTAGGACTTATTTACTAACGGTAAAATGCTTAGCCAGATAGTAACAATTATAGTATTTTGCCTAAAGCTATTAGGCGTATATTATTAACGCCGCCTTATATATATAAGGCATAGGTGCTATAGATACGTCTCTACAAGTTTAATATTTATTAACTTAGATCCTTTCCCACCTTACTAGGCGTCTTAGACGCCATTTAGGACTCTATCTAGGATATTTAGCAGCTAGCCGTAGGCGAGCTTAATAGAGGAACACTTTATTATAGTATAGACCTTAGAGTTATAGATAAAGGCTGCTTTATTAAGCAGGGAGGCCTAATTAAACTATTCTTAGTTTATAAATATATATAAGTATACCTTAAGCTCCTAGTTCTGGCGTTTTATCTAACTATCTATTTATAGGTAGAATGCGGTGCTAAGCTTACATTAAACGCGTAGATAGTAGCATATAGTGCTCTAGTATTCGCTTATAAATATGCTACCCTTATTAGAGATAATATTATCTAAAGGCCCTATTTGCGTAAAGACTTTAAATAAGAGCTCTGTAAGTTATATAGCATTAATTATCTTACGCACTAAATAGTAGCGCACTAGCTTTATAAAATGGTCTATAAGGATAAGAATAGAGTTATACTCTACGCTATTAGGAGTCTTAGACTTAGGGAGATCCGTAATAAAGTTAAGTAAATAATATTATTAGGCTTAGGTGGTGACCTAAAGAGGCTGTAGCTTACTATAGGGTTTATAACGGCGCGATTTATAGCGTTAGTAGGTATTATAATTATCTAGGTATTTGCGGATATCTTTAGTAAGGCCATCCTAAGTATACTTCCACGCGATTACCTCGTAGGTATAGTTAAATTTATAGTAGCCACCTATAGGATCGTTATAATTCCGCTTAAGGATCTCCTATTATAGTAGTATATAATTTAGTACCTAGACCTTGTTATTTTGCTTTAAAGTCCTTAATTATTAAGGGTATAGTCCTTATTACTAGTAGGAATCTATCCCTAGGTTAACTAATTATATATAGAGCGTATAAAGGCGTCTCTTTTTTATACTCCACGGATAAAATTAACTAGTAACTTAGGGGGGTATTCTATAAACGCCGTTTTAATTAAGGTACTACTACTACCTCTTACCATAGTATGAGACTTTACGTAAAGTTAGTGCTAGTAAAGTAATGTATAATACGTAGGTAACTCACTAGGTTATTATAGGGAACTATTACCTAGGCTAAGGGATTTCCCCTAGGGTTAAACGCTATTAGGCCAGTTAAGAAGGTCTTAGAGAGAATGGTAAAACACTTTAGTTTACTAGCGCCATATTTATAAGGGTCGCTTATATGCTATATATATGCTACTTACTAGTTTAGTATAGTAGTACTAGGGCCGCCTATAAGGCCTATAACCCGCAGCTTTTACTATAATATAGGTAGTATAGTATTAAGAACTATCATCTTACTACTATTTTTAAAGCCTTTAGTATAATCTAGGCACCAGAATAGTATATTAGTGGGATTTACTTTGCCTAGCTTATATTTAATCTTAAAATTAAACTTAGTTAGTTTATTAGTATATTGGGCTTAGTAAGTAGATAAGCTCTTTATAGTTATAAAGTACCTAAGATTATTATAATTATAGAGCACGCTCGTTATATATACGGCGTACTTAAGGTAGTAGCGCCACATCTTAAAGCATTGTACTATAGTAAGTAGTTCCTTATTATATATATTATACTACACTTTTAGGCTAGTAAGCTTCTAACTATAATAAGCAATTAGATACTAGTAGAGTTAATTTTCTTACCTAAAAGGCTATAGAAGTATACCGCTATAGGCATAATTAAAAGTGTTAGTAATTACTATTAGGGGTAGATTAGGGTTAAAGTAGCGAAGTAAAGATGCTTATATGTTACGGACAGCTTAAGTACAATGTTACAACTACTAGGAGAAGAGTCGGCGGAAGCTAGTTAGTTAATATAGGCACGGTCCAAAATAGAGCCGGTAGAACCATATAACGAGGAATGGTAAGCAAGTTATATAATATTATACGCGGTATACGCGGTATACGCGGTATATGGTTTACATACAATATATATAACACGTACCTCACGGAGCGAAGGGATTTCTTAGGTGTACAGTTATATATTTAAAGGACCACAGTCCCTACCCAGATAGTTCTCTCTTTATAGTAAATCTCAGAATACAATTAAAGTTAATCTGTTGGGTAACCACTCCACCAGTTATATTACGTTGTTAACTTATTATTTATACCTACATACCCAGCCCAATAACAGGACCTACCGTAGTTCTTGCTATAAGGTTCCGTCATACATTCACTACCAAGGTTACAGTATTAAAATATAAGGGAAGTCGAAAAATATGCTACCTAAAGCACCAGTCACGATACCATTAACGGCAGCAACTACCTTAGGATTGGGAGATACTAGTATGGCAGATACGGACTTATAAGTAGTCATAAGAGGTCAGTTACAGGAAATGGTCAATCGCTTATTAGATAATAATAGGATACTAAAAGAACGTATTAATGGAATTGGAGCAGCAAAGGTTAAGTTACCGTTAATTAAACAATTCTTAGGGGAGAGGTTAAAACTTAAAGGGTTCCTTATATAAATGCACTTTAAGGTTATACAGGGAGGAGCAAAGTTGGCAACACTTATAGATTAAGTGGCATATATAGGGTTGTTCTTAACAGGACAAGCACTTAAGTGGTTTAAACCTTACCTTACCAAGATATAAGTAAGCGGTATAACAACTACTAACTAAGATATACGGTATATGTTTACTAGTTAGAACGGGATCGCAGAAAGACTAACGCAGATATTTAGAGACCTAGAAGCAACAACTACGGCAGAACAAAAGCTTTAAAACTTGGTATAACGTTCTTTAGTAATAGAGTGCACGATATAGTTTCAGACACTTATAACGTAGGTTAAGTGGAACAATAGGGCGCTTATAGCATAGTATAAATAAGGACTTAAGGCTAAGGTCTAGGACGAAATTATCCTAATAGAAGATGCGGAAAGTCTATAAGACTTAATAGATTAGTTAATAAAGATTATTAATAGGATCTATTAAAGGGAACAAGCTAAGAAAGGGTAAAATAGAGTTCTATAGTTGTATAAGGCGTAGAATACACAACGACAGATATAGAGTTAAAAACTATAGAATGGCATAGAGCTAATAGACCTAAGTAGTACTAAAGAATCCAAGAAATAGATAAAGAAACTATAGAAACCTAAAGGTTAAGGATTAAGTAATTACAGGACCAAGGAGTAGAGGCTAAACCAGGGATCTTAGCAGCAGAAGACGTTTAGGCGGACTCTATAATAAGAACAGTGGTTTAAATTAGGAGCTTGCATAAATTACGGAAAACAAGGTTATTTTGCTAGAGACTATAGAGGTAGTTAGAGTAACCACGCGGTAAAAGGCACTAGGTTATTAGAATACAATAATACGGATATAGGAGTATTACGCGGGACCAAGGAGTATTTAATCAAACACTTTGTGTTTTATTACAACAACGCGTACTAAATTTATAAAAACGCTAAGTATAGCACAAGCTATTAGCCGCAAAAGCTAGAGTTAAGAGGACTTAAAGGAACTAGAGAGTTAGATAAAAAATAAGATTAACTCTATAAGCTAAATTAAGATATTATAGCAATATGCGGATAAAGATTAGTAACAATAACAATGGAGTTAGAGTACTTATTAATTAATAGCAACAAGGAAGAAAAAGAGGCTAACTAGGAGCACTTAAACCTTAATAATGCAATAGAAGTAGAGACTAAGACCATTACAAAACGGGGTTCAGTAACGGGTATTATAATACCATTAAATACGGCATCTATTGCTTTATAAGATGGAAGGAGCAATATTAACAAAGGATTAGGTAAGCAGATAACTACTAATGCTAGCTTATCACTTAATAAAGGTAAAAGGCTATAGGTTTAAGACTCTTAAGAAGAGATAAGGAAAGCTCTAAACTTACAGAACGTAATAAGGACAGCTTAGAATCCCACAACGGACGAAAACTGATGGGAAAGGGCAGTAACTCAGTTTAGTGACAAACAAACGAGTACAGGACGCAAGTTCCGAAACTACGAGTTTGGGAAACGAGTAAGAACGTCAGCAATTCTAGGTAAATATAGTAGTCAGCCTAAAGGTTAAAAAGTTAATATAGAGATTAAGAAGTAAGATAACTTTAAGGATCTAGCTACAAGACGTAGGAAATAAGAAACTATAGATAAGTTTAAATAAAGAATTATCGTATAGTAAGAATAAAAGCTAGATAAAAGGTTAGCTATACTAGGTTATATAAGGGACAGAGCACCTATATAAAGAGTTACTAATAGACCTAGCGTAGAGACGCCTAGGGCTAAGTAGTTAGATAAACTAGAACAAGAAGAGGATCTAGACATCCTAGTTAGGTTTAAAGAAAGACATACTAAAGGATGTTATAATGCAGTAATAATAAGGTACTTTCTTATAGACAGACTATATACACTAAACCAGTTATACAGAAAGTAGTATAGGCAATAACATAATAATGAATAGGAAGACTTTTATATGTGGCTAGATAAAAAAGTTATCTAAGACCAACCTATTACGGAAAAACGCATAAACCACATTAAAAGAGCATTAATTATAACGTTAAGGAACCTAGAAGAGGGATCTAGGGACTAGAAAGGAGAATGACAAATCTTAGTACCTATAGCGGAAATACCAGTGGTTAGGTTAACTAGGTATTAGTTTAAACTTAAAGACAAAAACAAGTTAAGAGTTAACCTAAGTCACCTAGCGCATTATATATTATCGTGGATAGCTTATATAGATAATGTATGTAATATATATAGGACACTAAAAGACAAAAACCGGAAATACTTAGTAAGGATATATTAGGCACTAGAGGAAAAACGGTTTAGAGACGCTAAGTATATATATAGATAGCACCCAATAGAAGTACAGAGTTAAGGGGACCTAATACTTTAACCCAGAAGATTCCTTATAGAAAAATACCTAGATAGATAACAGTAGTGGGACTGCCTAGAAAACACTTATCTATGGCATATAGAGGAAAAGAAACGAACTAAATATTGGCTAAAAGTGGACTAAGTATAGATAGGATCTAGTAGCTAATAGTTAGGAAAAGGGGAGGCCCACGGGACTAGAGGGAACTAGTAGTAGAGCCTTAGACCCTTAAAGGAGTCTAAAGACAACACCTAAACTTATAAATTAAGTGGTAAGATTAACAGTTTAAAGCACTAATAGACAGTAGAGTAATAAGAAACCATATATTACTAGCAGCAGTGGAAAGAATAGGGTTGCTATATAGATAAAAGGAACACCTATATCCACTTATAATAATTTTAGGAGATTAAATAGCCTATAGAGGAGGCATTATTAATCTTAAAATAGGACCTATTTAATTAACTATTAAAGGAAGATAGGTTAAAATGTCTTTTAATATCCTACTATTAGGAAAGGATAAGGCAATACTAGAAATGCCTTAGTTATAGGAATATAATCTAAAGATTAATTGGGTTATAGGTTAGGTCGATATTAGAGATACTTAATAACATAAAATGTAATAACAAACTAGGTTGGTATAGTACTAAGTCGGAGCGATATATAAAAAGACTAAGTAAGGCTTAAGTTATATACTAAAGAGATACTACAAGTATGGTAAAAAGTTATAGTTACTAGAAAGCGAAAAGCTGTTAGAATATATAGCATAGAACCATAAAATAGAGTTAGAACTAGGAATAAGTTTAAGGTTCTTTCTAGTCTACAAGCTTACTAAAACCAAGTTAGTGGCGCTTAAAGAGTTTGTTTAGGAAAACTTATAAAAGGAATATATTAGACCATTATAGTTATTAATAGGATATCCAGTACTATTTATCCTAAAGAAAAACGGAAAACTTAGGATGTGTATTAACTATAGATAGTTAAACAGCATTACTAGAAAGGATAGATATCCTTTACCCTTAATTAGCGAAATCTAAGATTAGATAGGCAACGTAAAAATCTTTACGAAGATAGATCTGAGATGGGCATATTATTAGATTAGAATTAAGGAAGGCAATAAATGGAAGGACTATACAAGCTATTAGTTATATAAGTTAGGCTTATAATCGCACTAATAATATTCTAAAAGCGAATTAATAGCATGTTAGGAGAACACCTTAATAAGTTTGTTATAGTATACCTTAATAATAATAATATCTACTTAAAAAGCGAGAAAGAACATAGAGAATATATAGAGTGGGTTTTAAAGAGACTATAAGAAAAATAAATGCTAGTAGCAATTAAGAAATGCGAGTTTTTTACTAAGAAAACCAATTTTGTAGGATTTATTATTAAACTAGAAAAAATTAGCATAGACCTAAAGAAAGTTAAAGCTATAGTAAGTTGGCAAGAACTAAAGAATGTTATATAGTTAAGATTGTTCCTAGGGTTTTATAACTACTATAGGAGGTTTATTACACAGTGGTTAAAAAGTATTAAGCCGTTTACTTGATTAACGAAGAAAGAGAAGCTATAGGTATAGGCTAATAAGTAAAGAAAGTTGTTTAAGGAACTTAAGGAGTTGTTTACCTAGGAACCAATCCTTAAGGTTTACCAACCAAAGTTAGAAACGGTTGTTAAGACAGATATATTAGACTTCGCACTAGGAGTATATTTGCTATAGAAGCACCAGGACGCATAATATCTAGTAGCGTATTATAGTCGAAAAATACTACTACTAGAGTTAAACTATAACATCTATAATAAGGAGTTATTAGGTATAGTGGCAGCACTTAAGGAATAGAGAGCATTCTTATAAGGCATAAAGGAACCATTTATGGTTAAAACGGACCATAAGAACCTTACAGGATTCCTAATAACAAAGGAACTTAACTAAAGACAGGTTAGATGGGCGGAAATACTTACGGAATACCATTTCGAAATTTAATATACTAAGGGTACAGATAATGCACGAGCGGATACTCTAAGCAGAAAAGCTAAACTATAAAGTAACGAAAAACTATTAGGGGCTATATTACGGAAAGATAAAGATAGATTAATTAGGTATAATTATCCTAAGATAGTAGCAATATAAGAAAGCCAGATCCATAAATTACTAAAGAGTGATTAGACATAGAAGATCTAAGAAGTATAGGTAAAGGATCCGGACACGGAATAGTATAAAAATAGAGAAGCAATCTATGTTCCAAGGTCTATTACAAAAGAGTTTGTTAAGTTATTCTATAAGGGACTAACTTAAGGATATAACGGAGCTATAGGCTTAGTATTAAGACTTTAAGAGGAGTATATTATTTAAAGAATTTAGGGACTAGCAAGATAAGTTATAAGAGAATGTCTAGATTGCTAAAGAAATAAACTAACAAGGCATAAGCCGTACGGAGGGCTATAACCTATTAAAACACTAGAGAGACTATGGGAGGTTATATTATAGGACTTTATTGTTAAGTTACTAAAGTTAAGAGATCCTATTATAGGACAAGATTATAACGTAATCTTAGTAATAGTGGATAAGCTAACAAAGTGGGGATACTTTATAGCGTACATAGAAGAGATGTTAGTAGAAGATATCGCTAGAATCTATATTAAGGAAGTGTTTGCAAGATACGGAGCACTAGGCAAGATTATATTAGATAGAGATCTAAGATTTATAGCAGTATTCTAGGAGGTATTCTTGGCGGAATAAGAAGTCCGCGCAGTAACCTTAATAGCATATTATCCGCAGACGGACGGATAAACGGAAAGGTTAAACTAGACACTAGAACAGTATCTAAGGCACTATATTAATTATATATAAAACAATTGGGTATTGTTATTACTAGTTATATAGTTTATATACAATGCAATACCATAAGAAGGAATGGGGACATTACTATTTAAGGCGAATTATGGGTATAAGCCAAGATCATCGTTATTGCCATATTAAGCAAAGAAAACGAGTAGCATAGCTAAGCAAAGAATAGAGACTTTAATAAATCTTTATGCAGACCTTAAAGAAATAGCTAAACTAGTATAAGAGCGAATAAAAAGGTACTATAATGCTAAGAGATCTAAGGGACCAGATCTTAAGGAGGGGGATAAAGTATGGCTACTACACAAAATTTTTAAGAGTTGACAACTAAGCAAAAAGTTAGATCACGTTAGACTAAGACCCTTTAAAATTACGTAAAAATTTTTATTAGTTATATATAAACTAAACCTACTAGCTAAAATAAGAATCTACCCTATATAGTATATCGCAATACTAGAGCCAGCATACGGGAATGTTAAACCACTAGTCTACAAGGCAGACACGTATAGAGTACAAGAAGAAGACAAATAGTAAGTTTTAAAGATTATCAGTCATAAGGACGTAGATGATGAAACATGGTATAAAGTAAAGTAGATAGGCTATAGTAAGACTACCTAAGAACCACTAAGTAACCTAGAAAACGCTATAGGAAAGGTACAGGAGTATTAGAAGAAAGCAGGTCAGGAAGCATTAAAAAAGGACCACTAAAGGACGAGTTACCTAAAGGGGACCCGGGAAGAGCAACTACTATATTACTTAGAGTTGTTTCCTTCTCCGGAGACGCTACTCTCTTATTACCTAGCTTAGACAGACCCTGTTAAACAAGTTTCCACTCCTTAAAATAAACCTTCTTACGCACTTTCTTAAGACAAAGTAATCGAGCATAGGCAGAGGCGTGGGCTTTAAAAGCACGGCATTCCTTATCCTTTACCTACTTAGCACGAGCTTAATCTTTAACCTAAAGACAACAAATCTCGCCCAAGGCACTTAATAGCTTATTGTTAAGCTTTATAGCGGCAGATTAAACGCAAGACCCTATAATAAGTTACTTAAGGAACTAGAAGACTGTTAAGAGTTATAGGATATATACACTTAGCGTTAGAGATGGAGTGAACATTACAGGATAATTAAATGTTTGCTTTAGTACACTCTAAGCAAGAGGAGGGTTGCCAAGACGAAAAACTCGCTAACGTAATGCAAACTAACCCCTCTTTCGCACAACAAGAACATAGAGACGGTATAATCTCACTAAGGGACAGAATAGCAGCAATAGTGCGAGCATAACGTTGCGCTTGCGAAGAAGAAGAGGCTTTAGGCATAATAAGTAAAGATATTAACCAAATTAATTAGATAGACATTACACCTCTAGTGGACGACTTAGAGATATTAGGAATCTTTAAGGTTGAAGATAAAGAGGAGGGAGATAGTATTACGGACAGCTTAAGTATGATGTTATAACTACTAGGAGAAGAGTTAGTAGAAGCTAGTTAGTTAATATAGGCACGGTCTAGAATAGAGCCGGTGGAACTATATAATAAGGAATAGTAAGCGAGTTATATAATATTATACGCGGTGTACGCGGTATACGCGGTATACGGTTTACGTATAATACGTATAACACGTACTTTACGGAGCGAAGGGATTTCTTAGGCGTACGGTTATGTATTTAAAGGACTATAGTCCCTACCCAGATAGTTCTCTCTTTGTAGTAAATCTTAAAATATAATTAGAGTTAATCTGTTGGGCAACTACTCCACCAGTTATGTTACGTTATTGACTTATTATTTATACCTATATACCTAGCCCAATAACAGGACCCACCGTAGTTCTTGCTACAAGGTTCCGTTACATTATATAAATATAGCGCGTAGCTTATAAAACGCCTACTAAGCGTTATTAGGCCAAAACCAAGGTTAATACTATTTAGTAGGCCCTTTTTTATACTTCTGCTTCTTCTTCTCCCTATTTAATATTAGGTCGTAATATACCTATATAAGATATACATATAGGGAGTATATGGTATCTAAGTAGTTCTAGATAAATCGCCTATAGAAATTAGTAAAGCTAAAAAAGACCTAAATGTTCCTATAGGACTTAGGCTTAGGCCATTTCTTAATAGCTTTTACGTGGGTAGGATCTATTATAATACTATTAGGTATAATAATAAAGTCTAGAAACTTAATATTTTTAATATAAAAGATATACTTTAATAGTTTAGCATATAGGCCCTAAGCGTGGAGCTATTACAGTACCTACTTAATATACTTAACGTACTTATCCTTATTATTTAAGTAGATAAAAATATTATCTAGGTAAACTATATAGATAGTATCTATTAGGGTCCCTAGAGCCTTTTAAATATAGCTTTAAAAAGTTGCTAGGACGTTAGTAAGACTAAAGGGTATTACTAGGTACTTAAAGTAACTATAGCGTATCTTAAATATAGTCTTTTATTTATCTCCCTTTTTAATACAAATTCTATAATATGTATTATAAAGATCTAGCTTTATAAATATCTTTATATAGCTAAGCCTATTAAAGAGTTTGCTAACCAGTAGTAGGGGGTACTAGTTTTTAATTATAATCTTATTTAGGCGTCTATAGTTAATATATAGCTATATTATACCTTCTGCTTTTAATATAAAGAGCATAGGCGCTTTAATAGGCGACTTACTAGGCCTAATCCAGCCCTTCTTAAAAGTACTCTCTAGGTACTCCTATAAGAGGTTATAGATAGGTATCTACAGTAGCATCTTACCTTCTTCTAATTTAATTATATAGTTATACTTAGAGTTCTAAGGTAGTATACTTGCTAGCTTATTAAAGAAGATATTAATCTCTTTTTTATATATATCTAGTAGGTTAGAGCCTATGGAGGTTAAAGCAACTATTATATAGTAGTATGCTTTTAGAAGCTAGTAAAGAAAATAGTGCGGCCAATATGCGGTTTATAGGTATACTTATATTAAGAGTGCATATAGCTCGGCTATAGTATATTTAATAGTTTTAGGGTTTTAATTACCTCCTCCTTAAGTATAAGTAATTGTAAAAGACCAGTCTAACCAGAACGTATAATTATCTAATTAACAGTATAGAATAAGAGTTATAGATAAGTAGAAGGTAAGTTAAAGGTAGAATAAGCTTTACGTATTAAAGGATAAATGCTTTCTAACTTCTTCTATTTAGAGACTAATCGCTAGTTCTTCTCTAGAGAAGAACCAGCTCCTTTATAATCCTTCTAAGATACTAGTAAAACCCTTTACCCCTTATTTATCTAACTATATCTCCTCTAGAATATTAGTAGGACATTAGTAAAACCTTTATCTGTCTTATCTAATATATACATTTTAGGAGCGCCCGTTATAATTACCTCCCCTTTAAGGGTTTTAGTCCTTTAAGACTTTACCTCTTAATAAACTCTTATAGAGTTTTAACTAAAACCACTAGGGAAGTTCTTTAGTAGAAAGGTACTCTATAATACGGCTTATTGCCGGTTCTTTACTATTACGGCACTGGCAAATTGCCGTTAGATTGCCGCAAATTGCCATTAGATTGCCATCACGTAACTAGAAGATTGTATATAACTTTAAGCGGTGTTTCCGTTCTTCTTGTTTCCTTTCTTTAGCTTTAGATCCTCGTTTATAGACAATATAATTGTATAGGCTTACGCGACTCTCTTGCCGTGCTTATGCCTTAATTGACTAAGTCGCTAACATTATCCAAAGCTCGTCACTACTCTTGTTTCCTAAGAAGGAACTTAAATATATCCATAAGGCCATGAATAGGACAAGGACACAGAACAGGACCCTAAGGATATCGCTAGGACCATAAGGACAGGACAGACCCTAAGAACCAAAAGAACACAAATAAAACGCGAAACCTAAGAATAGGATATATATGGACTAGAACCCCTAGGAAATAAACAAATACTAGAAATTACCTAATACCCCTACCACTATGCTAAGAAATACAGTAGCTGGCAAAGCTGCTGCAGGACCCACAAATACCTCTAATAGTAAAACAGTCGCTGTCTCGACCCCCTAGGAAAAACTTATAGCAGCTAATGTTAAAATTAAATAACTTTAAAAGCTACTTAAAGCTAGAGATACCCCTACACCCTTTAAGGAGTTATTAGACACCCAAAGACTTACTACAGTCCTTAAGGCCCTAGCCCAACATACAGCATTAGTATTATTATGGTCCGTAAAGGTTGTAGACCCCCTATTGCTTACAGACGGAACTAACCCTATATTTAATAATTAGAAGCTTTAACTACAAGACAAGCTTAAAGTCAATACGGACTATTTCCCTACTACTTAAGCTAAAATGGCCTATGTTTTTGGCCGTACCAGCGGGGACGTATAGACGCATCTACGTCCGCAATATGCCTAGGACTTGGCAAACTCCTTCCTCTCTAGAAAAGAGATAATCGACTACCTATCTTCTATTTATAAGAACCCCTTTAAGATATAGAACACCTGCCTTAACTATAAAGCCCTTAATATAAAAACAATAGAGACCTTCTTAGTCTTCTAAACCTGCTTTCTATACTTAGCTAGATAGGCTTAAATCCCCTAGAAAGATTTAATGCCAGACCTCTTTAACAAGCTTACCCTGGACCTACAGCGCACCGCGCTACTGGTTTATACTACTATATAGACGCTAAAGGAACTTACAGACTAGTGCCCAGCTATCAACTAGGGCCTCCACTAAATTAAGGCACGTGCTAAGCGGTATAAGACTAGAAGCTCTGCTAACTAGAACACAAATACTATAAGAATAGGCCACAGCGCCCTAGTAAGATCTGCAACCTCTATAGCACTAACTGTACCGCCTGCCGTTAACCTAGTAGCCAGCCATGCAGCTACCCCCGCTGCGGGTCCGCCGAATACTTAACCTATATATAGTAACCCCTATATACAGGCCCTTAGTAATTAAAAAGCCTGCTTCTTATGCGGCTAGAAGGACTACTTCGCTAAGGACTACCTAATAAAAGCAAAGATAGACAAGGTTCTGTTAATACAGAAGAACAGCGCAGAGTTGGAAAAAGAGGAACCCTAGAGCAAGACTCCCCTCTAGGGTTAAAAGGAATTAATATGTTATATATTAATCTGGGTTAGCTAGTTAGTAGAAGAAGCTATACTATCCCTTATACTTTATTCCGCAATAGATATTAAGTTTTAACCTCTGCTTTAGCTAACTCTGGAGCAAATACCTTTGCCTTAATAGACACACAGTATGCTATAAAGCTGGCTAACCTTTTAAATATACCCTTTAAGGAACTGCCTAAACCAATTCCTACTTGCGGGTATAACGGACAAATAGGACCGCCTATTACAACTATCTTATAGATTTACCTCCGTGTAGACAAACAAAGGCAGTATAACATCCCCTTTCTTATTATGGACCTAGGAAGCCATAATATAATCTTAAAAAGAAAATGGCTAGCCTATTTAGGCTTATAGCTTGATGTATAGAGTAGACAGCTTGCCTGGCCTAAAACCCTACCCCTAATACCTTCTTTTATAAAAGAAATCAGCATTATAATAGAAAATCTTATACGGCTATAGATAGACACCGTTTACCGGGCCAATGCTATACGTAGGGACCAGGCTTTTAAGAAAGATATACAGCTTAATTCGCAATGGGTCCGTATACTACGCCGCCCCTAGCTTGATTTGCAACGGGTCCGTATATTACGCCGCCCCCAGACTACCGATATTGCACTACCGGCACTAGAAACCCAGGAAGTTAGTAATAAGCTAGCTGGCTTAGGCCCTATACAGCTACAAAGAACAGCAAGGAATATTGGACGCTGTACTAAATATATGGACTAAAAGAATAACTTATAGAAAATGGAACAGGAGCTAAAGAGGGTTGTAAACCCTCTACCACAAAATACGGTCCACGGAACGACCGTAAAGAAACCTACAAACCTCCCATTAGTTGATATCTACTGCATTGGCGCCATAGGGCTCTACTAGAACTTAAAACGGCCTAATACCATTGCCTTTATAACTAGCTTATACAAAATTAACCAGATAATTAAAGATAAGGAAGCCCTAGCCTATAACTAGCTTAGTGGGGAAAGTAAGCTTATAGATAAGGAGCTAATAGAACAGAAACTACCCTACCAATACTAGGAATTTAAGGACGTATTTTCTAAGGTAGTATCTAACATACTCCCTCCTCACCAACCGTACAACTATAAGATTGAGATTGAGCCAGATAAAGAAAATACTCTTAGCTATAGCCCCCTCTGCTAGTAATCTACCAATAAGCTACAGGCCACTAAGTAGTATATTATTAATAACCTTAATAAGGGCTTTATTGAGCCTAGCTAGGTCCCCTTTATCTTACCTATCCTCTTTATAAAAAAGCTAAATAGCGGACTCCATTTCTGCATTAACTACTATAAACTAAACTATATAACCCACAAAGACCGATATCCACTGCCCTTACTTAAAGAGATACTGGCCCATATAAGTAAGGCTAAGATTTTTACAAAGCTTAATATCCGCTAGGCCTTTTACTAAATTAAGATAAACCCTAGATCTAAGGATCTTACTATATTTCGGACCTACTATAGATTATATAAATATAAAGTACTACCTTTTGGACTGACCAACGGACCAGCTACATACCAATGGTATATAAATAATGTACTTTTTAACTATCTTAATAACTTCTACACAGCCTACCTAGACAATATTATAATTTACTCTAAGGATAAACTGGAACATAAGGAACATATCTATAAAGTCCTACAACGGCTCCGCAAAGCTGGTCTCCAGGCCAATATTAGGAAGTTAGAATTTAGTATTAGGCGCACTAAGTACTTAGGGTTTATTATTAGTATAGACAGAATTAAGGTAGACCTAGAAAAGACGGCTGTAATTAATTAATAGGAACCCCCAAGGACTATAAAGGGGGTATAGTTATTCCTTAGTTTTTGCAACTTCTACTAACACTTTATTAAGAACTATAGTAGAATTGCTTAACCCCTTAGCTACCTTACCTACAAAGACCAGCCCTTCCACTTTAACACCGTATATAGGCAAGCCTTTAATAAGCTTAAGAAATAACTGGTCTCTGCTCCCTTACTAGCCTATTTCCACCTAGAACGGCCCTTAATATTAGAAACGGATACTTTAGATAGTATAATAGCTACTGTCTATTCCTAGAAACAGCTAGATAGAGAATAGCACCCCATTGCTTACTATTTAAAGACTATAGTAGATGCTAAGCTGAACTACCACATCTATAATAAAGAAATGCTGGCTATTATCTCTAGCTTTTAGCACTGGCGTATATAGCTAAAAGGGACCCCTAAGCCTATCTAGGTAGTCTCCAATTATAAGGCCTTAGAATATTTTATAATAATAAAGGCCCTTACGGCCTGATAGGCACGCTAGGCGGACATTCTATCCCAGTTTAACTTCCTAATTATATACCAGCTAGGCGCTATAAATTATATAGACGCCCTTATAAGGTGTAGATAGGACCTAGATAACCAAATAGCTATAAAGATCTTATTACAGAACTAGACATTATTATAACTAGAGCACCTTAACCCCCAAATATAGGCAGAGCTAAATATGGACTCTTTAGACGCTAAGATGTGTCCTATTAACTCTATGGAACTTAACCTTATTAATAAACTGCTATAGGCCAACCATACAGCCCCTTCTCTATAGGAGTGCCGTAAAAAGATAAAGGACGCTATAAGCCTATAGTCCCTTAAAAACGGACTTCTTAAGTACTATAAACAGCTAGTGGTAGCAGAGGGATAGAACTTATAGACTTAGCTTATCACAAAAGCGTATACCCAGGTCTCTACAGCCTACCCTAGAAAAAATAAGACCTGTAAAATTATTAGCAACCGTTACTACTGGCTAGGAATGGTTATAGATATTAATCGCTATATATAAAACTATAATAACTACTATAGGTCTATAATTCCACAAGATAAGACCCTAGGATTGTTAAAACTACTCCTAATACTAGAGCACCCCTAGTAGTATATCTCTATAGATTTCTATAAGCTACCTACAGACCGTAACGGATATAATATGGCTATGGTTATAGTTAACCGCTTTAGTAAGCGCCTATTCTTAATTCCTTATTATAAGAATATTAATGTAAAAGAGGCGGCCTAACTATATATCCACTACGTCTACCAAATTTACGGACTACTAGATACTATTATATCCAACCACAGCCTATAGTTTATATCCACTTTCTGGAATAAGTTTACCTAGATCCTAAGCATTAGGCTAAAGCTTTCTATAGTATACTACCACCAGATAGACGGCCAGATGGAAATTATAAACCAGTATTTAGACCAGAGACTCTAACCCTTTATTAACTACTTCCAGAACAATTAGGCCGAACTACTACTATTAATAGACTACGCCTAGGCTACCCTACCCTACAACTCTATAGGATTTGCACCTATCTAGCTAGAAATGGGGTACTTACCCTATATAAGCTTTAACTAGGAAAGACCAAAAGGACCCTAAACTATACGCGAGAAACTGTCCTATGAGGAAGCCTAGCAGTACGCTAAACGCTTAGAGGAAGCCTAGAAAGTAGCCCATACAACCCTAAAAAAGGCCCAAAAATTAATAAAATAGCAGGTAAATAAGTATAGGCATAAGCCTGACTTTACTATAGGCGATAAGGTCTAGGTTATAATAAAGAACTAGAGGACAGAGCGGCCTAGCCATAAGCTAGACTATTAGATAGTAGGACCATATAAGGTTCTTAAGAAGAGAGGTAACTTATATAAAGTAAAGCTCCCAGATTTAATTAAGGTCCACCCTAAATTCTCGCCGGATAAGCTATAGAAAGCTACTAATAACCTATTACCTAGATAAAAGAATAAACCACCCCTACTAATTTAAGTTAATGGCGATAATAAATAGGAAATTAAAGAAATACTAGCCTATAAACTTGTATAAGAAATACTAGGGTACTATATAAGTTAGAAAGGATATAATTTAGACCCTACTTAGTACCCTATATGGAATTTTATAGGCAGTCCCTATAAGTTATATTGGTTACACAAGGGGATATCACATAGCTACGGTTCATAGATAGTATAATAGTTGTTCTTCTTCTTGTTAATAGGAATGAGGAAAGGGGTAAGGAACTTAAGGTTCCTTACCACACTAGGGCCACGTCAGCACGTAACAGCAACATGCCTAGCGTAACGGCAGCTTGCCTTATTCCCGACACTAGCAACTCTTCTTTTTGTGGTTGCCATCTATATATAGACAAACAGATAGGATGCGACAATACCAGACAGTGTACAACAATACCAAACAATATACGACAATACCAAACAATATGCGACAATACCAAACAATATACGGCAATACCAAACAATATGCAACAATATGCGACAATGCGGCAGTTGGCAGATAACGCAAAGACGGGTAGGCCGCCAAGGCGCTAGTAGTAAGTAAGCCAATAGCGATTTTCCATCCCAGGGATGGAAAATCCTAATTGGCTGGTTTAAGTTAGGGTCTACAGAATGTTATACTCCTACTCCCTTTTAACCCAACCTTTAACTTATACACGTAGAGTGTTTATATTAACAAACGTTTCTAGAGCCTTATTTGGGTTTGCCTTTATTATTACGTCTACTAGGTTATCTTAACCGTTAATCTATCAAATCTTAAAGAGTTCTTACCGTTCGTAGGATTAACAAAGTGCTATAATATCAATTATAAGGCGCTTCTCCTTTATAGTACCAAGCTTAACCAAGCACTTATAGAGGGAGTATGAATCGGTGCATACAATCATAGGGATAATAGGAAGTTTAAGTCAATCTATAATTATCTTTAGGGTAGTTCTAATTGCAATTGCCATATTAACTCCGCTAACCATTCTATATATCTCTGACGCCAAAACACTTTAGGTAACGTACTTACTCTTAGTTAAGCTCCAATAGATAAGGTTGCTATAGATTATAAAGTCATTCTCTCTAGTAAACTCATTCATAATAATAATCTTATATCCTAGCTGGGAGCTAAAATCTTTATTATTTACAAACAATCCATCAACAAATACAAAGAGCTTAGCGGTGGGAAGATTAATAGGCACGTAGTATAGGCCCCAGTTAAAATAGTTCATTTACCAGAAAAGGCGTTTATTTAGGGCAAGAATATCATCCTTAGTTAGTTCCTAGTGTTAGGCGGCAACAGAGAGATTAAATAAAGCCTTAGGTTAATAGATAGAAGCAATATAAGCTCCGCAAGCGCGTTGCTCCACATATCCTTGCTTTAGAGAATTAGCGTTAATAACGTCGATCTTCTTACCTTAACCCTTCTAGCGCAGAGCAATAGAATCCTCGTTTAAGGAGAGGATGCATCTATTAAAGAGTAATAGTATTATTAAACTAAGCTTTTCCTTTAGCTTTGCTATAAGATTTGCCTTTACTAGCTCGTCTTCTTTAAGAGCTAAGAATTAGTCATCTCCCAAGATAATTATATTATTAGTTTACATGCCAACAATTCCAAATAGAGTTCCCATAGTTATAATAAGGAAGCAGGGATTAAATATAGAAGTAGTTATTAAAAGCTTCTCTTTATAGTACTTGCTATAGGTAGCCCACCAGTAAGTTCCTACCTCTGCAATCCCATATAATGGCTTAAGCACAACCATAATCGTATCTTCAGGATACTAGTGGCGAATTTGCTCTAGAAGGTATACCAATATTAAGCGCTAAAGGTGCGTCTCTAATTGGGTATAGGCTTAAGTAATATCTTATAAATAAACCGCCATTCTATTCTTTATTAAGGAGGGAGCTAGCGCAACAATAACTCACTAACTAGCTCGTTAAATCATAGGAGACTACATAAGAATTACCTCCTTGCCATCATTGTTGTAGCCTTAGATAACAAGCCTTAATTTCTTAAATAGGGCGTCAGTAGCTTTGCCCTTAATTTCGTTAACCATTCTTAACTTAAAGATACGAACTCCATTAAACTTAGTAGGGTTATACTTCTTAAATTTAAAGACTCCTCTTATAATAAGACCCTCAATCTCCTGCTTATTAGATACTTAGAAAGGAGCTCCTAAAGTTATAATACAACCTTCCTTTTAGAGCTATTTTGCGAGTTTAAAGTCATCCTTCTCCTTGGCTGTTATAAAGGCCATTAATAACTCAACTCCATTTTCAATGGCGGCAATAAATTGCTCTTTAAAATTAATAAGATATTAGCGATTTCATAATCCCTTCAGGCGACCTCTACCGCGTCATAGTTATAGCATATCTACTAATATTATATTGGGATCGTAGTCGCCTTCTAGAGCACGTTAATTGTAGTTCTCCTCCAGGGCATCTTCTAGGGCATCCTATAAAGGCTTAGAACTGTTATCTTTGTAGTAAGGCTTAATAACAGTTAAACAGAATTAAGTGGGTCCGTAAGGCATCTAAATAGTGCAAGTCTAGCCATTAATTGCAATGAGTTAATATAGGCCTAACTATCCTCCCTTTTTACGCCATACGCGTACCTTAGACTGGAGTGGCAGATCAAGCGTAGTTAAGGTATTTAGGCCATTTCTCATTCCTAGTACGTCGTTGACTTGGCGTGTAGCGTAGAGACGTCATACCTCCTTTATTGCCTTGCGAATAGCCTTAGCTCGTTGCACAACGGAGGGAGATAGTGGAGAATCGTTAGTCATTTAGGGGTAGGCGCCAAAGACTAGCAACATAGATATGAGTCCATTTAGGCCAGTAGAATCGTTAACAGCTTTAACAGCTATTTATAAGGTAAGTTCTTCGCTAGCGTCCTCTAGTTCTAAAGAGATAATCTCATATACGCGGCGTAATGGCGCGTGATATTGCTCCACTTTTCCAACACTATTATATACCTTAATAGGGACTTCCTTGACCTTAATTGCCATTGCCTTTATCTATTGTCGAAACTCTATAGATAAGAAGTTCTTTCCTATATCGTGGACGATTTAATTAGGGGGTCCTAGGTAGATATCAATCTAGCATAACCAAAGGGTATCCTATACGTTCCTAGCTAACATATCCTTTAAGAATCGTGCAGCTTGGAAGGAGGTTAAGAAGTTAATAACTTAGAGTACTAGCTTGCCGCTAAAATACATAACGTTGATAATGATACAGAAGTTAAAGTTATAGTTATCTTTAAGGGTAAACTTAAATCGGCTAGGGGACTTCTGGTTCATTTGGCAGTAATAGTAGTACTTTATAAGATGCTCAATTGCCTTAACCTTAACTTTATGGCCTACTTGCTAAAGAACCCTAAGCAATTAATAAACGGATAGGTAGCCAAAACAACGGTGCAGTTGGCGTAATTCCGACTTAGTTAAGTGGCTCTAAGCAACACTCTTTTCTAGTTAATAAAGGAGCAACTAGGGGTAACCCTACTTGCGCATAATAGGCACCCGATTGTCTCCCTAAATAAGTATATTCTTAAGGTTGTCAAGCCTAATGCCTAACTTATCCATATCTTTAATGCAAAATAGAAACGGAGTGTTTATAGAAACAATATGAAAAGTAATATATCCTAAGGGGGTTTAGACCCTAATTGTGCTAAGAAAGATCACAGTACCTTTACTAAAGTAAATCGTATATTGGCCTGCTATTAATTGGTTAATCTAAACAGAGCTATTAAGCTGCTAAAGGGCTCGAACTTAAGGTTCTCCTACTATAGATACTCCTGCGGCTCTAGTATCCGGCATAATACCATAGAAGACGTTCGCCAAGTATCTATTATTGAAGGAAAACGCGGAGCTCTCCTTTAGCTCATTAAAGATATCTAACTTCGTAATAAAATGGAGCATAGATTGGTCATTAAGAACACCAACAGTTTGTATGCTATTTACCTCACCATACTTAGTAAAGTATTGGTTAGGAGAGTAGTCCTCAATTTCTATATCTATAAGGAGCTGTTCAACCTTATTAACCTTACCCTTAAGGTCTTCTACGCCTTTATATTAAACCAGGAAGCTTTAGAAGTAGGCCGTAGTAACCTTACAATTTCCAACATTTCTTATACTCTAACGGAACTTATTATATGCCTCTTTTCGCTTATTAAGGAAGTATCTAGTTAACTAGCACTTTAGCTTCTTACAAACATAGCACTTCTTCTAGTGATCACTTCAAAATAAACCTCCACAAGGACCTCCACGGTTGCCTTATAGTTAACATTAATTATACCCTCTTCCGTATTCCCTACCACGGCCACCATATATTCGATCAGTCCAGTTGTAATTATATTAGTCGGGAATACTTGTTTAGGTAGGGTTTTTAGTATAGAGCTATTAAGATTCTTATGTTCGCATTACAGTACCTACGGCAGAGCGTAGCTTAGCATATACTCCTTTAAACATATCCGCAGGTTTATATAGCGCTAAGTTGCACTTAGGAACGCTACGGCATGCTAAGATAACCTAGTCCCTTAGGCTGTTCTCATTTTGGTAGGTTTCGGTAAGGCTATATTAGATTTTCTAGAGTTTATTAAAGAGTAGTTAAAGGCACTCTAAACAAGTCTTTATTGGGTTAGAAGTAATAACTCTCTAAAACATAGTCTCTTGCTATTTAGATATATAAAGTTAGCGATTCTTATTAGTCTTAAAGTGGGCTCTGGTAAGCTGAAGCATTATATCAAAGCTATAGTTTTTACCCGCAATATAGTCGTAATAGAATATTGCTGCCCGTCCCTTTAACATAACAGAGAAAGCATAATGGTACTAGTAGTGTTAAATTCTAACCTTATTATAACAGTTATAAAAGACCTATAGTTTTACTCCAAGTATGTCATATAGTTCTCCTCTAAACTTCTTCTCTTTGTCCGAATATACCTTTATCAGATTTGTGACTTCTCGTGATAAAGGCTTACTAGTTAGCTAGAGTGGAGGAGGTAGAGGCGGAGCAACTCTAAGTAGGAGGGCACCTCTAGGTAGAAGAGCAGCTTTAGGTAGGGGGTCAGCGTTCTAGGGGTTTTAATATAAATTAAAGTTGCCTTCCAAAGAATATGGGTTGTTTTTAGGTTTCCGTAGTTAACGTATAATCTTAGCTTCCGTCCATATTGGTTCTTCTGTACTAGTAATAACGGCCTAAATATTACTAGCAATTGGGTTACTATTTTTAGCAACATATACCCCATTCCTATAGAGGAAGTCTTAAAAATCCTAAACAATATTAACGTTGCCAAGTGCCTAGGTATTAGCAGTCCATCCTATAAAATCCTCCCTAAAATACTCCCATAGTTGTGAATCGGCATAGCATCTATTTCGGTAGAATATAATATAGTATAGGAGAAAGCCGTTAACTTATTTTACGGTACAAGTTATTATATTAAAGGCGAATTCGTCCCAATCTTCATCAATAAGTTTCGCGTGCTCAGCTACCCCTAGTGGTAAGGAGTCTTTCCAGTTATTTAAAGTAGGCGTAGCCATGTTTTCAGAGGGAGGGAAGTGTTATTAGTATAGGGATTGTTGTTTAGTACGCGTTCGTAATATATATTTGTTATTTAGTACGCGTTCGTGACGAGAATTTGCAATTGTGGGGCTCAGGACCAGTTCTAGCCTTGAATCGCAAAGACTTGTAAAGCGTATTATTCTGCGTAATGGACATAAGAATCCGTAATCTTAGAAAGGCTTAGGACCAGTTCTAGCCTTTTAGATCCTTAGATTCGTAGAAGAGTTCTATTTAAGGTTTAGGACTAGTTTTAACCTTAAAAGACAGCTTCCTCTAGCACAAGTAGCACTGGTACAGTGGCTCGTCTCTTCTTAGTGATACCTAGCTGTTCTATAGTATAACAGTGAAGTTAACCACTGATCAGTGTTGGTTACACAAGGGGATATCACGTAGCTACGGTTCGTAGAT
>Ga0307507_10004335_pt1 | contig 25375 bp, 12 predicted proteins | sample 7_EM_MG_FD_207223 | JGI IMG/M metagenome (GOLD analysis project Ga0307507, IMG submission 207223) | Populus trichocarpa ectomycorrhiza microbial communities from riparian zone in the Pacific Northwest, United States - 7_EM | ecosystem: Host-associated > Plants > Roots > Unclassified | place...
ACAAATAGCAAGATATATACTTCATTTCCTATAAAGAGATTGGGGTTAGTATTAGCTGCTTTTAAACCTATACTCTTAAAGAACTTCTTAACCATCTAAAACCATTCTCTTGGTGCCTGCTTTAGGCTATAAAGTGACTTATTCAGCTTTAAGTAGACGTCTTTTACGCCCTTAAGCTTAGGTTTAAAGTCTCTTAATAGGTTAAAAATCTACATATAAATCTATTCTTATAACAGCGGGTTTAAGAATGCAGTTTTAATATTAATATAGTTAAGCTCAAGGTCCTTAGCTGCTACCTTTACTATTAGAAACCTAAAGGTGTTGTATTATACGACAGACGCAAATATCTTAAAATAATTAATATTGGGGGTCTACTTGTTTCCCTAAATGTATAGTCTTGCCTTCTTGCGAATTACTTCTCCCTTAGCATTGTACTTGTGCTTTAGAACTAGCTTACTTGGAAGTAATAACCTTCCTTCTAGTACTCTCCCCCTTATAATAGTATAGGTGTGCATCCTCTTAAGTAAGAGGAATTCTTTAAAGATAGCTTTTATCTAGCTAGGGGCGTCCTCCCTTAAGGCCTAATCTAACTTAATAGCGTTAAAAGGTGCTATAGGTGCTCCTATAGAGGTAGTGTTCTTAGCTTCCAGGTAAATAGCTTTTATAGCTATTACTAACTAAACCACCGTATCGTTGAAAACCCTTATATTTGGTAACCTTCCAGACCTTATTCTCTGCGCATAAGGAATGCGTATTAATATACTTTATACGGGCGTCCCACCCTTAGCATTACCTTAATTTAAGTATCCTACTTAATCTTAACCTAGGCTTCCCACTTAATTAAAGCAGCCCACTTAGTCTTGACCTAGGCTTCCCACTTGTTTGGAGCGGCCCACTCAGTTACTATCTAGCCTACTTATAGTTCTCGCAACTAGAGTCTCTATTAGCGCGTTTAAGGTAGTAGGGGGAGGTATAGGTCAGTTCACGGCTTAGCTTATAGCGTAATTTAAGCGTCCCGCTTAATCTTAACCTAGGCTTCCCACTTAATCTAAGCGGCCCACTTAGTTACTATGTCTCATAGCTTACACCTAAGGTGCTCTATAAGGGAACCTATACTTATTTACTTTAGCATCTCCAAATAGCTCAATTGCTTGGGTATATAGGTTCATTATCTTAAATTAACTACTCCCTTTTAACCCTATAAAAACGTAGTTAGGTTTCATTCTTAAATTATACTTCCTAGGGTGTTTCTTGAGCGTATTAATTAGATTGGCGTAACACCCAAAAATAACTAGATTCTTTAAGTTAGAAACTTATTAGGTGTATACCTCATAGGGTATAATAGTACCACTATACTCGTCATCAAATGGAAGTGCTAAGGTGGGTACTCAATTCTTAATCTAGACAGTATACTTAACTGCGTAGCACCAGAGTTCAACTAGTATATTTCCTTAAAATAGAAGTGACCTTGTCTTGTAGTTGACTGTGTAGATCGCGCGCTCGATTGCGCCATTATACAAGTGCTTATATAGTAGACAAGGTTTAAAGTTAATACCCTAGGGTATTAGTTCGTCTTGAAATCTATAGCTAAACTCCCCCTTTCTATTATCCGCTTAAATCTATATAGCTTTATTACTAGTGAACCTCTCTACCCTTACAATAATCTCTTTAATATGCGGCAGTACCTCTTTAGTTTAGAGGGTTTTAAGAGGAATAACCTAAGTATAGTATATAGCGTCGTCTAGGGCTAGGAGGTAGTAGTTATAACCTCTAATTAATATACCAATTCGTCCCGTAGTATCTAGGTATAGCCCTTAACCAAGTATCTTCTCGCGTTTAGTTGTCTTCTTGCTTAATATTTCTTGTATCTTCCTAGCTAGACAAGCTTCGCACGTACTCTTACTAACTAGTACTGCTCTCTTCTTAAGCTTCATGCCTAGTAAGGAGTGCTATAGCTTAAATAGGTCACTGTAATTCGTATATCTAGTTCAGCGGTGCTATAGCTCAGCATCTATTTCACTAACGTTTAGTTATAAATTATATGCTTCTACTATCGCATTAAATGCTTCCTAATACTCTTATAGCACGTAGAGGTTATTCCTTATAGTGGCCTTAAATATCGCACCTAATTTATGCTTACCAGTAGCTTAATTATCTAGGTTAAATATAATTAAGTAGCCTTCCTAAGTAAGAGTTCTTACTAAGATTAGCTTAATTGACTTAAATAAAGGTATAAGCCAGACGTCTTTTAGCTTTAGAGTACTGATTTAAACTTAACCGTAGCCTATAGCAGGGACAACGGTCCTATTCACAGTATAGACCTGTTATAGCGTATTCCATCTCTTTAAGTATATTAGGTCTAATTGGTTATTAGTAAAATACTTAGTTACTCCTAAGTCAAGAGCCTAAGCTAGAGACGTTGTTGTAAGCATAGCACGTTTAGGGTTAGGGTTAAGGTAGATTAAATCACTATTAAATTCTTCCTTAGCTATTGCTACATTCCCTACTTCCTCTACCTTAGGAGCACCTTAATCTGTCTTCCTGGCATTATTAAATCGGAATTACTTAAATAGGGGATAGTCTTTTTAGTAGTAACCTTTCTAATAGCATACTCTGCACTTATCTCTTTCTAGTCGTCTTAGCTCTTTACTCACTTAAGACAACAAGCTATGGCGATGACGCGATAAGGAATGATTAAATCTACCAGCACAGCCTCTGCCCCTTGTTTAACCTCGACCTTGGTTTCCCCTTCTCCCCCTAGGTTTGTCTTTCCTCTCGTGTGCAAGTACTGTATTTTGTACTTGTGTAGGGAGAGCAGTCTCTTGCTCCTAAAGAAGGGTAATACAGCTCTTAAGGTCTCGTTTGTCTCGTAGACACTAGGTCTTTGTATTTTGCTATATAATATTGCTTAGGAGGGCCAAGAGAAGCTACTCTTTAATATTGTCGTTGGTAAGTGCTTAAGGCGTTAAGGCTAGATTAATCTTAAATTAATTAAGTATTTGGAGGAACTCAACAATTCGCATCTTTATAGGGTCAAATGTAGTGCTATAGAACTCTCTGCGGAGTCTAGAGATATAGACCTCATTATTGGCCTTATTAAACTTCTTTATTCCTTCCCATATTCCTTAAATATTGTACGCCTTTATTATCACACGCATCTCTTCCTAACGGTCGTCTCCTATTAAATTGTAGATAATCTTATTTGCTTCCCCTCGTCTTCTTCTTCCATCAGCTAAATTGACTTAATTTGGGTCCTCTGCACCAGTAACAAAATCCCAGCCCTCTAACATAATCAGGGCTGCCTCACAGGTGCGCTCCCAGTCTGCAAAGTTGTCTCCATTGAAAATAACGATTTTACCGGCCTTGTGATCGTATGTAGGTGTCGTTGAGGTTAAGGTAGAGAAGGTTATTTTCGGGGTCGATTTTCGAGTCAGGAGAGGTGTCGCTACCCGGGCTCATAACCTGTTGGAATTACAAGGTCATAAGGTTACAGCGGAGGTGTCTTGAGGGTCTATTTGATGATAGAGATGACGCAGACGATGAATATTGATTGATTCGTGATGCAGTAGATGCGGTTGATGTCTATATAGATTGCATGCAGAGCTTGACCTCGCAATGTGTCCAGAGCTTAGTCAGCACCTCATCGCTAATTTCTGACATCCTGACAGGATTTTGATTTTCCTGATCGTCCTGAACGTCCTGAACGTCCTAGTCGTCCTGACAGGCTCCTGACAGGACCCTACCATCCTGATGCGCTCCTGATAGGAAACTAATATTTCCTGATCGTCCTGACAGGCTTCTGACAGGAAACTAGTATTTCCTGATTGTCCTGTCAGGTTCCTGGCAGGATACCCCCCCAATGCAACACCCTATGCGCACCCCTCAAGCAACACTACTGGGGCTCTGCACGAGGCTTTACATACACGAAGCTCTGCACGAAGCTCTACACGAAGCTTGCACGAAGCTCTGCACGAAGCTCTACACGGGGCTCTGCACGAAGCTCTACACGAAGCTCTACACGAAGCCCTGCATGAAGCTCTGCACGAGGCTCTACATACACGAAGCTCCGCACGAAGCTCTACACGAAGCTCTGCGCGAAGCTCTACACGAAACTCTACACGAAGCTCTGCACGAAGCTCTACACGAAGCTTGCACGAAGCTCTGCACGAAGCTCTGCACGAAGCTTTGCACGAGGCTCTACACGAAGCTCTACACGAAGCTCTACGTACAAAGGCTCTGCACGAGGCTCTGCACGAGGCTCTGCGCGAAGCTCTGCGCGAAGCTCTGCGTACGGAGGCTCTACACGAAGCTCCGCATGACACACATTACTATCGGGTCCCCGCTATATTCCGATAGCCTACACGTGGCTCTGCCAAGTTACCCCCTTTGTAGCTACCTTATTTTTTACCCTTCCTTACATCCTCCCTACCTTAGGAGGCACTGGAACGGCAGCCAGCAGAGGACCGTCGCCAGAACCAGACGACCGTTGCCAGAACTAGATGACCGTCCTAGAGCTAGACAACCGTTACCAGAACCAGACGGCCGTTACCAGAACTAGACGACGACCTTTCGAATAACTAGCCAGCGAATACCACGAACGATTTAATTGATCGATCGATCAAATTAAACCAGAGCTTTAATATTGGCCCATTACTAAATTGAATTAAGGCCTCCTAGGGAGGCACCCTAGACGACCACCGTTTAAATGTACAGCTAGTGAATGGCCGTAGAGAACGATCTGAATTAATTAGAGCCTTCGATCGGGCCGACCCCTCCCCCGAATTGAATTAGATACTGACATAGGCAGACAGATAGGTAGACAGGTAGGCAGGCAGGCATGTAGGCAGGCAGGCAGGCAGGCAGGCAGGCAGGCAGGCAGATAGGTAGGTAGGTAGGTAGGTAGGTAGGTAGGTAGGTAGGTAGGTAGGTAGGTAGGAGAGGACCGTTGCTAGAACCATATGACCGTCGCCAGAGCCAGACGATAATCGTTTAAACGACTAGCTAGCGAACACCACGATTAATTTAATCGATCGATCGAATTGAACCAGAGCCTTAATATCACCCCGTTACCGAATCAAATTGAATTAGGGCCTTTTAGAGAGGCACCCCAGACGACTATCGTCCAAATGTACAGCCAGCGAACGCCTATAGAGAACGATGTGAATCAATATAATTAATCGCAATCGAATTAAGCAGAGCCTTCGATCGGGCCGACTTCTCCCCCGAATTACAGATACAGACAGGTAGGCATAGACAAGTAGGCACGGCAGGCAGACATAGACAGGTAGGCACAGACAGGTAGGCACCGACAGGCAGACACAGACAGGTAGGCACAGACAGGCAGGCACAGACAGGTAGGCACAGACAGGCAGGCACAGACAGGTAGGCACGAACAGGTAGGACGGTTAGACAGGTAGGACAGGCAGGACAGGTAGGACAGGCAGGACAGGCAGGCAGACAGGCAGACAGGCAGACAAGTAGGCAGGCAGACAGGCAGGCACTAGGCCTAGTTAGGAAATCGGTACACGGCCGGCGGATCATCGGGAACACCGCCAATTGAAGATTTGAGGCCTTTGCGAAGGCTTCCCCCTCGATCGATCGCTTGACGCTCGAGCGATCGTCCTTAGAACGACGTAAGGCTCCTATAACAGACACAGACACAGGTAGTAGGCAGGAAGGATTGATTTGGACAATTTAGATTCTTTGTATATAGAATAGGGCCTAAAATTAAAATGGTTTTTATGTTTATTAGCTAGCTGTGAATACTAGAGCATTAATATACCTTATTTTTAAATTAAAAATTTAATTATTGTCCTAATTGTCCTAATTGTCCTAATTGTCCTAATTATCCTGATGGTCCTGATGGTACTGATGGTCCTGATGGTACTGGAGGTCCTGGAGGTCCTAGAGGTCCTAGAGGTCCTAGAAGTCCTAGAGGTCCTAGTGGTCCTAGTAGTCTGAGAGACCTCCTAACAGGTTCCTGATAGGAAGCCGAGTATAAGTATCTCCTAGAGCTCCTGACAGCCCTAACAGGAGCTGTTAGGAACCTGTTAGTACTGTCAGGAGGCATAAACATTTTCCTGATGGTCTTACTTAAAAAATTTCTTTTATATCTTATAAAATGGGCTATTTTTTATGCAAACGCTAAGAAACTTTAATAGTAATAGTAGAGGTTAAACGCGTTTATATTTCTTTAAGGGGATCTTAGGCTTTAAATAAGTTTATTTCTAAATTTACACTATATAATCTATCTTACCTACTAGTCTACCCTATATACTACTCTAATGACCCTATTATATTTCCTATATAGAAGGACTTAGATAAAGAGGTTATCTAGGTTACTTTACCTAAGTTGCGTTTCCTATATAAAAGGACTTAGGTAAAGCGGGTACTAGGACGATTTCTCTAGCGCGCCGGTTTTCCTAAGAGGATCGCTCTAGAATGCCTATGTACTTAGGATATTGTTTCTTCTATAGAGTAGTCTCTAGGACCTATTTTATCCTAAGAGCTTTCTCCTAAGAATATATGTCTCTTAGGAGAGTTCTATACTCTAATTCTATCCTAAATATATTCTCCTAAGATCGCAGATTAATAAATTTTATAAGTATATATAATGAAATTAATAGCGCGCAGAAATGGATTAAGCTTAATATATAATTACCTAATAACTAATTTACTTAACTAATTTATTCTAGATATGTCTATAAAGGCTATTCTGTCTTATTAAGTTTATATATAGTTTAGTAGTTATTATTACTAAGCAGCTTAGACGCTATTCCATCCTACTAGTATTAGCTTTAGTCTACTACTTTAATTAAGACCTAGGCTAAGGATAGACCGTTTTTATAATAGTAGCTGTACTACTTCTTTTAGAAGAGAGCGCGACTCCCATTATTTTCTAGGCTAGGATATTAACGTTACTTAACAAGCTCTATAAGCTTTTTGTCTTCTTTATGCTGCTATTTACTTTTTACTAATAGGACAGTATATTCTCTTCCGTAATTCGTTAGGAGATGCTAATAGAGTTTTTAAAGATTACGCTTTTATAAGTAGTAAATAAAGAATTAGAATAAGGGTAAGTTAAAGTTAAATAAGACTCTCCGACTAAGCGTGTATATAGATATATATAGTTTTAGAAGAGTTCTATTTGGTCCCTAAGGGAGCCCTATTTTTAGACCCCTTTAGAAACCAATTTAAGGCCCTAATAACTCTTTAAATATAGTCTGTTTTTATCCCTTTTTATAAATAGATGCTAGTCCCGTTTAGAATCTTGCATATACTATAAGTTCTTATTTAGCGCTAAAATTAATAAAAAACCTACTATGCCGAAGCTACTTAGACTAATTAATATCTTAAGTCCTACCTTATTTCTTTGCAAACCTATAGTTAAAGGTAGTAAACTATTTAATTATAAGGGGTTAATTAATACTAAATATTAATATATGTATAAAATTTAAGTTCCTAAGAGCTTAAGTACCCTAATTTTTATTTGGAACGTAGGGCATTTTACTTTATAGGGATGGGGGTTAGAAAGAGAACTAGTCCTATTACAGTAAATTACTAATAGATATCTAATTGGCCCTTTTCCTAAGCTAGTATAGTTTTTACTTAGCCTTTCTATATAGCTGCTTATATTAGCAGTTAAAGGTATATAGATATACTCTCTCTAGAGAGTCTAGGATCCATAAAGGTAGATAATTCCAATTTATACTTAATGGGAGGCCTTAATATATAAGTTTAGTTAGATAGATAGTTGGAAAGAATTAGTATACAGAGACCCAAAATTATGTTAATTCTAATAGATATTTATAGGTCTCTGTTTTTGTAATAGGTAGTATAAATAAATAGCATATAGAGCGTTTTAAGTGGCTAGAGGTAGTAGCTAAAAAGATATTCTAAGCTTAGAATATTTGTTAAAATGCCCCTACTAAACCTAAACTAGCTACTTACTTTATTCCTATAATCCCGCCAATAAATACCAAAACTTATTACCTACTTTAACTAAGTATATTATAATAATGCAGATATATTATAGACTAAAAATAAAGTAACTAGCTTTTAATATTTAAGAAGATTCTCCTCTTTTTTAGAATTTAAATTTTAGTTATTAATATGGAGAAATTTAGTCGCGAAGTTAAGCGACTATATAGTAATTTAAGAGAACGTATATAAAGACCTAGTGCCGCCAACTCCCTAGTTTATAGAAATAGTTACTCCCTTATAAAGGAGACGCACCTCTTTATATTATAAACCGTACTAGCTTTAGAATTATAATTCTGCCCGCTATATTAATATATATATCTAGACTATTATATTAAGTGCTTATAAGGCTGTTATTATATTATAGTAGCTAAAGAAGTTCTCCTACCTACTAAGAAGTAGTAGATGGTAGATTTATATCCTAAAGGTAGAGAGAAGTTTTTAGGAGGACGAAAATTTTAATTAATAGTATTTTTTAGATTCTGGGCTTAAACTAAAAACTACTTTAATTAAGGAATACTTAGAGCCAATAAAGCTCTTACTTATCTCCTTCCCTCCTTCTAAAAACTATACTTACCCTAATACCTATCCTACTTAGGTGTTAATACTATAGTTATAGATTTAGTAATTGCATATATACTTAACTTCTGGAAGTGTAAGGGCGTGAAGAGACTTTGGGGAAGATTTAAAGGAATAATATAAATTCTATCTAGTCTAAAGGTATATAGCTCTTGCTAAATACAAGACGTTGCGTAAAGAAGAGAAAGGAATATAGGAAACTTATAACTAAATATTTAGGGTCTTAGCAGCAGATGCGTGGGCATAAGCCTACGCGGATTTTAACAGGTTTTAACTAAATTCCATTACGTTAGTGGAATTTAGTGGAATTTAATTAAGAGTAGAACTTAGTGGAATTTAATCTAGTTAGCGGAACTTGGCAGAATTTAATTAACTTAGCAGAATTTGGCAGAATTTAATTAAAGCGTTAGAATTTATCTGTTAAGTGTTTCACTAAGACATTCCTACTGTAACTGGGCTAGTCCTATTATAGTACCCCCCCTTTAGCCAAAGGTCTAAAATAATTTAATTTAGTTAAGAATTTATAACTTATCGCCTTATAAGCGTTATAAAATAGTTTAAGTTCTTTTTAATTTTAAGTTTCCTACTATTATATTTTATGTCTTTATATTAGGTAGCAGTTGTTTACCTTTATGTCATATCTATCTAGCTAGAGCAGGCCGCAAAGGATGGTCTTTATAGAATTCTTTTACTAGGGAAGGCGCGTTGGCTTTAATCTATTTATAGGTTTCCTAGGTTTATATTTTATATCCTTCCTACTTAATAAAAAGTTTAAATTATTTAGATTTGTCTGAATAAGGTTCTGTAATATAGTAGACACGGTTGCTTGTAACCAATTGGGTTAACCACATAAGCTAAGCGAGCTTAGGAGATCCATTAAATTCCACCTATAGAAGGAAGACGAGGAAAAAAGAAGAAGAAATCAATTAAAACCAAAACCCCCCCACCATAATTCCAACAAGATTATATTTTCTATTATATATTATTAATTAAGTTAATAAAGTAAGAACTATTACTGTCGGGAATTAGGCAAGCGGTCGTCACGTAACGCCGCGGCACTAGCGTGGCGAGGAGTCTTAAGCTCCTCGCCCTTCCTCATTCAAATTAAGAAGCTTTTAACCAACATCACTGTAACCTACTCGAGTAGTTGTTATTGGTGAGTCACCCTATATAACTAACACTAATTAGTGGTTGAATACACAGTCAACCATAAAGCAGCTAGGTTTTTGAACAGAAGAGACAGTCTTGTATAGGGGTGCTATATGCGCTTATATGGAATGGATCCCGGCGATACTGTGCTACCTTAGACTTACGGAAAACTAGTAATAGAAGTATTACTAAGTACTAGGAGATACTAAGTTGCGTCTATTATACAGAACAACCACGTTTACAAAGATTTGGTCAAGTACTTTAGGTTAGAAGTATTACTAAACCTAAAGTCCTAAGTCAACGTCCAAAACGCGTTAAATAATATCTTAAATTACCTACCTCTTAATAGTAAACCTACAAGATTCTATAAAACTAAAAACCCTACCTACCTTTAACCTATTATGGCGTTAACCTACCCAAAGAAGTATGAGGAAGATATTAACCTAAAGACATAGAACAAAGACATTAACCCTATAAACGCTAAGCAAAAGGACCTAAACGGATTCTTATTATACCATATAGTACACTACACAGACAGCGAATACAACGACACTATGCTATAGTATTATATAAAGGAGGACTTCGTTAGATAGATAAAGGAAACATAGGCTCTTGCGAACAAGCTTATTATATAAAACTTCCGTAACTTCCTTTAGGAGAATGGAGTATTTGTTCCTATAGATAGAAGCGCTATTAGAGACAATATTTAGGAGCAAGTTATTAACGTAAAAGAAGAGCACAAATGGACTCTATAAGAGATTAAGCACCAACTACGTACTATAAAGAAGCTTAACTCACAATAGAATCTAAATAATATACTAATAGAAACACGTTTAAATTCTATTACTCTAGGCATAAGTTCTTATGTTCCATATCTATTACTTCTATTATCTTCAGCTCCCTAGGATCCACTAATTTAACCCACAACTTTAACTACTAAATAAGAGCAAGCGCAAGATCCCCTTACTTCGCGATTTAATAACCTTTAAACTCTATTACAGCAAGATTAGGTACCATGCCGTGTTCCATTAAGATCTACATCTCCACTGCAGCCTATAAAGCAATCCCCACCTTAATCTCTAATGCAATTTTAACGTGGCCTAACACCGCTTAAAGACACCTTAAAAATGCTTACAGAGCTTACAAAGCTCTATTTAGACTAGGAAAAGAGGTTTAGCAGGGAACTATATAATATCCTTAATTTAAAGCTGCGTATCTTCTATAACTGTTACTAGAAGGTTGGACTGGAACCTAACTAATATTATAACGCCTATTCCATTATACTTAAGGGCCGCGCTAGTACCTTCTATTATAATCATTTGGCAGGAAAAGGATACAATTTCAACCAAATAATATATAAGACAAGATGCTACTTTAAAATAGAGGAGAATAAGCAGCAGTATATATTAGAGTAGAGAGAGACTACCTTCCTAAGGATTATTATAACAAACCCAGATGTCTCTTAACTTAATTATCTCTAAAAGCTCTTTAATCAACTTCAGATAATTTAGCGTGGTTTATCCAAATTATATTAAGAGGACTTCAGCCTACGCAATTAAATCATTAGCGCATACTAAGGTGTTAAAGAATATAACCTTACTCTCTTTAATCCTGCAAATACTTATAAAGGAGTGTGTGCTTAATTAAGATCCTCTATTAGCACCGCTCTGCGCTCTTAAAAAGTATAGTAATTTAACACCTAACCCTAACCTACTCTAATCAACCCGGCTGACTAACATAATTACAACTGGACCGACCAAACATATAGTGGCCGCGGTAGGGGATATAGCAGAGGGTACGATTAACGTTAACCATAAGGTAATTATGGAGGTTTATTTCAGAGCAATTATTAGAAGAAGTGCTATATTTATAAGAAGCTAAATTACTAGTTAACTAGGCACCCCCTTAATAGACAAAAGGAGGCATATAATAAGTTTCGCCAGAGCGCACAAAATATTAGAAACTAAAAGGTTACTATAGCCTACTTCCAAAGCTTCCTGGTTTAATATAAAGGCAAAGAAGATCTTAAGGGTAAGGTTAACAAGGCCAAACAGCTCCTTATAGATATAGAAATTAAGGACTACTCTCCCAACCAATACTTTACTAAGTATGGTAAGGTAAATAGCATATAAACCATTACTGTCCTTAATAACCAATCTACGCTTCATTCTGTCACAAAGTCAGATATCTTTAATAAGCCAAAGGAAAGTTCCGTATTCTCCTTTAACAATAGATACTTAGCGAACGTCTTCCATGGTATTATACTAGATACTAGAGCCGCAGGAGTATCTACAGTAGGAGAACCTTAAGTTCAAGCTCTTTAGTAGCTTAATAGCTCTGTTTAGATTAACCAATTAACGGTAGGCCAACATACAATCCGCTTTAGCAAGGGTACTATAATCTCTCTTAGCACAATTAAGGTCTAAACCCTATTAGGATATATCACTTTCTACATTATTCCTATAAACACCCTATTTCTATTCTGCATCCAAGATATAGATAAGTTAGGCGTTAAGCTAGATAACCTTAAGAATATGCTTATTTAGGGAGATAATCGGGTGCCCGTTATATGTAAGTAGGGTCACCCTTAGTTGCTCCTTTAATAGCCAGAAAAAAGCATTGCTTAGAGCCATTTAACTAAATTAGAGTTACATTAACTATACCGTCGCTTCGGTCACCTATTAGTTTATAAATTGCTTAGGGTTCTTTAGCAAGCAGGTTATAAAGTTAAGGCTAAGACGATTAAGCATCTTATAAAGTACTACTATTACTGCCAAATAAACCAGAAGTTCCCTAGCCGATTTAAGTTTACCCTTAAAAATAACTATAACTTCAACTTCTGTATTATTATTAATATTATATATCTTAGCGGCAAGCCAGTACTCTAAGTTATTAACCTCTTAACCTCCTTCTAAGCCGCACGTTTCCTAAAGGATATATCAGCTAGGAACACATAGGATACTCTTTAATTATACTAGATTAATATCTACCTAGGACCCCCTAATTAAGTCATTTATAATATAGGAAGGAACTTCTTATCTATAGAGTTTCAGCAACAGGTAAAGGCAATAGAAATTAAGGTTAAGGAAGTCCCTATTAAGGCACACAATAGTGTTGGAAAAGTAGAATGATATTACACGCCATTATAATAAGCATATAAAATTATTTCTTTAGAACTAGAGGGCACTAGCAAAGAGCTCATCTTATAGATAGCTATTAAGGCTATTAATAATTCCGCTAGCCTAGATAGGCTTATACCTATATTACTAGTCTTTAGCGCCTACCCTTAAATAACTAACAATTCTCCACTATCCCTATCCATTACGTAACGAGCGGAGGCTATTTGCAAAGCAACAAAAGAGGTATAATGTCTCTATGCTACACGCCAGGTCAATAATATACTAGGAATAAGAAATGGCCCAAATACCTTAACTATGCTTAATCTACCACTCCAATCTAAAGTACGCGTATGGCGTAAAAAGGGAGGATAGTTAGGCCCATATAAACTTATTACAATTAATAGTTAGACTTGTACTCTTTAAATGCCCTATAGACCCACTTAATTCTAATTAACCGTTGTTAAGCCCTACTATAGAAATAACAGTTCTAAGCCTTTACAGGATACCCTAGAGGATACCCTAGAGAAGAACTACAATTAATATACTCTAGAAGACAACTACAATCCTAATATAATTATAGTAGATATGCCGCAACCATAGCGCAGTAGAGGTCGCCTAAAGGGATTATAAAATTACCAACACCTTATCAATTTTAAAGAGTAATTTATTACCGCTATTAAGAGTAGAGACAAGTTATTAATAGCCTTTATAACAGCTAAAGAGAAGGCTGACTTTAAGCTTACAAAACAGCTCTAAAAGGAAGGCCGTATTATAACTCTAGGAGCTCCTTTCCAAGCATCTAATAAGCAGGAAATCAACGGTCTTATTATAAGAAGAGTCTTTAAATTTAAAAAGTATAACCCTACTAAGTTCAATAGAGTTCGCATCTTTAAGTTAAGAATAGTTAATAAGATTAAGGGCAAAGCTACTAACACCCCATTCAAGAAGTCAAGACTGGTTATTTAAGGTTATAACAATAATAGTAAAGAAGTAATTCTTACGCAATCCCCTATAATTTAACAAGCTAGTTAGTAAGTTATTATTACGCTAGCTCCCTCCTTAATAAAGAATAGAATGGCGGTTTATTTGTAAGATATCACTTAGGCCTATACCCAATTAAAGACGCACCTTTAGCGCTTAATACTAGCATACCTTCTAGAGCAAATTCGCTACCAATATCCCAAAGATACAATTATAGTTATACTTAAGCCATTATATAGAATCGCAGAGGCAGGAACTTATTAGTGGGCTACTTATAGCAAGCACCACAAAGAGAAGCTCTTAATAACTACTTCTATATTCAATCCCTACTTCCTTATTATAACTACGGGAACTCCATTTGGAATTGTTGGCATGTAAACCAATAATACAATTATCTTAGGAGACGACCAATTCTTAGCTCTTAAAGAAGATAAGCTAGTAAAGGCAAATCTTATAGCAAAGCTAAAGGAAAAGCTTAATTTAACCACACTATTACTCTTTAATAGATGCATCCTCTCCCTAAATAAGGATTCTATTACTTTGCGCCAGAAGGGCCAAGACAAGAAGATTAACATTATTAACATTAATTCTCCAAAGCAAGGATATATAAAGCAACACACTTATGGAGCTTATATCGCTTCTATCTATTAACCTAAGGCTTTATTTAATCTCTCTATTACCGCCTAACACCAGGAACTAACTAAGGATAATATTCTTGCCCTAAATAAGCGTCTTTACTGGCAAATAAATCATCTTAATTAGGGACTACTCTATATGCCTATTAACCTTCCTACTACTAAGCTCTTTGTATTTGTTAATAGATCGTTTATAAATAATAAAGATTTTAGCTTCTAGCTAGGATATAAAATTATTATCACAAACAAATCTACTAGAGAGAATAACTTTATAATCCACAGTAACCTTATCTATTAAAGCTCAACTAAGAGTAAACGCGTTACTCAAAGCGTTCTAGCGTTAGAGATATATAGAATAGTTAGCGGAGTTAATATAGCAATTACAATTAGAACTACCCTTAAGATAATTATAGATCGGCTTAAACTCCCTGCTATTCCTATAATTGTGTGCACCAACTTATACTCCCTCTATAAGTATTTAGTTAAGCTTGGTACTATAAAGGAGAAGCGTCTTATAATTAATATTATAGCACTTTGGCAATCCTATAAGTGTTAAAAACTCTTTAAGATCTAGTAAATTAATAGCCAAGACAACCTAGTAGATATAATAACAAAGGCAAACCTAAATAAGGCACTAGAGACGTTCATTAACATAAATACTCTATATATACGAGTTAAAGGTTAGGTTAAAAGAGAGTAGGAGATATAGCAATTCAAGAGCAGCCAATCAGGATTTTCTATACCCAGCATAGAAAATTGCTATTGGCTCGCTTATAACTAGCGCCTTAGCGGCCCTAACACGATATCCACCCGCGACTCCAAGTAAGAAAGCACCACGTGCTAAAAGGCAAATTTTAGAACAGTAAGACTTATATTACAATAGCAATAGTAAGTAAGGAGGATCGATATTTATTACGCTAGTTAAGCAGTATTTATATATAGATGGCAACCACAAAAGAAGAGTTACCAGTGTCGGGAATTAGGCAAGCGGTCATTACGTGACGCCGCGGCACTAGTGTAGTAAGGAGTCTTAAGCTTCTTGCCCTTCCTCATTTAAATCAAGAAGCTTTTAACCAACATCACTGTAACCTACTCAAGTAGTCGTTATTGGTAAGTCACCCTGTGTGACCAATAGTTACCGTTGTTAATAATTATAAAAGGTAGCAACGGAATTTTATAAGTTATAGGATTATCTCTTAAAGGTTGCAGCAAGCTTATATAAAACATTAGGTATATTTTTATTTTAGTTAGTAGTTTAAGCTTATAGGTATATAGGCTTAGTTTCTTCTTAATTTAGTATAGGCCTATAAACTTCTAATTAAGTTTCTTTAAGGGCTATTAAGTTTTTAGGTTTTATATATTTAGGTAGGCCATATTACCTTCCTTAAAGTTCTATATAGAAGCTTATCCTTTATTTATATACTATTCCTATAATATTTAAGCGTATATTAATTTACTTTATAATAGTTCCGTTAACTATTTTATTTAATTAGTAAAGTTATATACATTAATTAACTAGATCCGTTTAATTATAGGTCCTATTATATTAATATTAGGTTATAATTTAAATCTAAGTTAAAGGTTTTGTCTATAGGTCGCATAAAATAATATTACGCCTATTAATACATTTATTATATTATTTACAGTAAACTTAGCTAAAGGCAGCTATTTTTCCTAGTCATCTTATAGATAGGAGTAGTACATTTATAAGTATTATTCTATAATTACGTTTATAATTTTAGTTTAGCTATCTATCTCTAAATAAAATATAGTTAAGAGTTGTATTTAAATACTTAATTATTTATATAGAGCTTATTAGAAGTCTAAAACAAACTAGCTTTTATAGTTGGATATTATTAAGTTAGAAAGTCTGTATAGCTTAAAAACGTATTTAATAAAATATTTAGCTACTAATATTGCATTAATTAAGTCTATAGGAATTATATATTGCATTTTTATAAGGCGGTTAATAACTACTATAATATTTATAAACCTATTACTATTAGGCAAGTTAACTATAAAGTTAATTAAGATATTACGCTATCTTTGCATTAGAATTAGTAGTAGTTAAAGTACTCCTTACTTCTTTATATAAGAGGTCTTTCTACGCATGCATATCCTATATACTTAAACATATTTTTATATATAGTTATATATTATAGGCCAGTAATATACTTATTAAATAATCTTATAAGTTTTTATATAGCTAGAATATCCTACTATAGGGGAGTTGTATATAAATTTAAGTATTTTAAATTATAAGGGTTTAGAATTTAGAACTACTATCTTTTATTAATAGTATAATTAATTATTTTAATTTTTAAATTTAGTGTTGGGAATAAGGCAAATTGCCGCTATATGCGGCAAGTTGCCGTTACGTAAGGCAAGTTGCTATCACGTGTCGTCGCGGCACTAGCGTGGTAAGGAACCTTAAGTTCCTTACCCTCCCCTATCTAGAACAACAACCTTTTCTATTACTGTATCTACTTAAGTAGTATTGGTGATTTGCCCTATATTTCCAACACTAATTAGTAGTTAAATATATAGTTAACTATAGACCAGCTAGGTTATCAACAGAAGAGACAGTCTCGTGCAGGGGTGCTATATACGCTTATATGGAATAGATCCCGGCGATACTGTGCTACCTTAGACTTGCGGAAAACTAGTAATAGAAGTGTTACTAAGTACTAGGAGATACCAAGTTACATCTATTATACAGAACAATTACGTTTACGAAGATTTGGTTAAGTACTTTAGGTCAGAAGTATTACTAAACCTAAAGTCCTAAGTTAATGTCCGAAACGCGTCAAACAATATCTTAAATTGCCTACCTTTAGATAAGCAAACCTACGAGATCCTATAAAACCGAAAATCCTGCCTACCTTCAACGTATAACACCTCGTTAATTCTATCTACTATAGCGTTAACCTATCCGAAGAAGTATAAGAAAGACATTAACCTAGAGATATAGGATAGAGCTATAACCAACTTTATAACCACTAAGCAATAGGACCTAAATAGATTTTTAGTACACCGTATAGAACACTATAAAGATAGCAAATATAATAATACCGCGCTATGGTATTATATAAAGGAGGACTTTATTAGATAAATAAAGAAAACATAGGTTTCTATAAATAAAGATATTATATGGGACTTCTGTAACTTCCTTTAGGAGTATAGAGTATTTGTCCCTATAGATAGGGGTAGTATTAGGGACAACATTTAGAAACACGTTATTAATATAAAGGAAGAGTATAAATAGACTCTATAAGAGATTAAGCACTAACTACGCACTATAAAGAAGCTTAAATTATAATAGAACCTAAGTAATATACCACTAGAGACGCGTTCTAACTCTATTACTCTAGGCATAAGTTCTAACGTTCTATATCTATTGCCTTTATCTCTGTCTTTAACTCCCCTATATTAACCAGCTTAACCCGTAGCCTTAATTAACAACCCCTAATAAGCGTAAGATCCCCTTGCTTCGCGGTCCAATAACCTTTAAACTCTACTAACTAGATCTACGTTACTATCGCAGCCTATAATACAATACAGCCAAACACTAATTGGAGGTACCTTAAAAATGCTTATAGAGCTTATAAAGCTCTATTCGGAACAGGAGAAGAAGTTTAAGGGAGAACTATATAATATCCTTAATTTAAAGTTATGTATCTTCTATAACTATTGCTAGAAGGTTAGACTAGAACCTAATTAATACCATATTACTTATTTAGTTATGCTTAAGGGCCAAGCTAGTACCTTCTATTATAATCATTTAGTAGGAAAAGGATACAATTTTAACTAAATAATATATAAAACAAGATGCCACTTTAAAATAGAGGAGAATAAGCAGCAGTATATATTAGAATAAAGAGAGACTACCTTTCTAAGAATTATTGCTACAAACCCAGGTGCCTCTTAACTTAATTATCTTTAAAAGCTCTTTAATTAACTCTAGATAATTTAGCGTGGTTTATCCAAATTATATTAAAAGGACTTTAGCCTACGCGATTAAGTTATTAGCGTATACTAAGGTATTAAAGAATATAACCTTGCTCTCTTTAACCCTACAAGTACTTATAAAGGAGTGTATACTTAATTAAGATCCTCTATTAGCACCACCCTATGCTCTTAAGAAGTATAGCAATTTAACGCCTAACTCTAATCTACTTTAATTAACCTGGCCGACCAATATAATTACAACTGGACTAATTAAATATATAGTGGTTGTAGTAGGGGATATAGTAGAGGGTATAATTAACGTTAACTATAAAGCAATTGTGGAGGTCCTTATGGAGGTTTATTTTACAATAATTAGCAAAAGAAATGCTACGTTTATAAGAAGCTAAATTGCTAGTTAACTAGACACCCCCTTAATAGATAAAAGGAGGTATATAATAAGTTTCGCTAGAGCGTATAAAACGTTAGAAACTAAGAAGTTATTATAGCCTACTTCTAAAGCTTCCTAGTTTAATATAAAGGCGAAGAAGATCTTAAGGGTGAGGTTAATAAGGCCAAACAGCTTCTTATAGATATAGAAATTGAGGACTACTCTCCCAACTAATACTTTACTAAGTATAGTAAGGTAAATGGTATATAAACCGTTACTGTTCTTAATAACTAATCTATACTCCATGCTATTACAAAGTTAGATATCTTTAATAAGCTAAAAGAGAGTTCTACATTCTCCTTTAACAATAGATACTCGGCAAACATCTTTTATAGTATTATACTAGATACTAGAGCCGCAGGAGTATCTATAGTAGGAGAACCTCAAGTTCGAGCTCTTTAGTAGCTTAATAGCTCTATTTAAATTAACTAATTAACGGCAGGCCAATATACAATTCGTTTTAGCAAGGGTACTATAATCTCTCTTAGCACAATTAAGGTTAAAACCCCCTTAGGGTATATCACTTTCTATATTATTTCCGCGAACACCCCATTTCTATTTTATATTGGAGATATAGATAAATTAGGCGTTAAACTTAATAACCTTAAGAATATGCTTGTTTAGGGAGATAATCGGGTGCCTATTATGCGTAAATAGGGTTACCCCTAGTTACTCCTTTATTAACTAGAAAAGAGCGTTGCTTAAACCACTTAACTAAGTTAGAGCTATGTTAACTACACTATCATTTTAGCTACCTATCTATTTACCAATTACTTAGGGTTCTTTAGCGAGCAGGCCATAAAGTTAAGGTTAAGGCAATTAAGCATTTTATAAAGTACTGCTATCACTACTAAATAAACCAGAAGTCCCCTAGCCGATTTAAGTTCACCCTTAAAAATAACTACAACTTTAACTTCTATATTATTATTAACATTATATATCTTAGCGGCAAGCTAGTACTCTAAGTTATTAACCTCTTAACCTCCTTTTAAGCCGCATGTTTCCTAAAGGATATATTAGCTAGGAACGTATAGGATACTTTTTAATTATACTAGATTAATATCTACCTAGAACCCCCTAATTAAGTTATTTATAATATAGGAAGAAACTTCTTATCTACAAAGTTTTAGCAATAGGTAAAGGCAATAGAAATTAAGGTTAAGGAAGTCCCTATTAAGGCACACAATAGTATTAGAAAAGTAGAACGATATTATACGCCATTATAATAAGCATATAAGATTATTTCTTTGGAACTAGAGGGTGCTAGTAAAGAGCTTATCTTATAGATGGCTATTAAGGCTGTTAATAATTCCGCTGGCCTAGATAGGCTTATACCTATATTACTAGTCTTTAGCGCCTACCCTTAAATAACTAACAATTCTCTACCATCCCTATCCGTTACACAATAAGCGGAGGCTATTTATAAAGCAATAAAAGAGGTGCGATGTCTCTACGCTACACGCCAGGTTAATGACGTACTAGGAATAAGAAATAGCCTAAATACCTTAACTATGCTTAATCTGCCACTCCAATCTAAGGTATATATATGGCGTAAAAAGGGAGGATAGTTAGGCCTATATAAACTTATTATAATTAATGGTTAGACTTGCACTATTTAAATACCCTATAGACCTACTTAATTCTACTTAACTGTTGTTAAGCCCTATTATAGAAACGACAGTTCTAAGCCTTTATAGGATGCCCTAGAGGATACCCTAAAGGAGAACTACAATTAACGTACTTTAGAAGGCAACTATAATCCTAATACAATTATAGCAGATATACCACAACTATAACGCGGTAGAGGTCGCCTAAAGGGATTACAAAATTGCTAACACCTTATCAATTTCAAAGAGCAATTTATTACCGCTATTAAGAGTAGAGACAAGTTATTAATAGTCTTTATAACAGCTAAAGAGAAGGCTAACTTTAAGCTCGCAAAATAGCTCTGAAAGGAAGGTTATATTATAACTTTAGGAGCTCCTTTCCAAGTATCTAATAAGTAGGAGATTGACGGTCTTATTACAAGAAAAGTCTTTAAATTTAAGAAGTATGAACCTATTAAGTTTAATAGAGTTCGCATCTTTAAGTTAAGAATGGTTAATAAGATTAAGGGTAAAGCTACTAATGCCCTATTTAAGAAATCAAGACTAGTCATCTAAGGCTACAACGATAATAGTAAGGAGGTAATTCTTATATAATCCCCTATAATTTAACGAGCTAGTTAGCGAGTTATTGTTACGCTAGCCCCCTCCTTAATAAAGAATAGAATGGCGGTTTATCTATAAAATATTACCTAGGCCTACACCCAATTAGAAACGCACCTTTAGCGCTTAATATTGGCACATCTCTTAGAGCAAATTCGCCACTAATATCCTAAAGATACAATCATGGTTGTCCTTAAGCCATTATACAGAATCGCAGAGGCAGGAATTTATTAGTAGGCTACTTACAGTAAGCACTATAAAGAGAAGCTTTTAATAACTACTTCTATGTTTAATCCCTGCTTCCTTATTATAAATATAGGAACTCTATTCAGAATCGTTAGCATATAAACTAATAATATAATTATCTTAGGTAACGACCAGTTCTTAGCCCTTAAAGAGGACGCGCTAGTAAAGGTAAAACTCATAGCAAAGCTAAAGGAAAGACTTAACTTAACAACACTATTGCTCTTTAATAGATATATCCTCTCCCTAAATAAGGACTCCATTGCTTTGCGCTAGAAGGGTTAAGGTAGAAAGATTAACGTTATTAATATTAATTCTCTAAAGTAAGGATACGTGGAGTAACGCGCTTATAGAGCTTATATTGCTTCTATCTACCAACCTAAGGCTTCCTTTAATCTCTCTGTTGCCGCTTAATACCAAGAACTAACTAAGGAGGACGTTCTTGCCCTAAATAAGCGCCTTTTCTGGCAAATAAGCCATCTTAATTAAGGACTGCTCTACGTGCCTATTAACCTTTCTACCGCTAAGCTCTTTGTATTTGTTAATGGATTGTTTATAAATAATAAAGATTTTAGCTCCTAGCTAGGATATAAAATTATTATCGCAAATAAATTTACTAGAGAGAGTAACTTTATAATCTACGGTAATCTTATCTATTAGAGCTTAACTAAGAGCAAGTGCGTTACTTAAAGCGTTCTAGCGTTAGAGATATATGGAATGGTTAGCGGAGTTAATATAGTAATTGCAATTGGAACTACCCTTAAGATAATTATAGATAGGCTCGAACTTCTTACTATTTCTACAATCATGTGCACCAACTTATATTCCCTCTATAAGTGTTTAGTCAAGCTTGGTACCATAAAGGAGAAGCGTCTTATAATTAATATTATAGCACTTCGGTAATCCTATAAGCGTTAAAAACTCTTTAAGATTTAATAGATTAATAGCTAAGATAACCCGGTAGATACGATAATAAAGGTAAACTTAAACAAGGCACTAAAGACGTTTGTTAACACAAATACTCTACATATACGAGTTAAAGGATAGGTTAAGAGAGAGTAGAAGATATAACAATTTAAAAGCAGCCAATTAGGATTTTCTATACCTAGTATAGAAAATCGCTATTGGCTCGCTTACTACTAGCACCTTAGTGGTCACTCTGTATTCGCGTTAACCCCTAATACCCTTCCTTATCTCCTTCTTCTCCTTAGGCTTTGTCTCTTTGTATAAGTAGCAACCTATAAGTGTATATAGATGGCAACTACAAAAAGAAGAGTTGCTAGTGTTGGGAATAAGGCAAATTGCCGCTATATACGGCAAGTTGCCGTTATATAAGGCAAGTTGCTATCACGTGTTATTACGGCACTAGTGTAGTAAGGAACCTTAAGTTCCTCACCCTCCCCTATCTAGAATAACAACCTTTTCCATCACTGTATCTACTTAAGTAGTATTAGTGATTTGCCCTATGTTTCCAACATTTAGTAAGTGTAATATACTTATACTATTATTTTCTAGTTTAGATTGCCTTTATTATATTTACTATCTATATATTATTTTTATATTTGTATTCTATTAGCTTATTAATATCTATTTTTTATTTATTAACTTCTAATTTATTTCTATTAAGTTCTATATTTAAAAATATAGGATATAGTTTTTTAAAATATTTAGGGGGTAGTAAGATCTATAATTAATTTATAACCTATTTATCTAAAACGTTTATAGGTAAGTCCTGTAATTATTATATTAATATATTAAGCTTTTAATTAAGTTTGCCCGGTTAATATATAATCTTAAAGTTAAATTATAAGAGGTATTCGGCCTAATAAATTTAGTGCTGCGTTAATTGTTTTATAGTTATAAAGTATTATAGGTTCTTATAATCCGTTAATATATATATTAGAAACAATAATCCTTTTAGCTTAAAACGCTATTATTTAAAGCATCTAATAATTATAAGCAGTTCCTTATTATATATCTTATAGTTTAATTTAGTAGAGGCGAGTTTTTAGAAGAGAAAGGCTACTAGATATAGTTCGCCATTCTTATTATATTGTAATAACACTCCCCCTAGCACATAATTAGACAAGTTAGTTTTAATAGTATATTTAAGGTTAGGGTTAAAGTAAGTAAGAATTAGAGTAGTTATAAAACAATATTTTAAATTATTAAAAGCTTATTTATATCTAGCGGTCTATTTAAATTTTATATTCTTCCTTATTAGGTTTACTAATAGCTAGGCAATTTCTAAGAAGTAGTTTATAACGGGACTAGCCCAGTTATAGTAGGAATGTCTTGGTGAAACACTTAATAGATAAATTCTGCCAAGTCGATTGAATTCTGCTAAATTCCGCCAACTTAATTAATTTCTACCAGTTTCCACTAAATTCTACTAATGTAATGGAATTTGGTCAAAACCTATCGAAATCCGCATAGGCTTATGCCTACGCGTCTGCTGCCAAGACCCTAAATATTTAGTTATAAGTTTCCTATATTCCTTTCTCTTCTTTACGCAACGTCTTGTACTCTACAAGAGCTATATACCTTTAGATTTAGATAGAATTTATATTGTTCCTTTAAATCTTCCCTAAAGCCTCTTTACGCCCTTATATTACGTTGCATTAAAATAACTACTATTAAAATGGCAAACAAACCTAAATCCCTTTTAATAACCATGAGTATTATAACCCTAGTTAGGGAACAGTTAACTATAATACAATAGTCCTTTATAGACGCCTTAGCTTAATAGCGGGCTATACTAGAAGCCTAGTACTAGCAATTAATAGAAGTATTCTATAAAGAACTCTGCAACGTTAAGGCATTTATACTATAGACCCTAATAGCAATACCTATAAATAAGATTAAAATAATGGTACCTAAACCTAACCTATTAAATATAAATACTAAACTAATAATGGTAGCTTAACCTATATCTATAGCAAACCTAGTACCTACTATAAAATCTGAAAAGCTCCCTAATCCTTTAATATTTAATAGAAACTAAAATAACTAAGCTCTATTTTAAACTCTTAATAAACTATAATTAATACCCTACTAAGGCTAGTAAGGTTAGCTATAGAATGTCTTATTTAAGTAAGGACGCTATACAAACTATAGATCTATTCTTTTATAATAGCGCTTTTATTAATTTTAAAACCTTTATCTCTCTGCTAGAACAAATGTATAATAACGCTAGCTGCGAATATATAGCTGTTACTAAACTTAAAAACCTATAATAACGGAACCGAGACTTTACTAGCTTCTTTTTAGAATTTTTAGGCCTTATTAGCAAGCTAGATTAGAATAAAGCCACTAGAGTTGCTGCCCTTTAATAAGCTATTTTAGATAAGATTAGAGCCTAGTTAGTAGATAAAGAACTACTAAAAACCCTATTTAAATTTGCTATAATATATTAAAAAATTAATAAAGACCTTTAATATAATAAATAGACTTATTTTCTAAAGTTAACTATACCTTGCGTTTAAAACTCTATAAAACTAGTATATGCTTTAAGGCGCGATCCTTCTCTAAGACCTAAAAGCCCTATATATAACCCTATAGACCTTAATGCTACCCAATCCTATATACCCTTAGGAACTAATAAATAAAGAACTTAAGCTATAAATAGAGAATGCTTTAGATGCGGTAAAAAAGGATATATTTAAAAGCATTGCTAAACTTACCCCTTTAAAAAGGTCCGCCGTAGTTTCTCCTATTTCTTAAATTATACCTATTTCTTAAGTTATTGTTGGTCACACAGGGTGACTCACCAATAACGACTACTCGAGTAGGTTACAGTGATGTTGGTTAATAGCTTCATTTGTTGGGATAAGGGAGGGCGAGGAGCTTAAGGCTCCTCGCCACGCTAGTGCCGCGGGACACGTAACCACGTAACCACGCGACCACGCGACTACACGTGATATTATCCCAACACTGGCAATTCTTCTTTTGTGGGTTGCCTATGTAACTATGCCGTTTTAACCACTTAACTAGTGTAACAAATATCAATCCTCCTTACTTACTATTGCCATTGTAATATAAGTCTCGCTGTCCTAAAATCTGCTAAAGAAATGGTGGTTAACCAAG
>Ga0307507_10004336_pt1 | contig 25372 bp, 5 predicted proteins | sample 7_EM_MG_FD_207223 | JGI IMG/M metagenome (GOLD analysis project Ga0307507, IMG submission 207223) | Populus trichocarpa ectomycorrhiza microbial communities from riparian zone in the Pacific Northwest, United States - 7_EM | ecosystem: Host-associated > Plants > Roots > Unclassified | place...
CGATTGGCTCGCTTACCGCTAGCGCCTTGGCGGCTGCCCCTTTATATATGTTTACTATGGTCCTTGCGACCCCCTTCTTTTCTTCTCCTTAGCTTAGTATCTTCATTAGATAGCAATCCACAAGCTTCAGTTTAGAGGCATTTATACAAGCCATCACATTATACTAAGCTCTCCATACACTGCCTGGGAAGGCCTCAATAATATCCCCACATCTTAAAAGAAACTTCGTCTGCAACAACGCGTCAACGCGCTATACTCAGACACCAGAACAACTTTATACTGCCTGGGAAGGCCTTAATAATATCCCACTTTATAAGCCAGGTAGGACTAGACCTATACCCCTAGAATTAAAACCAAAGCGCATAAGACCAACAAACCCTAGGAAGCTAATAATAGCACCTAAAGCAAGCTTATTTAAAAGACCTACCTCCACCCAAGAGGAACACGAGATCTAATTAGGATTAGAAATTAAAGACAATAACAACATTATAGATATACGCGAACAGATTCGCGCCCTTGCGGCTAATTAGAAGGTTAATTATCTTTAAGCCTAAAGTACATAAGAGACTCTAAAGGAGATCCTAGAAAGCCTTACTGCCTTATAAAGCAGCCCAGCCTCCCCTTTACAAAGCCTTAGTTAACCCATTCGCTTAACTAAATGCAATACACCAGGGAGTACAGACATAATAATAAAGTAATTAAAATCCGTTAAGCTTCCTAACCCTTAACTACTATCTAATGGGATAGATCCTACCTTTAAGAACTAGAGGATCTAAGTATAAGGAAAACTCCAAATTAACCATAACTATTTCCCCTCCAAAGAGGCCAAAATGCTCTACCTCTTTGGCCGAACCACGGGGGACGCCTAACGTTACCTTTAAGCTAAGTTCGAAGATAACTCTCCTGTCTAATTTGTATCTATTAACAAGATACTACAGCACCTAGCAGCTATCTATATTAACCCGAACAAAGTACAGGACGCTTAGTACAACTATAACCGCCTAATAATAAAGCTAAACCAACCCTTTGCCGAATTCCAGACTCAATTCTTACACCTTATAGGAGAAGGCCAGGTCCCCCTTAAAAACTACCGATTGGACCTTTACAACAAACTAACAATTAGGCTATAAGAGAAGATTGCTATAACTTTAGATAACCTACCAACCTATAAAAGACTTACAGCTCGTTGCCTATTATTAGACTTAAAGCTAAAGCGGATTGATGCCCGCCTAGATCAGCAGAAGCGACCCTATAGCGATTAAAGCTCACCCACCACCCCTACGGGAGCTAGAGTAGGAAGACAAGCCACAACCGCTGCTATACCAAAAGCGGTCACAACTACGCACCGGCGAGCCTCGCCTAACTAGCTACGTACTACAACCTCGACTAGTACTTGTTGTAATACCCTAATCAACCCTACCACAGCCACTTGCTATAACTGCGATAAAAAGGGTTACTTTACCTTATCTTGCCCAGAACTAAAGGATATTAAGGAGATAGAGGAAGGAGAAACATCCAACAAGTCGGGAAAAAAAGAACCCTAGGGAAAGACTCCCCCCTAGGGTATCCTATTAATCTTAAAGAGATTAATCTAAGTTAGTTAATAGGTAGAAAACACTTTATGGTTCCATATACAGTATCTTAAAATAGATATGGAGTTAACTTAACTGCCCTTATTAACACTAGAGCAAATGGCTTTGCCTTTATAAATACTGCCTATATAATTAATGTTGCCAAGTTTCTAAATATAAAAGCCACCCTACTAGAGAAGCCTGTCTAGGTAAAAGGCTACAACGGCTAAGCCGGTAAGCCGGTTACCTATATCCTAAAGTTATATATCTCCCTTAATAGATAATATTAATACAGCATCCCCTTCTGCATCTTAGACCTAGGGTCCCACAATATAATCCTCAGCCAAAAATAGATATCCTACTTTAATATTTAGCTGAACGTATAACAAAGACAGTTCGTCTGGCTAGAGGATAGGCCGAAATTACCCTCCTTTATTAGAGAAATCCGAACTGACTATAAGATACTAGCCGCGAAGTCTAACCCTATATACCAGCAGGATATCCAGGCCCGTAACCTAGCCTTCGCCTAAGAAGACGCCCGCTATAAAGCTAAAAAGAACTCTATACTAATAAGAATACTCTCCCAAAGCGCTACACTCAAGGAGAACTCTACATACGGAAGCGGGATAAATAGTAATATAGACAACAGCCAAATCGCGTAGATCTGACTGGTGTGGAAAAGAACATACCAATAAGATATAAGGGATGGCCTCTAAAAGATGCGACAGGAGTTAAAAGGAGTAACAACAACACTAATACCCCAAAGGGCCCTAAGGTTACGCACGCCCCCAGTATTATATAACCCCCCTACAGTAGACATCGCCGTAATTAGCGCTATAGCGTTCCACTTTAATATATACCAGAAGGACAATAAGGTCTTTATAATAAGCCTATATAAAATTAACCGGATTATTAATAAGAGGGAAGAAAAGCTAATTAAGGAAACTAATAAGGAACTAGTTAAATATTTTCTTCCTACCATCTATACCAAGTACAAGGACGTATTCTTAAGGGTGGCTTCGGACAAGTTACCCCCTTACCAGACATATAATTACAAGATTTAATTAGAAGCTAATAACTCGCTAGGCTATAGCCCCCTCTACTAATAATTAACAGACAAGCTAAAAGCAATAAAGTAGTACTTAATTAATAACCTTAATAAAGGGTTTATTAAGCTAAGTTAAGCCCCTTTTACTTCCCCTATCCTATTTATAAAAAAGCCTAGTAGAGGCCTTTATTTTTATATCAACTATTAAAAGCTAAATGCTATTACTTAAAAGGATTAGTATTCTATTCCTTTAATTAACAAAACCCTCGCATGTCTAAGCCGGGCAAAGATCTTTACTAAACTTAATATTCGCCAAGCTTTCTACTAAATTAGGATAAACCCTGCATCTAAAGATTTAATAACATTCTATACCTATTACGGGTCCTACAAATATAAAGTTCTTCCTTTTGGACTAATAAACGGACCGGCTATGTACTAAAGGTATATAAATAACGTTCTTTTTAATTACCTTAATGAATTCTGCACAGCATACCTAGATAATATCCTTATATACTTAAACAATAAACTTAAGCACTAAGTTCATATTAAGAAGGTCCTAGAGAGATTACAGAACATAGGCTTGCAAGTTAATATCAAGAAATATAAATTTGGGGTAAAACGCACAAAGTACCTCAGGTTTATAGTAAGTACGGATAGGATTAAAGTTAACCCTAAAAAGGTTAACGTAATCCGCAACTAACAGCCCCCTTATACTATAAAGGGTATCCAGTCCTTTCTAGGTTTTTGTAATTTCTACCACTAATTTATCCATAACTATAGAGTCGTGGCAACGCCTCTTATACAACTTACCCAGAAAGACACGCCTTTTATCTTTAATAACGACTATATAGAAGCCTTCGGAGAGTTAAAAGATCGGCTTATCTCTTTTCTAATCCTTTGTTACTATAACCCAGACCTTAAATTAATGCTAGAGACAGACGCTTCTAACGGAGTTATAGCAGGAATCCTATTACAGTTATATCCAGACAGCGAATAGTACCCTATTACCTTCTTCTTAAAAACAATGGACCCAGCCGAGTGTAACTACGAGGTACACAATAAAGAAATACTAGCTATTATCCAATTATTGTCCCAATAGCGCGCAGAGCTTAAAGGCACGAACTCCCGGATTAAGATATATACGGATTATAAAGCCCTAGAGTACTTTATAACTATAAAGCAGCTTACTGGACAACAAGCCCACTAGGCCAAAATACTCTCCAAATTCTTCTTTATAATTATATATCGTTCTGGCAAGCAAAATATTAAAGCTAATATACTAACCCGAAGGGAATAAGATATAGGACCCTAGGATAAGCTAAAGACCCAATACTGGATGCGCGCCCTCCTCTATCCCAAACAGCTTGACCTATAAATTCTTAAAGAACTAGACTCTAAACAGAATAAGCTAGTACCCTTAAAGGGAGCAGTCTTAGACAAACTAATAGGGCTAGTTAACCGCATCCTAACTATAAACCGCACGGCTAACTCCCTAAAAGCCCTCCGCGACTAAGCCGCAAAGGAGGACCCTAATTTGGAAATAGAAGAAGGACTGCTTCTATACTAAGAACGGCTTATAGTTCTAGATGTTAATAACCTACAGATAGAGTTAATCCGCGAAGCCTACTGTTAAGTCTCTATGGTATACCCTAGTTGCGATAAGACCTACTAACTACTAGCGCCCTATTACTACTGGCAAGGACTTCTATCTAATATAGATCGATTTGTTAGAAACTACCACGCCTATAAACGCGTAAATGCCCCTAGGGATTAAACTCCTAGGTAGTTATAACCGCTGCCAGTTCCAAAACGCCCTTAGCAATATATCACCATAGACTTTAAGTCATTTCCGAAGGACGCCTACGGCCACAATACAGCCTTTGTAGTGGTTGACCAACTATGCAAGCAATCCGTCTCCCTCCCTTGTTTTAAGACCACAACTGTAAAGGATATGGCCCGCCTCTACGTTAACAACATCTATTAATTCTATGGCGCCCCCAAATTAATTGTCTCTAACTATAGCCCCTAGTTCATATCGGATTTCTAGAATAAACTCTGCCGTATTCTTAGGATTAAGATTAAGCTCTCTACTGTATTCCACCCTTAGACTAACGGCCAAACTAAGATTATAAACCAGTACCTCAACCAGCAACTATGGCTATTTGTAGACTACTATCAGGACAACTAGTTGGAATTACTGCCTATAATAGACTACGCGCAGCTTACACTCCCCTATAACAGTATAGGGATGTCCCCATTCGAACTGCTCTACGGGTATACACCACGAACGTCCTTTAATTGGGATAGGCCTACTAAACCCGCTACGGCCCGCAAACGCCTCAGCTATAAAGAGGCCTAGGCATTTGCCAAGAGAATACATAGAGCCTAGGAGACTGCTCAAACAATTATAAGAAAGGCGCAAGAAAAAAAGGAGTCCAATATAAACCAATATTATCGCAAGGAAGACTTCCAAGTAGGAGATAAGGTATGGGTATTAACAAAGAACTAGAAAACCCAAAAGCCGAGCCGCAAGTTAGACCACCAAATAGCTAGCCCATACGAGACTCTTTAAAAGGTAGGACACTCTTTTAAGGTTAAGCTACCAGAGTTAATAAGGATCCACCCTATCTTCTCTCCGGACCGGCTACGAAAGGCTGCGGATAATCCACTACCTGGATAGTATAACGACCCCCCACCGCCAATCCAGATTGCTAAGGACGAAGAATGGGAAGTTAAAGAAATCCTAGTAGTAAAAAAGGTCCGTAATGTCTTAAAATACCGTGCAAGCTGGGTAGGCCATGATAATAACCTAGAGTGGTACCCCACATCTAATTTTAAGTACTCCCCCTATAAGCTACGGGACTTCTACCTAGCCCACCCTAACCTCCCTGGACCACTACGTAAATTAGACAACTGGATTAAATGCTAGAAAGAAGGGTTAGATAATTACAACAATTTAGACGACAATAGGGAGCTCAGACAACGCCTAAGGGCAGGCTTTTTCAGGAGGGGGGGGTAATATAATAGTGCTAGAGCGCGTCACCTGCCAAATTTTGCTATGCTACTGCCATATTCTGCCAACCTACGATTGGCTCGCTTACCGCTAGCGCCTTGGCGGCTGCCCCTTTATATATGTTTACTATGGTCCTTACGACCCCCTTCTTTTCTTCTCCTTAGCTTAGTATCTTTATTAGATAGCAATCCACAAGCTTCGGTTCAGAGGCATTTATGCAAGCCATCACAGTAACCCAGACCTTATTACCTACAGTAAAGTTGGGCTTACGCCTGTGCTTATTTACCTACTGTTCTATTAATTTCTAGGCCTTCTATAGGTTCTTGCGGGTTATTGCCTATACTTCTTCTAAGCGTCTAGTATACTACTATGCTTCCTTATAAGATAGTTTTTCGCGTATAGTTTATAGTTCTTCTAGTCTCTCCCAGTTAAAGCTTATATAGGGTAAGTATCCTATTTCTAGCTAAATAGGTGCAAACCCTATAGAGTTATAGAGTAGGGTTACCTGGGCGTAGTTTATTATAGGTAGTAGTTTACCCTAGTTATCCTAAAAGTAGTTAATAAAGGGCTGGAGTTTCTAGTCCAAGTATTAATTTATAATCTCCGTCTAACTAACTATCTAGAGGTGGTATACTATAGAGAGCTTTAGCCTAATACCTAGGATCTAGGTAAACTCATTCTAGAAGGCTAATATAAACTGCGGCCTATAGTTAGATATAATAGTATCTAATAGTCTGTAAATTTGGTAGATATAATAGATATATAGTTAGGCTGCCTTTTTAGTATTAATATTCTTATAACAGGGGATTAAGAATAGGCGCTTACTAAAGCGGTTAACTAGGATTATAACCATATTATATCTATTGCGGTCTGTAGGTAACTTATAAAAGTCTATAAAGATATACTACTAGGGGCGTTCTAGTATTAGGAGTGGCTTTAATAGCCCTAGGGTCTTGTCTTGTAGAATTATAGACCTATAGCAGTCATTACAATTTTGTATATAGCGGTTAATATCCATAATTATTCTAGGCTAGTAGTAACGGTTACCAATAATCTTATAGGTCTTATTCTTCCTAGGGTAGGCCATAAAGACCTAAGTATATACTTTAGCAATAAGCTAAGTCTATAAGTTCTGTTTCTTTACTACTACTAGCCATTCCTAGTACTTAAGCAGTCCATTTTCTAGAGACCATAGGCTAATAGAATCCTTTACCTTTTTACGGTACTCCTATAAAGAAGGGGCCGTATAGTTTGCCTACAGTAGTTTATTAATAAGGTTAAGTTCCATAGAATTAACAGGACATATCTTAGCGCTTAAAGGGTCTATATTTAGTTCTGCCTATATTTAGGGGTTAAGGCATTCTAATTATAGTAGCGTCTAAGTCTATAATAAGATCTTCGCAGCTGTCTAGTTATTTAGGTCCTGTTTACGCCTTATAAGAGCATCTATATAGTTAGTAGCACCTGGCCTATATATAATTAGAAAGTTAAACTAGGATAGGACCTCCGCCTAGCGTGCCTACCAGGCTATAAGGGCCTTTATTGTTATAAAATATTCTAGGGCTTTATAATCCAAAACTACTTAAATAGGCTTAGGGGCTCCTTTTAATTGTATTCGCCAGTACTAAAAGCTAGAGATAATAGCCAGCATTTCTTTATTATAAATTGGGTAGTTTAGCTCAGCATCTATTATAGTCTTTAAATAGTAAGTAATAGGGTGCTATTTTCAGTCCGTCTACTTCTGGGAGTAAATGCTAGCTATAACGCTATCTAAGGTATCAGTTTCTAGTATTAAGGGCCGTTTTAGGTTAAAGTGGGCAAGTAAGGGAGTAGAGACTAGTTGTTTCTTAAGCTTATTAAAGGCCTGCCTATATACAGTATTAAAGTAAAAGGGCCGGTCCTTATGGGTAAGTTGGCTTAGGGGCCAGGTAATTCTACTATAGTTCTTAATAAAGCGTTAGTAGAAGTTACAGAACCCTAAAAATAACTATACCTCCTTTATAGTTCTTGGGGGTATCTATTAGTTAATTATAGCCATCTTTTTTAGGTCTGCCTTAATTCTGTTTATACTAACAATAAACCTTAGGTACTTTATACGCTTAACACTAAATTCTAATTTCCTAATATTGGCCTAGAGGCCAGCCTTATGGAGTTATTATAAGACTTTATGAACATACTCCTTGTGTTCTAACTCATTCTTAGAGTAAATTATAATATTATCCAGGTAGGCTGTATAGAAGTCGTTAAGGTAGTTAAAGAGTATATTGTTTATATATTGCTGGTACGTAGCTAGTCTATTAGTTAGTCTAAAGGGAAGTACTTTATATTTATATGTTCCGTAACGGGTTTAAAATATAGTAAGGTCTTCTAATCTAGGGTCTATTCTAATCTGGTAAAAAGCCTAACAGATATTAAGCTTAGTAAAAATCTTAGCTCTACTTATTTAGGCTAGAGTCTCCTTAAGTAAGTATAGTAGATAGCAGTCCTTACGGGTTATATTATTAAGTTTGTGGTAGTTAATGCAGAAACAAAGTCCTCTATTTGGCTTTTTAGTAAAGAGAATAGGCAAGTTAAAAGGGGCTTAACTAGGCTTAATAAAGCCCTTGTTTAGGTTATTAATAAGGTACTGCTTTATAGCCTATAATTTAGCAGTAGACTGCTAACGAAGGGGGCTATAACTAAGGGTGTCTTCCTTATCTAGCTTAATTTCAATCTTATAGTTGTATAGTTGGTAAGGTAGGAGTATATCGGACGCTACCTTAAAGAATATGTCCTTAAATTTCTAGTGTTAATGGGGCAGTTTTTGTTCTACTAGCTTCTTATCTATAAGCTTACTTTCCTGTCCGCTAAGCTTGCTTTTCTTTTTCTTAATTATTTAATTAATTTTATATAAGCTGGTGGTAAAGGTAACGGTATTAGGTTGGACCAAGTACTGGTAGAATCCTACGGCGCTAATATAGCAGATATTAACTAAGGGAAGGTCCGTAGGTTTCTTTACGGACTTTTATTAAGCTGTATTTTGCGGTATAGGGTTTATAGTCTTCCTTAGCTTACATTCCATTTTCCGTAAATTATCCTTCTAGTCTATTAGTTTAGTATAGCGTCTGGTATTCCTAGCCTTCCTTTATAGCTATATAGGGCCTACGTTCTCCGTGGGGGACTTAGCTAGGTTACTACTAATTTTCTAGATCTCTGGTGCGGGTGGCATAACATAGGTAGTCTAAGGGCGGTGTAGTATATAAATCCGTTACGGATTAAGCTGTACATCTTTCTTAAAGGCCTGGTCCCTATGTATAGCGTTAGCCTAATAAATGGTGTCTATCTATAGCTATATAAGGGTTTCTATTGTAATGTTAATTTCTTTTATAAAGGAAGGGGTTAGGGGTAGAGTTTTAGGCCAAATTAGCCGTCTGCTCTATATATTAAGCTATAAGCCTAAATAGGCTAGCTATTTTCTTTCTAAAATTATATTATAGCTTCCTAGGTCCGTAATAAGCAAGGGGACGTTATACTGCCTTTGTTTGTTAACACGGAGGTAAATCCGCAAGATAATTATAATAGGTGGCCCTATCTGTCTGTTGTATCCATAAATAGGAATTGGTTTGGACAGTTCTTTAAAGGGTGCATTTAGAAAATCAGCCAGCTTTATAGCATACTGGGTGTCTATTAAGGTAAAGGTATTTGCTCTAAAGTTAGCTAAAGCAGAGGTTAAAACTTAATATCTATTGCAGAATAAAGTATAAGGGATAGTGCAGCTTTTTCTACTAACTAACTAACCTAGATTAATATATAATATATTAATTTCTTTTAACCCTAGAGAGGAGTCTTTCTCTAAGGTTCCTCTTTTTCTGGCTCTATACCATCCTCCTAAATTAATAGAACCTCGCCTGTTTTTACCTTTATCTGGCAATCCTTTATAAAGTGGTCTTTTTGGCCGTATAAAAAGCAAGCTCCTTAATTGCTAAGGGCCTGTTTATAGGGGTTGTTATATATAGGCCAAGTATACGCTGGACCCGCAGTAGGACTAGCTATATAGCTAGCTGCTAAATTAATAGCAGGCTGTATAGCTAGTGCTGTAGGAGTTATAGATTATGCTAGGGTGTTATGGGCCATTTATATAGTGCTTGTAGTTTAGTTTAGAGAGTTTCTAGCTTTATACCGCTTAGCTCGTGCCTTAATCTAACAGAGGCCTTAGTTAATAGATAGGTAGTGGTCCGTAAGTACCTTTAGCGTCTATATAGTAGTAAAAACTGGTAGTATAGCGCGCTGTAGGTCTAGGGTAAGCTTATTAAAGAGGTCTAGTATTAGGTCTTTATAGGGAATTTAGGCTTGGCTGGCTAGGTATAAAAAGTAGGTCTAGAAGGCTAAAAAGGTCTCCGTTGTCTTTATATTAAGAGCTTTATAATTAAGGCGGGTGTTCTGTACCTTAAAGGGGTCCTTATAGATAGAAGACAAGTAGTTAATTATCTTGTCTCTAGAGAGGAAGGGATCTGCCAAGTCCTAGGCGTATTGCGGACGTAGGTATATCTATGCATCTCCACCAGTACAGCCAAAGACATAGGCCATCTTAGCTTAAGTAGTAGGGAAGTAGTCCGTATTAACTTTAAGCTTGTCCTATAATTAAAGCTTCTAGTTATTAAATATAGGGTTAGTTCCGTCTATAAGTAATAGGGGGTTTATAACCTTCGCGGACTATAATAATACTAATACTATGCATTGTACTAGGGCCTTAAGGACTATAGCAAGTCTCTAGGTATTTAATAACTCCTTACTAGGTGTAGGGGTGTCTCTAGTTTCAAGCAGCTCTTAAAGCCGTTTAATTTTAGCATTAGCTGCTACAAGCTCTTCCTAGGGGGTCAATACAGCGACTGTTTCGCTATTAGAGGTATTTATAGGTCCTACAGCGGCTTTACCAGCTACTATATTTCTTGGCATAGTAGTAAGAGTTTTAGGTAATTTCTGGTGTTTGTTTATTTTCTAGGGGTTCTAGTCCATGCGTGTCCTATTCTTAGGTTTTACATTTTATTTATGTTCTTTTAGTTCTTGGGTCTATCCTGTCCTTATAGTCCTGGTAATGTCCTTAGGGTCCTATTCTATATCCTTGTCCTATTTGTGGTCTTATAAATAGATATATTTAAGTTCCTTCTTAGGAAGAAAGAGTAGTAAAGAGCTTTGGATAATATTAGTGACTTAGTCAATTAAGGCACGAGCACGGCAAGAGGGACGCGCAAGCCTGTACAATTGGTAGTCTATAAATAAGGATCCAAAGCTAGAGAAAGGAAAGGGGAAGAACGGAAGCACCGCTCAAAGTTATATACAATTCTCTAGTCACGTGACGGCAATTTGCGGCAATCTGCGGCAATGTGCCAGCGCCATAACACAATAGTCTATATAATTCTTCTTACTTTTATATAAGCCTCTATTAAATTTATAAAAGTAATAGCAATAGAACTAATAAAGGGAATACTAGGGATACTAGGTCTATTTATTAATAATAGTAAAGAAGAAAGTAAGCAGCTTATTAATCTATAAAGCTTTCCTAACCTAGGGGATGTAGTACTAAATCCAACTCCTATAATATTTAGAACTAATAATACTTAGTAGATAGAGGACAATAACTAAAAGGTTAACTTACCTATTCTAAAAAAAGCTATATATCCGTTACCTTATAATAGACTACTAATAAAACAAAATAAGGTATATATTATGGCCTAGCCTATACTAGCTTTAGAAACTCTAAGGACTCCTTACTTTACGGGACAAAATATATTATAATTTATTAAACAGTATAAGCGACTATATATCCAATATTATATTATAGATAATAAGAAGTATTAAGGACTTCTAGAATATTATAACTATTAAATAGGGACCTAGATCTAAAGCCTGCCTAAGTTAATAGTTAGTAGTTAAATAAAACTTATAGAAAAGCTTCGAATAGACTACTAAGGAAGTAACTATTTTTAATAAGTTAAAATGGTAGAATTCTTAAAAGCTTATATATTATAGTGCAGGAACAATCCACCTAGTGTAACGGAACCTTATAGCAGTAACTACGGTGGGTCCTGTTATTAGGCTGGGTATATAGGTAAGAACAATTCAACAACATAATAACAACTGGTGGAATGGTTGCCCAACAGATTAACTCCAATTATATTCTAAGATTTACTATAAGGAGAGAACTATCTATAGTAGGGACTAAGGTCCTTTAAATACATAACCATACTCCTAAGAAATCCTCCCTTATATATAAGGTACGTATTATACATAAGGTATATACATTCACTACATTCCTTACGTTCCTTATATAGCATATTATATAACTCAGCTACCATTCCTTGTTACATAGTTCCACTAAATCCATCCTAGACTGTGCCTGTATTAACTAACTAGCTTCCTCCAACTCTTCTCCAAGTAGTTATAACATTGTACTTAAGCTGTCCGTAACACCATCTCCTTCCTCTTTATCTTTGTCCTTAAAGATTCCTAACATCTCCAAGTTGTCTACTAGAGGTATAATATCCGTTTAATTCGTCTGGTTAATATCCTTACTTATTATACCTAAAGCATCTTCTTTTTTACACGCGTAACGTTATACTTGTACTATTACTGCTATACTATTACTAGGTAAGATAATACCATCTCCATATTCTCGTTGTGCAAAAGAGGGGCTGGTCTATATTGCGCTAGCGAGTCCTACCACCTAATAACCATCCTCTTACTCAGAGTGTACCAAAGCAAATATTTAATCGCTTTGTGACGTTCGTTCTACCTTTAACACTAAGTATGCGCGTCCTATAACTCTTAACAGTCTTTAAGTTCCCTAAGTAACCTATTATAGGGTCTTGTGTTTAATCTACCACTATAAAACTTAACAGTAAGCTCTCCGCTACCTTAGCTAAGCTAGAACGTTCTTAAGACGCGGAACAAAAGGCCCTAGATGCTTAAATTACGGCGTCTACCCAGCTGCTTCATCTTAAGAAAGTTTATAAGAAGGTTTATTTTAAGGAGTGGAAACTTGTTTAACAGGGTCTTAATAAGCTGGGTAATAAGAGGGTAGAGTTTCTAGAGAAGGAAACAACTCCAAGTAACATAGTAGTTGCTCCTTATAGGTCCCCCTTAGGTAACTTATCCTTTAGCAATCCTTTTTTAATGCTCCCTAACCTACTTTCTTCTAATACTCCTTTACCTTTCCTATAGCGTTCTCTAGGTTGCTTAGTGGTTCCTAGGTAGTCTTACTATAGCCTATCCACTTTACTTCGTACTATATTTTATCATCTACATCCTTATAACTAATAATCTTTAAAACTTGCCATTTATCCTCTTCCTATCCTCTATACATGTCTACTTTATACACTAGTAGTTCAACGTTTCCATACGCTAGTTCTAGCATTACAGCGTATTATATAGGGTAGATCTTCATTTTAGCTAGTAGGTTTAACTTATATATAACCAATAAAATTCTTTATATAATTTTAAAAGGTCCTAGTCTAACATAGTCCAACTTCTTACTTAATCGTCAACTCTTAAAATTTTTATATAGTAGCCACACTTTATCTCCCTCCTTAAGATCTGGTCCCTTAGATCTCTTAGCATTATAGTACCTTTTTATTCGTTCTTATACTAGTTTAGCTGTTTCTTTAAGGTCTATATAAAGATTCATTAAAGTCTCCATTCTTTGCTTAGCTATACTACTTGTTTTCTTTACTTAACATAGCGATAACAATGTTCTTAGTTTATATCCGTAATTCGCCTTAAACAGTAATATCCCCATTCCTTCTTATGGTATTGCATTATATATAAACTATATAACTGGTAACAACAATACCCAATTATTCTATACGTGGTTAATATAGTGTTTTAGATACTACTCTAGTATCTAATTTAGTCTTTCCGTCTATCCGTCTGTCTATGGATGATATACTATAGAGGTTGCTGCGCGAACACCTTATTCTACCAGAAACACTTCCTAAAATACTACTATAAATCTTAGATCTCTATCCAATACTATTTTCATTAGTGCCCCATATCTTATAAACACTTCCTTAATATAGATTCTAGCGACATTTTCTACTAATATCTCTTCTATGCACACTATAAAGTATCCCTACTTTATTAGCTTATCCACAATTACTAAAATCGCATTATAATCTTATCCTATAATAGGATCTTTTAACTTTAGTAACTTAACAATAAAGTCCCATAATATAACTTCCCATAGTCTTTCTAGTATTTTAATAGATTATAGCCCTCCATACAGCTTATGCCTCATTAGTTTATTTCTTTAGCAATCTGGATATTCCTTTATAACTTACCTTGCTAGTCCCCAGATTCCTTAAATAATATACTCCTTTTAAAGTCTTAACACTAAGCCTATATCTCCGTTATATCCTTATATTATTCCCTTATAAAACTCTTTTATAAACTCTTCTGTAATTAACCTTAGAATATAAGTAGCTTTTCTATTCTTGTATTGCTCTAAGTCTAGATCCTTAAGCTATACTTCCTAGATCCTCTATATCCAATTACTTTCTAGTGATTTATAGATTTGACTTTCCTTAGTTGCTACAATCTTTAGATAATTATACCTAATTAATCCGTCTTAATCCCTTTATAACAAAGCTCCTAATAGCTTTTTGTTATTTTATAGTTTAGCTTTTCTACTTAAAGCGTCTGCTCGTACATTATCTGTACCCTTAGTATACTAAATCTTAAAATGGTATTCTGCAAGCATCTCCGCCCATCTAACCTGTCTTTAGTTAAGTTCCTTTATTATTAGGAATCCTATAAGGTTCTTATAGTCCGTTTTTACCACAAATGGTTTCTCTATGCCTTATAAGAATGCTCTCTATTCCTTAAGTGCTGCAACTATGCCTAGCAACTCCTTATTATAAATATCGTAGTTTAACTCTAGTGGTGTCATTTTCCAACTATAGTATACTACTAGATGCCATGCGTCCTGGTACTTCTATAGTAAACATACTCCTAGTGCAAAGTCTAATACATCTATCTTAACAACCATGTCTAACTTTAGTTAATAGATCTTGAAGATTAGTTCCTAGGTAAATAACTCTTTAAGTTCTTAAAACAGTTTCTTCTACTTATTACCCCAAACCCACAGTTCCTCCTTTTTTATTAACCTTATAAATAGCTCAATACTCTTTAACCATTACGCCATAAACCTCCTATAGTAATTGCAAAACCCTAGAAATAACCTTAACTGTATAACGTTCTCTAGTTCCTGCCAATTTACTATAGCTTTAACTTTCTTTAGGTCCATGCTGATTTTTCCTAGTTTAATAATAAATCCTATAAAATCAGTCTTCCTTATAAAGAACTCACATTTCTCAATTGCTACTAGTATCTATTCTTCTTATAGTCTTTTTAAAACCCACTCAATATATTCTCCATATTCTCCCTTACTGTCTAAGTAGATAATAATATCGTTAAGGTATGCCATAATAAACTTATTAAGGTGTTCTCCTAACACACTATTAATTCGTTTTTAGAACGTTGCTAGTACGTTTATAAGTCCGAATTATATAACTAATAGCTTATATAGTCCTTCCTTTAACCTAAAAGCTGCCTTCTATTTATCGCCTTCCTTAATTCTAATCTAATAGTACGCCCACCTTAGGTCTATCTTTATAAAGATTTGCGCATTACCTATCCTATCTTAGATTTTACTAATTAAGGGTAAAGGATACCTATCCTTCCTAGTAATGCTGTTTAACTATTTATAGTCTATATATATCCTAAGTTTTCTATTTTTCTTTAGGATAAATAGTACTAGATATCCCGCTAATAACTATAATAGTCTAATATATCCCTTTTATAAGTTCTCCTAAACAAACTTCTTAAGTGCTACTAACTTAGTCTTAGTAAGCTTATAGATTAGAAAGAACCTTAGACTTATTCCTTCTTCCAATTCTATCTTATAATCCCACACTGCATATTCTAACAGCTTTTCACTTTCTAATAACCACAGCTTTTTATCATACTTGTAGTATCTCTTTAGTATATAACTTAAGCTTTACTTAGTCTCTTCATACGTCGCTCTAACTTAGTACTATACTAACTTAGTTTGCTATCGCATCTTATATTATTAAGTATCTTTAATATTGACCTAACCTATAACCTAATTAATCTTTAGATTATATTCCTATAACTAAGGCATCCCTAGTATCGCCTTATTCTATCCTAACAGTAGGATATTAAAAGACATTCTAACTGGTCTCCCTTTAATAGTTAACTAAATAGGTCCTGTTTTAAAATTAATAATGCCTCCTCTATAGGCTATCTAATCTCCTAAAATTGTTATAAGTAGATATAGGTGTTCCTTTTATCTGTATAGTAACCCCATCCTTTCCACTATTACTAGTAATATATGGTTCCTTATTACTCCACTATCTATTAACGCCTTAAACTATTAATCTTACCACTTAACTCGTAAATTTAGGTATTATCCTTAAATTCCCTTAAGGGTCTAAGGCTCTAACACTAGTTCCCTCTAGTCCCATACGCCTCCCCTTTTCCTAACTATTAGCTACTAGATCCTGTTTATACTTAGTCTAACTTAAGCCAATATTTAGTTTATTTCTTTTCCTCTATATACTATAGATAAGTATTCTCTAGGCACTCCCACCACTATTATCCGTCTAGACATTCTTCCATAAGGAATCTTCCTAATTAAAGTGTTAAGTCCCCTTAACCTTATACTTCTACTAGGTGCCATCTATATATATACTTAATATCCCTAAACCGCTTTTCTTCTAGTGCCTAATATATCCTAGTTGGGTACTTTTAGTTCTTATCTTTTAGTGCTCTATGCATATTACACATATTATCTATATAAGCTATCTATAATAGTATATAATATACTAAGTGACTTAGGTCTACTCTTAGCTTATCTTTACTCTTAAGTTTAAACCTCTATCCAGCCAATCTAACTGTTGGTCTTTCTTCTACAGGTACTAAGACTTATCTCTTACTTCTCTAGTCCCTAGATCCTTCTTTTAGGTTCCTTAACGTTATAATTAACACTCCTTTAATATAACTTATGCGTTTTTCTATAATAGGTTAGTCTTAGACAACTTTTTTGTCCAGCTATATATAAAAATCTGCCTATTTATTATTGCTTTGTTGCCTATACCACTTTCTATACAACTGGTTTAGTATATATAGTTTATCTATTAGAAAGTACCTTATTATCGCTACACTGTAACATCCTTTGGTATACCTTTCTTTAAACCTAGTTAAAATCCCTAGATCCTCTTCTTATTCCAGTTCGTTTAGCCATTTTACTCTAGGCGTCCCTGCCTTAGGCCTATTAGTAATTCTTCATACAGGTGCTCTATCCCTTATACGCCCTAGCATGCTAGATCTCTTATCTAGTTTCTACTCTTACCATATAATAATTCTTACTCTAAATTCATCTATAGTTTCTTATACTCTGCGTTCTATAGCTAGGTCTTTAAAGTCGTCTTACTTCTTAATCCCTATATCAACTTTTCAATCTTTAGGCTAAACACTGTGTTCCCCTAGGATTACTAACATTCTTATTCATTCCCCAAACTTATAGTTCTTAAACTTGCGTCCTATACTTATTTGTTTGTCTATAAACTAAGTTACTACCCTTTCCCATCGGTTTTCGTCCATTATAGGTTCCTAAGCTATCCTTATTATATCTTATAAGTCTAGAGCCTTCCTTATCTTATTATAAGAATCTTAAACCTATAGCCTTTTACCTTTATTAAGTAATAAGCTAGCACTAGCAGTTATCTACTTGCTTAGTTTCTTCTAAACATTACTCCTTTTATCTTATAAAGCGACGGAAATCATATCCAACAGTGTTATAACGCCTATTACTAAACCTCGCTCTATGGTGGTCTCAGTTTCTGCTTCTATTTTAACTTCTCTAAGGTCTACATACTCCTAGTAAGCTGCCTTTATTGCCTTATCGTCGGTAAATGCTTCGCCTATATCAAATTTATTGTCTTTAATGTCCGATCTATAAGCTGGTTTATTAGTTCCTCTAAACTTAGATAACAATAGCTCCTATAGCTAATAGCTTGCGCTATACTTAGCATCCTTATAAATTCGGCATGCATTATTATAATAAAATATAAAACTGTTAATCAAACACTCTTTTATTCCTTATAGTGCACCATTATCCCTCTATATATATGTATCTCCTACTAGTCTAGTTCCCTTTACCGCATAGTTACTCTAACTACCTCTATAGTCTCTGGCAAAATAACCCTATTTTCCGCAATTTATATAAGCTCCATCTCTAAACCACTAATTTTGCTATAAAGTCCGCCTAAACATCTTCTACTGTTAAGATCCCTAGTTTAGCCTCTACTCCTTAGTCCTTTAATTACTAGATCCTTAACCTCTAGGTTTCCATAGTTTCTTTTCCCATCTTTAGGTTTCTTTAATACCACTTAGGTCCATTGGCTCCGCGCCATTCCATAGTTTTTAACTCTATATTAGTCATTGCGTACTCTGCGCCTTATATAACTATAGAACTCTATCTTAACCTTTCTTAGCCTGTTCCCTTTAGTAGACTCTGTTATTAATCTTTATTAACTAATCTATTAACTCTCTTAGAGTATCCGCATCTTCTATTAGGATAATTACGTCCTAAACTTTAGCCTTAAGTCCCTATTTATACTATACCATAGGCGCCCTATTATTCCACTTAACCTATATTACTAGTGTTTAAAACTGCGTTATATACTTAATTGCTAAAGTGCGTTATACTAGGTTCTGAAGCTTTTATTTCACTATAGTTGTTGCCTCCGGGTCTCTAAATATCTGCGTTAACTATTTCACAAACCCGTTCTAACTGGCAAATATATACCATACGTCTTGGTTAGTAGTTGTTATACCATTGGCTTGTATCTCCGTAAGATACGGTTTGAACCACTTAAGTGCCCTCCCTATTAGGAACAATCCTGCATAGGCTACTTAATCTAACAATATTGCTAACTTCGCTTCTTCTTGTATAACCTTAAAGTATATCTATATAAGAAATCCCTTAAGCTTTGACTTCTCTCCTAAGAACCATTTAATTAAAAGTAGCTTAACCTTTACTGCTCCAATTCCATTAATACGTTCTTTAAGTATCCTATTATTATCCTGTAAGTAATTAACCATTTCTTATAACTAACTTTGCGTAATTAACTAAGAGTCCATATCTACCATACTGGTATCTCCCCCTACGCCTAAGGTTATGGCTGCTGCTAATGGCATCATAACTGGTGCTTTAGGTAGTATATTGTTTAACCTTATTTAATACCGTAACCTTAGTAGTAAATGTATAACGGAACCTTATAGCAGTAACTACGGTAGGTCCTATTATTAGGCTGGGTATATAGGTAAGAACAATTTAACAACGTAGTAATAACTAGTAGAGTGGTTACCCAACAGATTAACTCCAATTATATTCTAAGATTTACTATAAGGAGAGAACTATCTACAGTAGGGACTGAGGTCCTTTAAATACACAATTATACTCCTAAGAAATCCTCCCTTGTATATAAGGTACGTGTTATACATAAGGTATATACGTTTACTACGTTCCTTATATTCCTTACGTAGCATATTATATAACTCGGCTACCATTCCTTATCACATAGTTCCACCGGATCCATCCTAAACTGTACCCATATTAACTAACTAGCTTCCTCCAACTCTTCTCCAAGTAGTTGTAACATCGTACTTAAGCTATCCGTAACACCTAGTAATATACATAAATACTATAGATAGTTTACACTAATTTCTTAGAAGGTTACTAAGGCTAGTAATTTAGAAAACTATAAATAAGGATACTGGTTTGCAAAAGGACTTCTATTTAAATATTAAAGATATACTATAAATAAGATAGGAGCTAACCCGGATAAATAGAAGTTATTTAACTTCTATCTACTGAGGTGGGCTATAAAAGATAGGCTTAATTTGCATAAGGGCGTAGACTGTCTATTAATAATAAAGCCTAAAGAGTAAGGTCTTTATTAGTTAGTTAAACAATTCCATAATTAGCAACCGGTTATATCTAACTAGAGAGATACTACTCTTCGGCCGCCTATAGTCTCTTAGCTAAATAAGTTGGTAAATACTTATTAAATAACCTAAGAGATAGATTTAAAGCTAAAGAAACTTACTAGTTAACTTTAGAGGCTTAATCTTAGGACGGTTAAATTGGTAGATATTATATCTTTAATACCGTTCCTTAATAAGATTTACTAAGATATTATAAGGGATCTTTAGGCGGCTGCCAAGGCTAGCCTTTAGTTAGCCCTTAGCACTTCCTTATAAGCTCCCTTAGGCTTATAGCCCTTCCCTCCTTATCGGTTCGTCTTTCTCTATATAAGGTATTACCATACCTACTCTTTACCATATCGTCCTCTTCCATTAACTCTCCTTAGAACTTATACTTAGCTTACCTACTCCCTACTATATACCTGTTATAGTACTAATGTGCGTAACCTAGATAGGGCCTAGTTAGGAGGGTTCGCTTACGTCTTAGCTCTATATATATAGACGTGTCCTTTCTACGACCTTCTTCTACTCCTCGTCAATAGACAATCTAATTATATAGGCTTGCATACGTTCCTTATAGCGCTCGTGCCTCAATTGACTAAGTCCCATAACAATACCTAGGCAATAGCCTTATATTTAAACCAATCCTATACCCTACTAGGTAGTAGCTAGTAAGCAAGCCAAGGGCTACCTACCTTTAAGCAATTTTGCAATCCTCTATTTTTTACCTAAGATAACCGCGTATACTATAGAGTAGGTACACCAGCAGACGCCTGGCAGATCGCATTTATATAATAGTATTAGAATACGGATTAGGTTCTCTACCTTCCTAAAACAATCGCGTATGCCACAGAGCAGCTACACTAGACGTTTAGTAAATCGCATCCGCATATTACGGTTAGATAGATATAGATTAAAAGAAGGAAAGAAGATAGTAGCTACCTAGCTAAAGGTTAGGGGCTATCTAGATTGTACGCGATTACCTCCTAGCGATTAGTATACCCGCATATAATTAGTAGAGCTATAGTATAGCTTTGCCCCAACGGCAACCTGTTACGGCGCTAGTAGAAAACAGTGGATTGTATTACTTAGGTGTTTAAACTTTAAGAGGAAGGAAATGGTTTTATATTTAATAGGCGCCTTATACAACGGAGTTACTGCGCGTTAAAGCCGTAGCTGCTTATTATCCTTACTATCTTCTTCCTCGCTGCTTAATAAGTCATTGAGCTCCATTAATATAGGTAGGATTAAGGTAGCAATCGCGGTAGCAGTGGCAGAAGTTATAGCAAGGATGGCTCCAGCAGCTGCATTAAATTTGGCGTCGTCATCGTCGTTAAAATCCATGGCAATAAGACAGGTAGGCAGGAGCGATATAAGGTTATTCGGCAGGGCTCTGCAGGATCTGCAGAATCTGCAGGATTGCTCACTACTAAGCTGCATATAGAACGCCTCCTTACGACGGTTATAAAACGTCAAATTTAACAAGGCTTTGCATACTGCGCCGAGCCTTCTATATAAGGCCTAGTTGATTACGAAAGAACGCCATAATATTGAGGTGTAAGAAACCAGGAGGCGACCCCTGCACCCACTGCGCAAGTTGTCTATTGAAAATACACCCTCCTGTCAATTCCGGTTGTTAGCGCAGCCACGTCTACATGGGCTTTTTATAGGGGAAGTTTTGGTATTTTTGCTGTTACGGAGGTACAGCCCATAATGTTTGTAATAGCGCTAGCAAGGGGGGTCCCTGCTGCAATCGACTTATCCTAATAAAGTAATAGGCCTTATAACATTGGATGCGCCACTAGACGCGACTAATTTGAGCTGCTGTCTCAAAGTGCATTTCTCGTTTTGCGACGAGCTACAGGGTCAGCGAGGTTCAGTGTCGCCCCCCCCGTGCGCGCAGCAGCGATGGCATCTAATTTCGCTTAAGCTTCGCCTAAGTTAGTATGTAGAGCTAGCAGAATTAGATGTAGTGGCTGCTAGGAGGAGGGTCGCCTCCTTGCACTTGAAGCTATTCGCAATATCTCTTCCTTACTAATATCGTGATCTTTGTTCTAGATCGTGGTGTAACTCTCGTCGTCGCCTCCGTCGAATATGGCGCCCCACATGCGCGAATGGCAACACGCCTTCCTGGAAATCCTCATCAACGCCGGCGCCACCAATCGACAGTGTCGTGTTTAAGCCAAGTGCTCTCGCAGAGCTATTCAACGAATTTGACGGAAACTAGAGAGGTACGGAAGGACGAGGCTCGGTCGTGTATACTTTGGCCTAAGGAGGACGCTAAGCTCTTAGATAATTGTTACATTACTCTGCCAACTTAATAAGGCACCAAATCTTTATCTGGATAAGATGGCTTGGTATATCTATAACAGTTTTGGAGTTGTAGTAAGCCCATAGACAATTGCTATAGAGTTAAGAGTTGATAGCTGGAGTAGGAAGCTAGTAAGCTACATTCTAAATATGGATGAGGAAATAACTTACTTATATATAAGGCTTATTGCGTTACTTTAGAGCAGAGTCAGGAGGACCGCAATCAATATTAGGCCAATATCTTACAGTTTACTGTTAAGTAGCTTATCTTTATAGACGAATCTGGCGCTAATTTAAAAACGGGTATATAAAAGTCAGCTTAGGCGCCAGTAGGCACAACACTAATCCTGTATACTCCATATAACCCCGGCGAGCAGCGGCTTAATATTCTACCTGCGTATACTGTCGACGGTGTACTAGTATTATTAATATATAGCGGCTCAACAAACGCGGAAGGATATAACTACTAGATTAAACACTACCTCCTGCCTTACTATAATCCTTATCTAGCTCCAAGGTTAGTAGTCATTATAGATAATACAAGCTTCTATTATTTAGGACGGATTAAGTCTCTTTTTGCTAAATACGGTGTAGTGCTTGTCTATCTACCTGCATATTCGCCTAATCTAAATCCGATTAAGGAGTTCTTTGGTGAGCTGAAGGAGTATATTTAACAACATTTTGGCTTATAAAGGAGTAAGCCAGAGCTCTAGGGTAATGAGTTTAAAGACTTCCTATTAGCGACTCAGTCAATCAAGGCACGAGCACGGCAAGAGGGACGCGCAAGCCTGTACAATTGGTAGTCTATAAACGAGGATCCAAAGCTAGAGAAAGGAAGGAGAAGAATAGCAGCGCCGCTTGATATTTTATGCGGTCCTTAAGTCACGTAACTCGCGTCTACCATAATCCATATCTGCCAAGATCTACCGTTTTCCACTAGCGCCGTAATATTAACCCCCCCCCCCCTCCAAAAAGGCCTGCCCTTGGGCTTTATATATCCATATTATATCCATGGGGTATTCTTGTCTTTATGCTTAATAGGCAGCCTATCGTCTTCGCTATACTAGCACTCTATCTATTTATTAAGGTACTTTAGGGGTCCGGGTTTGTTAGGGTATTAGTTATAGAATTCTTTAAGTCTCTAGGGGCAGCCTATAAAGTTCCAGGCGGGGTACTAGGTTAGGTCTAGATTATAGCCTTTCCATTAGATATAGTATCGTAGCGTTCCTTATACTAGTTTATAGGCTAGTATTTCATTAACTTCCTATTTATTGTCGCCATTAACTTAAATTAGTAGGGGAGGCTTATTCTTTTATCTAGGTAGTAGGTCATTTACAGCCTTTTATAGCTTATCCAGTAAAAAAACAGAATAGACTTTAATTGAGTCTGGGAGCTTAACCTTATACAAGTTGCTTTCTTTATTAAGAATCTTATACGGTCCTGCTATTTTATAGTCTAGCTTATAGCTAGGCCATTCTATCTTCTAGTTTTTTGTTATAACCTAGACCCTATTATCTATAGTAAAGTTAGGCTCGCGCCTATACTTATTTGCCTACTGTTCCATTAATCTCTAGGCCTTTTCTAGATTTATACAGGCTACTATCCAAGCTTCTTCTAAGCGTTTAGCATATTGCTAGGCTTTCTTATAAGACAGTTTTTCGCGTATAGTCTATAGCCTCTCTGGTCTTTCCTAGTTAAAGCTTATATAGGGTAAGTATCCCATTTCTAGCTAAATAGGTGTAAATCCTGTAGAGTTATGGGGTAGGGTTGCCTGGGCGTAGTCTATTAAGGGTAGCAGTTTACCCTAGTTGTCCTAAAAGTAGTTAATAAAGGGCCAAAGCCTCTAGTCTAAGTATTAATTTACAATCTCTGTCTAACCGTCTGTCTAGGGGTGGTATACTATAGAAAGCTTTAGCTTAATGCTAAGAATCTAAGTAAACTTATTCTAGAAGGCCGATATAAACTGCGGCCTATAATTAGATATAATAGTATCTAGTAGTCCGTAAATTTGGTAGATATAATAGATATATAGTTAGGCTACCTTCTTAGTATTAATATCCTTATAATAGGGGATTAAGAACGGGCGCTTGCTAAAGCGGTTAACTAAGATTATTACCATATTATATCTATTACAGTCTGTAGGCAGCTTATAAAAGTCTATAAAGATATACTACTAGGGGCGCTCTAGTATCAAAAGTGGCTTTAATAGTCCTAGGGTTTTATCCTATGGAATTATAGACCTACGGTAGTTATTATAGTTCTATATATAGTGGTTAATATCCATAACCATTCCAGGCTAGTAGTAACGGTTACTAATAATCTTACAGGTCTTATTCTTTCCAGGGTAGGCCGTAGAGACCTAGGTATATACTTTAGCAATAAGCCAGGTCTGTAAATTCTATTCCTCTACTACTACTAGCCGTTCCTAGTGCTTAAGTAGTCCGTTTTTAAGGGACTATAGGCTAGTAGCATCCTTTACCTTTTCGCGGTACTTCTATAAAGAAGGGGCCGTACGGTTTGCCTATAGCAGTTTATTAATAAGGTTAAGTTCTATAGAGTTAATAGGACATATCTTAGTATCTAAAGGGTCTATATTTAGCTCTACCTATATCTAGAGGTTAAGGTGCTCTAGTTATAGTAGTGTCTAGGTCTATAATAAGATCTTTACAGCTACCTAGTTACCTAGGTCTTATTTACGCCTTATAAGAGCATCCGCACGGTTTGTAGCGCCTAGTCTATATATAATTAAGAAGTTAAACTAAGATAGAATATCCGCCTAGCGTGCCTACCGGGCCGTAAGGGCCTTAGTTATTATAAAGTATTCTAGGGCCTTATAATCTAAAACTACCTTAATAGGCTTAGGGGTCCCCTCTAGCTATACACGCTATTGCTAAAAGCTAGAAATAATAGCTAGCATTTCTTTATTATAAATGTGGTAGTTTAGCTTAGTATCTATTATAGTCTTTAAATAGTATACAATAGGGTACTATTTTCCATTTGGTTGCTTCTAGGAGAAAACGCTAGCTATCGCGCTATCTAAGGCATTAGTTTCTAGCATTAAGGGCCGTTTTGAGTTAAAGTAGGTAAGTAGAGGAGCCAATACCAGCCGTTTTTTAAGCTTATTAAAGGCCTGCATATATATAGCGTTAAAGTAGAATAGCTAGTCTTTTCTAGTAAGGCGGTTAAAAGGCTAGGTAATCCTACTATATTTCTTAATAAAGCATTAACGTATTTCACGGGTGAGCTGGTCAAACGGGTGAGCTGATTACTTCAAAAACACACTAAAAAATGGAAAAATCACACTTTAATATCTTAACAACCACTTAATAATAAATTTTAATAATTTAAATTTGGACTTTTATATATGCTCTACAGCCTCTATTA
>Ga0307507_10004337_pt1 | contig 25371 bp, 4 predicted proteins | sample 7_EM_MG_FD_207223 | JGI IMG/M metagenome (GOLD analysis project Ga0307507, IMG submission 207223) | Populus trichocarpa ectomycorrhiza microbial communities from riparian zone in the Pacific Northwest, United States - 7_EM | ecosystem: Host-associated > Plants > Roots > Unclassified | place...
TAAAGTTGCTAAGTAGGTTAATTGCGTGTTAAGAAATATATAGTTAGCTTTTAAAGTTGTTAAGTTAGTTAATTGCATATTAAGTTAGTTAAATTGCGTGTTAAGTTAGTTAATTGTATATTAAGTTGGTTGAATTGCGTGTTAAGTTAGTTAATTGCATATTAAGTTAGTTAAATTGCGTGTTAAGTTAGTTAATTGCGTATTAAGTTGGTTAAATTGCATGTTAAGTTAGTTAATTGCATGTTAAGTTAGTTAAATTGCGTGTTAAGTTAGTTAATTGTGTGTTAAGTTAGTTAAATTGCGTATTAAGTTAGTTAATTATGTATCAAGTTAGTTAATTGCGTGTTGAGTTAGTTAAATTGTATATTAATTACGCGAAACGCGAAAATTAAAGTCTACTTAAATCTTATCCTGCGAATATTTTCCCAATATATGTATATACTTAATATCTCTAAACCGTTTTTTTTCTAGTGCCTAATATATCCTTGCTAGGTATTTCTGGTTTTTATCTTTTAGTGCCCTATATATATTACATATGTTATCTATATAAGCTATCCACGATAATATATAATGCGCTAGGTAACTTAGGTTAACTCTTAGCTTATTACTGTCCTTAAGTTTAAACCTATACCTAGTTAACCTGACTACTAGTATTTCTACTATAGGTATTAAGATTTACTACTTGCTTCTCTAGTTCCTAGATCCTTCTTCTAGGTTTCTTAACGTTATAATTAATGCTCCTTTAATATAATTCATGCGTTTTTCTATAATGGGTTGGTCTTGGATAACTTTTTTATCTAGCTATATATAAAAGTCTTCCTATTTATTGTTGTATTATTGCCTATACCACTTTCTATATAACTGGTTTAGTGTGTATGGTCTATCTATAAGAAAGTACCTTATTATTACTATATTATAATATCCTTTGGTATGTCTTTCTTTAAACCTAACTAGGATGTCTAAATCCTTTCCCTGTTTTAGTTTATCTAGCTACTTTACTTTTAGCGTCCCTGCGCTAGGCCTATTAGTAACTCTTTATATGGGTGCTCTATCCCTTATATAACCTAGCATGCTAGATCTCTGGTCTAGTTTTTGCTCTTACTATTTGATAATTCTTGTCCTAAACTTATCTATAGTTTCTTATTTTTTACGTCTTGTAGCTAGATCCCCAAAGTTGTCTTACTTCTTAATTTTAGTATTAACTTTTTAACCTTTAGACTAAACACTATGTTTACCTAGGATTGCTGACGTTCTTACTTGTTTCCCAAACTCGTGGTTTTTAAACTTGCGTCCTATACTTATATAATACGCTTTAAACCGAGCTGCTACTCTTCCCTATCTATTTTTGTCCGTTGTGGGTTCTTAAGCTGTCCTTGTCACGCTCTATAAGTCTGGAGCTTTCCTTATCTCTTCTTAAGAATCTTAGACCTGTGGCCTTTTACCTTTATTAAGTAGTAAGCTAGTACTAATAGTTGTCTATCTACTTAGTCTTTTATTAACGTTGCTCCTTTTATCTTATAAAGCGATAGATGCTGTATCTAATGGTGTTATAATACCCATTACTAAATCTTATTTGGTAATAGTTTTAGTTTTTACTTCTATTTTAATTTCTTTAAGGTTTGCATGCTTCTAGTAAGCTGCCTTTATTACCTTATTATTACTAAATACTTCGCCTACGCTAAACTTATTGTCTTTAATGTCCAATCTGTGAGCTGGTTTATTAGTTCCTCTAAACTTAGATAACTTTAGCTCCTATAGCTAATAGCTTGCGCCGTACTTAGCGTTCTTATAAATTTAGTATGCATTATTATAATAAAATGCAAAACTATTAATTAAACACTCTTTTGTTCCGCGTAGTGCACTATTATTTCTCTATACGTACGTGTCGTCTGCTAGTCTTATTTCCTTTACTATATAGTTACTCTAACTACCTCTATAGTTTCTAGAGAAATAACTTTATTTTCTGCAATTTATGCAAGCTCCATATTTAAACCACTAACTTTACTATAGAGTCCGCCTAAATGTCTTCTGCTGCTAAGATCCCTAGTTTGGCCTCTACTCCTAGGTTTTATAATTACTTAATTTTTAACCTCTAGGTTTCTATAGTTTCTTTATCTATCTTTTAGACTCTTTTATACCGCTTAGGTCTATTAGCTCTACGCCATTCTATAGTTTTTAACTCTATATTTATCGTTACATACTCTACGCCTTATATAACTATGGAACTCTATCCTAACCCTTCTTAGTTTGCTCCCTTTGGTAGATCCTATTATTAATCTTAATTACCTAATTAATTAACTCCCTTAGGGTGTCCGCATCTTCTATTAGAATAATTGCGCCCTAAACTTTAGCCTTAAGTCCTTATTTATACTATACTATAAGCGCCTTATTATTCCATTTAACCTATATAGCAAGCGTCTAAAACTGTGTGGTATACTCTATTACTAAAGTGCGTTGTGCTAGGTTCTAAAGCCTACGTTCCACTATAGTAGTTGCTTTGGAGTCTCTAAATATTTGCGTTAACTACTCCGCGAACCCATTCTAACTGGTAAACATATACCGTATATCTTGGTTAGTAGTTGTTATATTATTTGCTTGTATCTTGGTAAGGTAAGGTTCGAACCACTTAAGTGCTTATTCTATTAAAAACAACCCTACGTATACCACTTAATCTATAGGTATTGCTAACTTCGCTCCTTCCTGTATAACCTTAAAATGTATCTGTGTAAGGAACCCTTTGAGTTTTAACCTCTCCCCTAAAAATTGTTTAATTAATAGTAACTTAACCTTTACTGCTCTAATTCTATTAATGCGTTCTTTAAGTATCCTATTATTATCTAATAAGCGATTAACCATTTCCTATAACTAACCTCTTGTGATTAACTGTAAGTTTATATCTGCTATACTAGTGTCTCCTAATCCTAAGGTAGTTGCTGCCGTTAATAGTATTATAACTAGTGCTTTGGGTGGCATATTGTTCGACTTTATTAATACTGTAACTAGGTAGTGAATGTGTAACAGAACCTTGTAGTAGTTACTATAGTGGATTTGTTAATAGGCTAGGTATGTAGGTAAATAAGAAGTTAACAACTTAATAATAACTAGTGGAGTAGTTGCCTAATAGATTAACTCCAATTATATTTTAAGATTTACTATAAAGAGAGAACTATTTAGGTAGGGACTGTGGTCCTTTAAATACACAACCGTACGCCTAAGAAATCCCTTCGCTCTATCTGCTCTGTCTGCTCTATTCGCTCTGTCGCAGATCTTATAGATTACACAGATCACATAGATCACACTATGTGACTCGCTTACCATCCCTCGTCACATGGTTTAATGGGTTCTATTCTAGACCGTGCTTTTATTAACCAACTAGCTTCTTCCGACTCTTCTCCAAGTAGTCGTAACATCATACTTAAGCTGTCCGTAACAAGATACGTGGATTATATTCTAAAGGAGGAGCTAGGCCCTCTTTATATAGGGATTCCTAGCTTATATAAAGCATTCTTTAGGAAAGTAGAAGGTCTTAAAGAGGCAAGCGCCGCCATTTTTAAGAAATGCAAGGAAGGGGACAATCTACTATACGCTAAGGGCGACTGGCGTGACTGGCCTAAAAGCATGGGGCAAAATAATGTCCTAAAGTGGTTTAATAACCTAATTAAATTATTTTTAGGCTTTGTAAAGGAGTATAGGTCCGCTCCAAAGACATAACAAACGCTTGTTATATATACTAAGCAGCCTTTATAAGGGTTTATAGCAAAGCAAAAGCTAGATATTAGTTTTATAGATAATCCAATAGCCAGCGAAAGCTCTTAATGCTATTAATTGTATATACTTATACTAAGAGAGCTAAAGAGTAATCTAAACACCGATATAGCCTTACAGGCATAGTTTAATTTGGGAAAATATATAAGAGAAGTCTTTGCTGCTTAGGATACTTATCGCTTTGTCTTAGGCTTTACCCTTTATAGATCTATTATGCGGTTATAGAAGTATAACCAGGTAGAAGGTATTACATCTTTACTATTTAATATTAATAAAGATGGACTATAATTTACCTTAGCAATATTAGGATTCCTCTAGATAAATAAGAAACAGCTTAGATTTAACCCTACTATTCTAATATTAGACAGCAACCAATATATTAAAATTGTACATAACGGTTAGACTAAGCGTCTTATCCTTAACAAAGTCATAAGGTAGGCACGCTATATTGCTGGTTAGGCAACAACTTACTAGAAAGTATACCATAAGGGTAATATCTCTAAGGCACCCCTTATTATTAAAGACTTATAGCAGTACCTAGAGCGCAATAAAAAAGGCTACCTACTGCGTAAGGCAACGGAAAAAGGAGTAATTAACGTAGCCAGGTACTATTACTATAAGACTATTTATATAGGTGGATAAGATAATAATATCTTTAATATCCGCAAGGGGGTAGATATTACTAAAGCGACAAACTATAAGCCAGAAGGCTTAATAATGCCTTTAAGACTAACTAAAGTGCAAGGCAGTATAAGGATAGGCTAAAAGAGATCTTCTAGCTGCACTAATACCCTATTACTGTCCAGTAAGCGTATATATTTAAGCTCTCCAGTTAAGGGCCCTATTATACAGAATTGAGTGTATTAACGCGTTGTTACTTATAATTATGGGAAGGCTCTTTATAAGGCAAGCTTTTAGGCTGTAATGCTTGCTGCGCTAAAGGGTGGCATTAAAGGATATAAGTCTTTATATATATAGGCTGGCATCCTCTAACGTAATATTTTAATAGGTAACCTCTTAATAAATAAGGAAGACGATAATCCTTCTTAGTAATCATTTTTAATTAACCTTAATCTTGCAATTAAAGAGTGGTAGGAAGGGCCTTTAGGAGCGCGGGGCAAGACTAGTATAAGAGCGTTTATAGCAATTAGAGTGCTTCTTGGCGAGAAATACTTCTTTAGGCATAATTTAGAGTTGTTCTTCTAGGTGCTTTTCTAGATATGCGTTTATTACAAGGGTCTAAATAAGGAGGGCAAGCCTATCTAAAGGTTTAAGAAATGGAATTATGTGGACACTAAAGAGCTAGTAGAGTTAAAGAAGGGATACGTAGCCTATAAAGGGGATTTTATTAAAACAGCGGAGGACTACTTTATACTATACTACCAGTTATTAAAACCCTGGGTTAATAGACCCTAGAAAGTAGTATTTCCAAAAAGTAAAAGGTAGGAGAAGGATAACCTAGGGCTATATTCTAGGATAGAGAAGATACTCTAGTAAGCATAGAACGATCTAGAGGTATTATAGTATATAGAATAGCACTCTATTATTCTTACACCCTTCCACTATATAAGTTGAAGTTTTATAGAGATTTGGCTAAGGCTAATAAAACAGCACAGGAATTGCCTGGGCTAGATAACCTAATCTTTTACCAAATTATAATTACTCCCTAGCCTATTATAAGCTGCCCCAATTTACCTAAATAGAGGTTAATCCACACAATGCTATATTAAAACTAGGAAACTATAAACAGAAAACTAAAACATGGGGATCCTTATAGTGTAAAAGCGGCGAATAAGCTAAGCGCCAGGATTTCTAAGCTTATTGTATATTAGAATCTCTACACTAGCTAGTCTACCCCAATTTAAAGTTAGGTGGTATTGTTAGACTTTTAAAGAGAGCGAGTAGGATAGAGAAACTGTTTTTCTAATCCCTCTTCCAGTTTCGGAAATCCTAAAATTAAGATTGTAATGGGACTGCCCCATTACAGTAAGGACGTCTCGGTGAAACACTCGACGACAGTAGAATTCTGTCGAAGCCTCTCGAAGTACGTGCACGTACCACGGCTACCCCTATATCTTGACTACGTTGACCCAAATCTGTTCTGTTCCTTGTCCGAACATCTTATTACTTGCAAGGTCTACATAATTTAGCTCTCAATAGAATCTTATTTCCTTTGAAGCTGCCTCGATACACCTTGCCCCCTTACAAAGATTTAGGAAACGGGATTTAGATTTATAAATCGCAGAATTATAAATTAGGAAACAGAAAACCAATTTTAAAGACACAGCCTTAACTTTAATAGTACTAGATAGGGGAGTAAGTGAAAGAAAGGCCCCTATTAAACCAGATATCTATAATAATATATAAAAACAGGATGGGACAATATCTAAGTAATTTCTTCCACCGAACAATTTGCTATACTTTTTAAACTCCTTATTAAAGCTATTACTATCGCTCTTCTTATTTATATATTTATTATTTCACAGCTTAAAAGACTAAGAGAATATATATATTATCGTCTATATCCGCAGATATTCTCTAGGACCTTTCTATTATATAAGACAAAGCACTCCTTTAGAGACGATCTATTTTCTATAGGACCGTTTAAGACACAACCTTCTTAGTTAAGCGCGAGAGCTAGCCTATAACTTCCGTTACTGGCTCTATAAGGGCTATAACACTCCTAACCATTAACTGTTAAATAAAGGACACCCACTTACTTATAATAATAATCTAGAAGATGGTCCTCTAACGCCCCTAAATAAGGAGGACTGCCTAGACCTTATATTTAAGGATAAAGATAAGCGTTCCTATCTTCCTAAGTATAAAAGTTAAGGTTAAGTCTTTTAGGGACGTTAATAGTAAGTAGGTAATGCGCGTAAACCTTTTATATTTTACTAATGCAATAATAGTTAGCTTTAAGTAATATTGGCAACGGTCTATAAGCATTTTATTACTCTTATACTTTAGTTAAAGTGTTTTTAGTTACAGGATCCTACTATTAGATGTTTTTATATCTATATAAAATACTTTAATAGAACTATTAAGAGATACCTTATAGACTTGCCTATATATCTCTTTAAGCATATTCCACCTAAAAATTATTAGGGTTCCTGCTAATAGTAAATTTAACAGAAAGAGCGCAGGATAATTTATTTTTAGATATGCCTTATTCTTAAAAGGACCGAAATAAATATAACTTTTATATTACCTAGCTAACGGATTCGCCCTCCTACTTTAGTAAAACTGCTACTACGCTAAGGACTCTGCCAAGGTTTTCTTCCACATCCTAACTATTAGCTAACGCTGCCTTTCAGTTAATTACTTGTGTAAAAACTACGTGTTAGCGAAACTGTTTTAGATGGCCTTTAAACTCCGCCTAATATATATTTACGCTACGCATAAAAATAGCCTTCAAATATTATAGACCGAAGATTTATTTTAAGTTACAGTAACACTACTTAATTAATTTAATTCTTTTTTAAACGGCGTATATAAGCCAATACCCTTACTATAGGAGGAGTACGAGCCCTAAGCTCTATAAGAAATTTAAGAACATTAGCTATACCTAAGATAACGCTTATACTACTTGCTGCTATATGCCTATACTAACTTAGTGCGTTAATATTAGCACCTGCCTTAATAAGCAACCAAAGCACGTCTATATATCCGTTATTGGCCGCATAGTGCAGTAGTGTATTAGCGCCTTAATTAAATAGGCTTATATCCCAAAAGTCCCTCTCTAGATCCCTAATCTAATTAGCGGAGATATCTACGCCCTTGCCAATAAGAAGTTAAATAGTGTCCATAAATCCCCGTCCGGCAGCAAAATATAATAGCGTAAAGCCGGAAATGTTGCGCTCTAAGATATCTACTTCCGCCTTAAGCAGTAGCTTTATTAAGACGGTTTTCCTTGCCTTACCAGGAGGTGTAATAATATATTTCCATAAGGATCTCTTAGGTAGATATCGACCTTTGGTTTTTTTTAGTAGGGATTTAAAAGTAAACGTGCGGTTATAAATAGCAGCCCATTCTAAAACTGTCCCCCTCTTTCTTTCTCTATAGTAGAGTATAATATTATTAAGTCTAGTTATTAAATAGCTAGAGAGCTTATAGGTATATATAAGAGCGATAAGATAAAGCTTGCCTATTAGAGCTGTATGTAGATAATACGCCGACTAACTAAGTAAGCTTAGACTTGCTGGATTAAAATAATCTATAACTATAAAAAGGAGTTCTAGAGGAAGGTTACTTAGATAAAGAGCCACTATAGCTATAGAAGCGATTATTACTGGGCTATTAACCTGGCAAGAGGGTACTTAACTTAATTAACCCTATAAGGAGGATGTAAGCAAGGGTAGATATAGTAAAAAGTCTTAAAGGTAGAAAATGTAGAAAGTTTAAGAGGGTTATAGTTGTATAAAAAGGTCAACCAGAGCATTTATACAGAGGAATCCTAAGCACTACCTCTAATAGTATATCAATTCTTCTATATTTAAGGTGTAGTTCTATAGAGTCTAGATTTTAATTTTTCCAATCTGGTATACGCTAAACTAGATTCCAAATTCATTTTCTAGAAAAACGACTTTGGAATCTAGATTTCGATTTACGCTAATATAAATTTATTTTTTAGAAAAATCAACCTTTAGTTTTAAGGGACATAATAGATCCTTTAATTAAACTATAATAATTACCCTGGCTATATTTTCTACAAACTTATTTTTAGGAGCCTAAAACTTAAATATTTAGGCAAATTTATTAAAGGAATAAGAGGTAGGAATAGTTAGGATTAGGGGAAGTTTAAACAGAATTCTATATTAAGTAATATAGCAATACATATATATATTTTTCACTTTATGGTTAAATCACATCCGCAATACAATCTGGTTATTATAAGTATTAGTCCATTTAAAACTGTTTTAGCTATTCCTACCATTTATGTTTTAATAGAACGCTTAGAAGAGGCCTCTCTAGTGCCTAATAATTAATGCAGCTAAATAGGACATCTAGACCTTAAATTATTACTAACTGCTAAAGTGTTTTAAGAAGCCCACTAATTATCCTTAGTTTGCTTATAATCCCTTTAATTAATATACATACCTTCTTGTTTATACTTTCTATAGTAAAGTATATACACCATCTAAATAATGGAACGCCCTTTAGTATAGACTTTACACAAGCCACTAACTGCCTAAAGATAAGGAAAAAGGAAGAGGCCTTAATAAGGGTATAATAAAGGTTCTCTCTACCTTAATAATTAAGAGTTAAACAGCAAAATATAGTCCCTTAATACTAGAAGCTACTATTAACAAAATAAGGTATGTTATTAAGCTTAAGGTAGAAAATAGAGGTATAAATCAAATCCTTTACTAAGGTTACTTATATACTGGATATAATGGAATTATATACCAATTGTTTAAGATCCTTAAGTAAAGATAAATTATTAATATTTAGCTCCAGACTGTTAAAAAATATATTAAGATAATGGTATTGGCTACGGGCCTCTATTAGCACGCTATTATAGAACCTTTTCCATTCTCTTTCTCTATCTAAATTGGCCATAAATTCCTAGACTAGGCGCGAAATATATTAATCTATAACTGGGGATTGTACTCCTACCTTGTATTTACAAGTAGAAGAAGTACTAGTCCCTAGAGAAAGCATAAAATCTAATTAGCCCTTATCCGGCTAGAGAAATTAGCATTTCTAAAAAGCAATAAAATAAGGATTATTGCACTTAAGGCCACTATCTTGGTAAGTACCTAGGTTATTAAGTACTTTAGGCTTAAAATACTATGGAGCCGCAGATATGCAGGAAGCACTTTCTTAGCGCAGTTAGTAGAAAACTTAAGTTGGGAAGGTAGGCTCTAGAGACTTACGCTTTACTAATTAATATATTATACTCTAGCCGCTAAGCCTAAACAAGTTAATACCCTTAAGTTAATATTAGTAAAATCGGATAAATAAATATCTCTAACTTATATACTGCACTCTTAAGGTCTTTGTCCTTTATTATAGTTCGATATTAGACAAGGCATAGTTAGTTATATAGTCGTTGTCGTTACTGCAATCTTTATGTCGTTCTTTAGTGGATTAAATATTTTAAGAGAAATACCCAGACTCTATTGGAACGCGCTCTTAATAGCAGATAAATTATACTAATAGTCTCTAATAAGAGCGCTAATAAGTCTTTAAAATCTTCTTGTTAAGAAAAGGCGTCCCTCTTAATCTTATAGAAAAGTCTTTCTAGTAAGCTCCTTAAATTGACGGAGAGACTCTTAGAGATCGTATAGTATAAAGTACATATTAATGCCGATTAGGCCGCCTTAAAAGTATATTAGGAAACAAATTATCTAATTAGCAACCAATATGCACTAACTAAGGTTCCATAGATATAGTCGAAATAATCCTAGAGCGGGCAACCGAAATGCTAAACATATTACTTAATATAATTGAGGAAAGTAAGAGGTATAACGCTATAAACACCGCCTCTATCTATATAAAGAATATAAGTGCTAGCTATAGGTAGAATAAATTGGAAGCTAGATGTTTTCTAGGGTACCCTATAAAGTAAGTAAGAAGAAATATTAAATATGTGCTTCTCTGACTTTGGTTTTTAGCTAAAGGTCTTAATATACATATTATAGATCGCATGGCCGCAGTTAAAGACCTTTTTAGGCATCCTTATTAGATAGTAAAAGCAAGATTTATAGCTTTTAAATAGCGCGAATTGTGGCCAAAAGGACTTAAGTTGTTAATAATGTATAAGTAAGGCACTCTCTATAGCGGGCTGTAATACCATTTTTATAAACAAGGCTTCCATTTCCTCTTAAATAGCTGAAACAAATTTTTATTGCACATCTTTATAAATACTGTAATTATAAATCGCGTTTCTGTAAGCGTCTATAAAAAGTATATTAAAAACAAGCAACGGGAGAAAATCTATACCAATTAGCTAAATAGTCAATTGGTATATTATATAACTCTTATAATAAGATCCTAGTGTGTAACTTGCTAGTAGTAAAATAAAAGCAGTTAAAGGTACTATAAAATGCCATAGCTATGCCTGGCTTAGCATTTTACGGATTAATTCTTATAGATACTTTTAGAATTCTTATATAGTAAATCCTTAAGGATAAGATAACTTATCTAAGCAAAATTTATCTATTATAATTGTAGAAAGCACTTTAATATAGCGCATATTAAAGAGAAATCTGTTATATTGGTGGGCCTATATAGCCTCTATAGAGGCTAAGAAAAGGCGTTTTTATAATATAGAGGAGTGAACGCTGCAATTTCATTTCTAATTTAACCTAAGGACTTAAATGCTATAGAAATAAGCGCCTAAGTCTTTTTTAATATTGTCTTCTTATTTATATTCCTTAACACTTTTTATAACTATTTTTATATTAGTCTGGAACTTAGCTTCTGCAATAGATGGGTTAAATATAGTAGATAAAGTGTTAAGAACTATAAGTATATATAACGGTGCTAGAGCGCGTTACCTGCCGAATTCTGCTACCTAGTATACTGTCTGGTACTATCTAATACTATCTGGTACTGTTTCTTACTGTTTCTTACTGTTGGCTCGCCTACTATTGGCTCGTCTACTACTAGCGCCTTGGCGGCTTGCGCTACCTATTTGTTTATATAAGCCCTCGCGGCCACCTTTCCTTCTCCTTAGCTTAGTATCTTTATTAGATAGCAATCCACAAGCTTTGGTTTAGAGGTATTTGTGCAAGCCGCTATATTATACTAAGCTCTCCCTATATTGCCTGGGAAGGCCTTAATAATATTCCACCCTAAAAGAAGACCTTTGTCTGCAACGACGCGTCAACTGTCACGAAATTCAGATAGAGGGGTTCATTGATGCAATGGGTTGATTGATTGATGATCTTGACTTGATCGTTGATTGATGTCGATGATCGTTGACCTAGGGCCCCTGGGGCTCTGAAGAGATTTACAATGCACGTGCCCCGTGCACGTGTCCCACGCCTTAGAGAATACAGATTATCTGACATCAACACGTTATACTCAGACACTAAAAAACTCATACTATTACGCCTAGGAAGGCCCTGATAATATCCTACTTTTAGAGGCCAGACTATACTTGACCTGCACCCCTAAAATTAAAACTAAATTATATAATTCTGACGATCCTTAGGAAGCCGATAATGGTACCTAAAGCGAGCTTATTTAAAAAACCTACCTCTACCTAAGAGGAACACGAGATCCAGTTAGGATTAGAAATTAAAGACAATGATAACGTTATAAATATACACGAGCAGATTTGTACCCTTGCAGCTAATTAGAAGGTTGATTATCTTTAAGCCTAAAGTATATAAAAGACTCTAAAGAAGATCCTAGAAAGCCTTACTGCCTTATAAAATAGCCCAGCCTCCCCTTTATAAAGCCTTAGTTAACCTATTTACTTAACTAAATGCAATATACTAGAGAGTACGGATATAATAATAAAATAATTAAAGTCCGTTAAGCTCCCTAATGTGAGGGCGCGAAGAGGCTTCGGAGAAGATTCGAAGGAACAATATAAATTCTATCTAAATCTAAGGGTATATAGCTCTTGTAGAGTACAAGACGTTGCGTAAAGAAGAGAAAGGAATATAGGAAACTTGTAACTAAATATTCGTGGTCTTGGCAGCAGACGCGTGGGCACAAGCCTACGCGGATTTTAACAGGTTTCGACCAAATTCCATTACATTATAAACCGTTACCGTTGTTAACAATTACGGGAGGTAACAGCAGAATTTCGCAAGTTATAGGATTATCTCTTAAGGGTTGTAGCAAGCTTACGTAAAACATTAGGTATATTTTTATTTTAGTCGGCAGTTTAAGCTTATAGGCGTATAGGCTTAGTTTCTTCTTAATTTAGTACGGGCCCGTAAACTTCTAATTAAGTTTCTTTAAAGGCCGTTAAGTCTTTAGGTTTCGTGTACTTAGGTAAGCTATATTGCCTTCCTTAAAGTCCCATGCGGGAGCTTGTCCTTTATTCGCATGCCATTCCTATAACGTTTAAGCGTATATTAACTCACTTTATAATAGTTCCGTTAACTGCTTTATTTAATTAGTAAAGTTATATGTGTTAATTAACTAGATCTGTTTAATTATGGGTCCTATTATATTAATATCGGGTTATAGCTTAAATCCAAGTTAAGGGTTTTATCTGTAGGTCGCGTAGAATAGTATCACGCCTATTAATATATTTATTGTATTATTCGCAGTAAACTTGGCTAAAGGTAGCCATTTTTCCCAGTCATCTTATAGGTAGGAGTAGTATATTCGTAAGTATTGTTCTATAATTACGTTTGCAATTTCCGTTTAACTATCTATCTCTAGATAAAACGCAGTTAAGAGTTATATTTAAACACTTAATTGTTTATATAGAGCTTACCAGAAGTCTAAAATAAACTAGCTTCTGCGGTTGGATATTATTATATTAGGAAGTCCATATAGCTTAAAAGCGTGTTTAATAAAATATTTGGCTACTAATATCGCATTAATTAAGTCTATAGGAATTATATGTTACATTTTTATAAGACGGTTAACTACTACTATAATATTCGTAAACCTATTACTACTAGGCAAGTCAACTACAAAGTTAATTAAAATATCGCGCTATCTTTATATTGGGATTGGTAGCGGTTAAAGTACTCCTTACTTCTTTATATAAGAGGTTTTTCCACGTACGCACATAACGTATTTCCGTACGTAGTTGTGCATTATAGGCCAGTAATATACTCGTTAAACAATTTTATAGGTCTTTATACGGCCAGGATGTCCTACTACGGGGGAGTCGTATACAAATTCGAGTGTCACAGTGCTATAATGCTAATAGGCTGAATAACTACATTATGGTATAAAGAGGAGAAGGAAGTAAAAGGGGGTATTGTATATAAATAGTAGGGGCAGCCGCCAAGGCGCTAGTGGTGGGCCAGCCAATAGTAGGAAATAGTACGAGATAGTACGCGTCAGGACTGTGCCGTGACAGTACTCCCCTCCCTAGAAGGGTTAGTCCCTAAACCGAACAAGTAACCTATTTTTGCTATAAAGATGTTACTTCTGCTTACCGCCCTTAACCAAGCTAATAGCAATTTTCCATACCGGGCATAGAAAATCTTAATTGGTTAGCTTAACGAATAAAATCAACAGAACTCTACACCGCCACCACATAGCGCTTCTTAGCAAAAAACCAACCAATTAGACAACTTCGGCCGGCGGTTAAAGTTTTATAAGATCTTAACCACCACAAATTACCTTCGTGGTCGGCCACGGCCTTGGTATAGCTCTCCCTTATCTCGTGCCTAGTCTAGGGGTCCTGGCTTCTTAGGGTGTTGTTTATAGAACCTTAGTAGTACGCACTCGCACCCTTTTAGGGATTTCTCAGGTTCCCAGGTTTTCTTGTTATAGTATTTCCATTTAATATAGTATATTAAGCCATACTCGTCCATTTGTTTATTATATACATTAAGGATCTTTTTAAATTCCTACTTATCCGTAATATTGCTGTTGTTATCCCTTTCGGCTATCCTGCCTATAATATTACAATATTCCTCTTTATTAATGCGTGCTTAACCAGAGATCTCTTTAGGGAACCAGAGGCGGACTTTTAAAGTATAGAAAGACTTATTAATATAGATATAGTCCAGGAGGTTAACTACAACTACTTCTTTATAGGTAGCTAGGATGGGCTAGGGTCCGTCCTAGTTATTATCCTACTTCCTCTTAGGCTAGTTAGTCTTTATATTTTTAAGGCTAACCATAACTATATTATCCTTTTTAAATATTATACCTTTATCTCATTTTATATTAGCGTTATCTTTATATTATTACTAGGAGATACAAGCTAGGGCTTTAAGCTGGGTTAAGATGCGCTTAAAGCGGTTAGTAATAGTATTAGCTTATAGGTACTCCTTTTTTACATATATAGACAGGGCTAATAGCTAGGGGCCTGCTAGTTTAACGCCTAGATGTGGGTTATAGCCATAGTTGGCAAAGAACGGTGAAATTCCCATGGTTTTATTAACCTAGTTATTTATAGCAAACTTGGCAAGGGGGAGCCAATCTACCTAGTTATCTTAGGTAAAGCTCACAAAGGCACATAGGTACTTATTTATTACTGCATTAATAATCTTGATTTAACCATCTATTTTAGGGTGCTATATAGAGCTGGGGCTTAGGGTTACCTTTAGGTGCTAGTTTAGGCAATGCCAGAAGTCAGAAACAAATAAAGAGCCTCTATTAGAAACGATAGTATTTAGAGCGCCGTGTAACTTATAGACAGTGTAGATAAATACTTTAATAAGCTCCTTAGTATCTAAGCTAGTAACAGAAATAAAGTATCTTATCTTTGTTAGGCGGTTAACAATGACAAAGATATATTTATATATTTTGCCGTTATAAAGGCACTTAGGTAGGCCAACGACGTAGTTAATGGAGATATCGGTCTATGGGCGGACTGGTAGTTCTAGTAGTTTTAGGAAACCAGGCGGTGCTAAGTGTAGGGTCTTTATACGGAAGCAGAGAGCGCAGTCTTTTACAAAGGTAGCTATAAACTGTGAAATACCTAGCCACTAATACATTTAATTAAGGAGGTCTAGTATCTTAACGCGGCCTAGGTGACCTATAGGGCCTAAACTATACGTGCGGTATACAACTTCTAGTTAGAGTTTATATAAATTAGGGACAAATACTCAATTCCTATAATAGATTAGGCCGTTAATAATTAAATATTTGGATTTATTATAGCAGAGTAGCTTCCTAATCTACTTAGGCCAATGGCGTGCTTTATAGTCTTCCCATTTGTATAGTGCAGCCAATATATTCCTAGTAAGTTTATTCTCTTTATAGGCATTCTTAATAAGCTCCTTAAGGGTTTTTTTCTTAGGCTCTGGGTCTATTACTGTAATAAAGTCTTTAATGCTCTGGTCTTAGGATTCACTCAGTAGTTCTTCTAGGATAGTAGGGTCAACTTTCTTTAGTAGTAAGACAACGCGGTCTTAGTGTTATAAACGTTCGTTATTAGCATTAGTAGGTGCAATACCTAGAAGGCAGCTAAGAGCGTCTAGGATTATAGCTTTAGTACCAGGCCTATAGGTAATAATAAAGTTAAATTAGGAAAGGAACTTAGCCTAGCGGACTTGGCGCTAGTTTAGTTATTTTGTTATTATAAAGGTCTAGAGGTTCTTATAGTCCGTAATAATTTCAAATAGCTGCTTAGTTCTTTATAGTTTAGGACGCCATTCTTCTAGTGCCTTAACGATTACTAGGAGCTCCTTATTATATATTTCATAGTTATATTTAGGGGCTAAGTGCTTAGCAGAGAAGAATACGACTAGCTTAAGCTTATTACTTTTATTAGCTTAATAGAGCACTCCACCTAAAGCCCAGTTTAAGGCGTCTGTCTCTACTACAGTCTTCTTTATATAGTCATAATACGCTAGGACCGGTGCTTTAGTAAACGCTGTTTTTAGGGTCTAGAATACCTATACTTAATTAGGGCCCTATAACCAGCTAATGCTCTTTTTTAGTAGCCTGGTTATGAGCTTAACTACCTTAGAATAGCCTTAAATAAATCATTAGTAGAAGTTCGCGAAGCTAAGAAATTGCTATAGTTCCTTAACTAATATCGGGTCCTTCTATTCCTATAAGGCCTGCACCTTCTTAGGGTCTATAGTCATGCCGTTAGTCAAGATAATTAAGCCAAGGTATTTTATTTTAGTAGCATAAAACTTAGACTTATTAATATTAATCTGGAGTCCAGCATTACCAAGTCTCTAGATAATTTTATTTACGTATTTTATATACTTAGCGCGTGTTTTTAAGAAGACAAGGATATTATTAAGATACGCAGTATAGTAGTTATTAAGGGCGTTGTGTAAAACATAGTTAATATAGTTTTAGAACGTGGCAGGCGCGTTATAGAGACCAAATAGTATAACTAGCATCTCATAAAGTCTAAACTGGGTAATAAATGCTGTAAGCCACTTATGGCCTTCCGCGATCCAGATCTGGTTAAACATAGCAATCACATTAAGCTTAGTAAAGTACTTAGCACTATAGAGTGCGTTAAGTATCTCGCGGACTAGTAGCAGTAGGTATTAGTTCTTAATAGTAACTGTGTTTAGGCCTTAGTAGTTATAGTAAATTCGTACACCACCGCTAGGTTTCGCTGCAAGGAGAAGTAGTACGGCGGCTAGTAAGGTCGATTCGCAGATAAAACCCTTATCTAGCATCTTGTTAATCCACTTCTTTATATAGCTAAGTTCAGCGGGTAAGAGTAGTCTGTTTTTATAGTATAGGGCCTACTTTCCTAGTATAATCTTAATTTTATAGTCCCATGGTTAGTAAGGGGGCAGCTTATCTACATTTTTAGGGAAGAAGTGTTTAATATATTTATAAAACTCTTTTAGTAAGCGTTATAAAATATCCTCACGGGTTAATCCTAGTTTGCCTTTTAGGAATTTCTTAATATTAGTGTCAACTATCTTCCAGCATAGAAACTTAAACTTAGTTTTTAGGTTTATCTTAAGGAAGTTATAGAAATAAGGGGGTAGCGCTTTACAGTCTTCCTCTATTATATAGTTGCCTTCTATTAGCCGGCGGAAAGACCTTTCTAATAGGTTCGGTACTTCTATTAGGCCTATAGGTAGCTCCTTAAGCAGCTATCAGTGTTCTTCTTATTTAACCAGTTCTACCAGCTCCGCTGTATAGATCCTTATCACCTTTACGCCTTTTTATTTACAGAACTAGGTAAAATTAACAGCATAAGTGCATTTAATGTCATCTAGGTTAGGGCGTGTCTGGTTCTCCAGTGCTATAGCTAGGCTAGCACGGCTTAGTTAGCCCAGGGGGGCGGAAACAAGGCGGCGGCCTTATATGGTACGCGCGGGAGACAGGTGTAAGGTTAGGCGTTATAGGGGGGAGGTCTTAATTGCTCTAGTTTTGGTCTTGGCTATAACACCCTTAGCTATTATACATGCGGTTACATATACATACGGTAAATAACTTAAAGTTAGGTGTCTTATTAGCTAACCTAGGTTAAGCGGGTGTATATAGGGGACTTATAGTTCTGGCAGTGTTTGTTTTTTTGGAAATGGGGTAGTGGTCCAGTCTTCTAGAATCTCTATTTTATTTACTGCGTATATTAGCTTACCAATATTAGGCACCTCTTCTACTATCAGCTAATGGTATCTAAGCATTAGCTATGTAATGCATCCGCGTAGTGCTACTCAGTTATAGTTAAGAATATACTATAGGAGATAGTTATAGGCACAGTAATCGGAGTTAAACTTAAGCTCTAGAGTAGGGAAGTCTAGTTTTAGGTTGTGCTTTTTAAGCTAGGGCATTCCAAGAATTACTGGTATTAAGGGTAATAACTTTATAACATAAAAGAGTATGGATTCTATATAGTAGCTGATTGTTATTCTTACTATAAAGTAGTAGGTAATAAAGCTAGATGGGAGTCTATTAGTAAGGCGGAGTGGTTTTAGGACTAGGAGTCTTTTTATTATAATATTATGCTTTTTTATAAGCGAGTCTTCATCTATAAACGCTAGTGCTATACTACTACTGTTAATAAGGCTTACTGTTTTAATAAAAACTTATAGAAGTGAGTTGCGCAGTAAGGAGAGGTAGGTCTGAATAAGGATGGCATTCCTATTATTATTTACTATTCTAAGGTTAAGTGGCAGCTAACTTAAAATAAGATTTAACTAATCTAGTAGCATAGATCTAATCCTTTTATCCTCCTCCCTATATAGTTCTAACCCTTAAAGGCGACTTAGTCCAAGGGTTAGTCTTTTAATAACTAGATTATAGGGCTTGGCTAGTAACCATGGTCTTGGCTAGTATATCCTAATATATTAGTCTCTGACGGTGTATATATGCTAGGGGGTACTTCGCCAAGGACATAGCCAGTCTTATAGTTAGTAGCAGTATAGAGTACTTGTCCGTAGTTTATATACGGGACTATTGGCTGGGGCTATATTAGGGAAGGGAATTATAGGGGTAGGTCTCTGTGTCCGAACCCACGTCCCTATCCGCGGTTATTGTTTTAGTTACTAATCCCTCTACTAAAGAATCCGCCGCGGCTAGGAAGGGGTTAGCGCAGTAGTATTAGAAGGGGATTTAGGTTTATTTTAGAGTTATAAGCATCTTTCTAGTGGCTAGGTTAACCACATACCAGGCAGAGTCTGTTATCCATATAATATCTTTAGACGTTATTAGGGAGGCTACTACTACCGCCGCTGAATTTAACGGCGTTAAGGTCTATTAGGTTATTCTATAGTACTAGTGCTAAGGTGTTATTATTAGGTAGTATAAGTCAATAGCCGCCAGCGGTACTTAGCTTAGTAGTATTCAGCTTAGTATAGTAGGTGTGGTTCTATAGGTTATAAGCAAACACGTCTATTTACTCACTCCAGCCCTTATAGTTAGTATTATTGATTTTATAGCTAAGGGTAAGGGCTAAGTCCTTCATCTTAGACAAAATATTCTTCCTAAGTAGATCCACCTTTTATTCCTCAGTCTTGTTTACTTTTATTATTAACTTATTAAGCTCTACTTTCCAGGACCAGTAATTACGCTTACCTTAGCTTAAGGTGTCTAATTTATTCTTAGCCACTTAGGTTATATCTATAGTCTTATAGTGCTTCTTTATATATGTAAACATAGACTCTTGGTTAAAGAAGGCCTATTTACTTAGGTTGTTTGGGTGTATGCATAGCATATTAAGGCCATACTTAACATAGTTATAAGCCTTATCTATCAGCATATCTAACATATAGAGGACTTCGTCCATTAGGGTCTTAAAGCACTTTATATCTCTATAAAAAAACGCCTTAGATCTTTATTTCCCATATTTTAAATTTTTCTTACTTTTTAGTTGGCGATCCCTTGCCATTAAATAGGGTAGGGTCTTTTGCTTTACGCTTTTTTCTATAGGGCTTAGCTAGGGGAGGAGAGCTAGTAGCGGTATTCTTATTAGTAATGGTTTAGGTAAGTATAGTAATCTAAGAGCTTAGGCTTTATATAGTCTCAGTATATACCAAAGCTTGCTGTTCGTATTGCTTTATACATAGTTTAAGTATCTTAAGGGAGTTAATTCTGTGTTAAGCTTCTTTAAGTTAGGACTTTACAGTCCGGCCTTTATTATAGACTGTTTAGAGACCGCTCTCAACGCTAGTTAAAAGGGTTATATATATAGAGAGGTGCTAAAATATTCCTGCTATATTAAGGTCCTTAGGGTACTCTGGACCACTCCTAATTGCCTAGGCAATGTTAGTATAGGAGGTATTGAAGAGGCGGGCGAGCGCTTTGCGTGTATTCGCCAACGGGGTATTCTAGTCACCCATTTTAGGGGATCTAGGTAGGGTAATTAAAATCTATAAGGCTGGCTATAATGCTAAGATTGTCTAGGACAATACTAAGATTATTTAGGACTGTACTGAGATTATCTAGGACTGTGGTATAGTATTATCGGTCGCGCCGGGTCGCGATTATACTAGGAAAATAGAGACAGTAGACTAGGGAGAATAAAGATCACGACGGGGCGCAAGAGGAGATACCACAAACTATTACAGTGCTATAATGCTAATAGGCTGAATAACTACATTATGGTATAAAGAGGAGAAGGAGGTAAAAGGGGGTATTGTATATAAATAGTAGGGGCAGCCGCCAAGGCGCTAGTGGTGGGCTAGCTAACAGTAGAAAACAGTACGAGACAGTACGCGTTAGGACTGTGCCGTAACATCGAGTATCTTAAATTATAAAGGTTTAGAATTCGGAACTACTATCTTCTATTAATAGTATAATTAATTATTTTAAATTTCGTATTCAGCAAGTATAATATCCTTATACTGTTATTTTCTAGTTTAGATCGCCTTTATTATATCTACTATCTATATATTATTCTTATATTTGTATTTTATTAGCTTATTAATTTCCATTTCCTATTTATTAACTTCCAATTTATTCCTATTAAGTTCCGTATCTAGAAATATAGGACGTAGTTTTTTAAAACGTTTAGGGGGCAGTAAAATCTGTAATTAATTTATAATCCGTTTATCTAAGGCGTTTATAGGTAAGTCCTGTAATCGTTATATTAATATATCAGGCTTTTAATTAAGTTTGCCCAGTTAATACGTAATCTTAAAGTTAAATTATAAGAGGTATTCGGCCTAACGAATTTGGCGCTGTGTTAATTGTTTTATAGTTATAAAGTATTGCAGGTTCTTATGGTCCGTTAACACGCGTATTAGAAACAACAATCCTTCTAGCTTAAGACGCTATTATTTAAAGCATCTAACAATCGCAAGCAGTTCCTTATTATATATCTTATAGTTTAATTTAGTAGGGGCGAGTTTCCAGGAGAGAAAGGCTACTAGACATAGTTCGCCATTCTTATCGTATTATAATAACACTCCCCTTAGCGCATAATTTAATAAGTCCGTTTTAATAATATATTTAAGGTTAGGGTTAAAGTAAGCAAGGATTAGAGTAGTTATAAAGCAATATTATAAGTTATTAAAAGCTTATTCGCATCTAGTGGTCCATTTAAATTTTAAATTTTTCTTTATTAGGTTTACTAACGGCTAAGCAACTTCTAAGAAGTGGTTAATAAATCATTAATAGAAATTTACAAATCCTAGAAATCCTTAAATGTCCTATATATTGCTAGGACTTTCCTAGTTTATAATCGCAGCAACTTTCTTAGGGTCCATTTTAATTCCATTGCGGGATATAATTAAGCCTAAGTATATAAACTTGGACGTATAGAACTTATATTTCTTAATATCGCATTATAAGCCCGCGTCTTATAAGCGTTTAAGGACCATTCTAATATGTTTTTAATATTTAGAAAGCGAGGACGAGTAGATTAAGATATCGTTAATATACATGGTAATAAATATATTAAGGAATTTATAAAGCGTATTGTTAACGTATTACTAAAATATATTAGGACCGTTCTTTACGCCAAATGGTATTACTAGGTATTTAAAGAGTCCCTATTATATACAAAAGGCTATATACTTCTTATCTCCCTTACATATACGAATTTTACTAAAGGTAGCGATTATATTAAGCTTTATAAAGTACCGTGCCTTTACTAATTAGTTAAGCGTTTCTTAAATTAAGGGAATTAGATATTAGTTTTAAATTATAATTATATTTAGAGCTTAATAATTAATATAGAATCTTAAGCCTTCTCCTAGCTTTTTAATAAATAGCACAGGTAAGGTAAATAGAGATTAACTAAGGCAAATAAATCCTTTTTCTAGATGCTCATTAAGGTATTATCGCATTATAAGTAGTTCTTCTTATAACATGCCGTATAGCGGACCGAACTTTAATATCGTGCTAGGCTCGAGTTCTATCTTAAAATTATGCTTCTCTTAGTGCGGGGCTAGTTAGTTTATAAATTATTTTTTAAACTCGTTAATAGGTTGTGGTACTCTTTAGGTATAAAAGGTTAAGGATTAGGATACTATTTCGGTTTTAGTACTTTCTTAATATCTTCTATAGTTATAGCAAAGATTTTATAATCTTATCTTTTTACTAATAAAATAAAAGGCGCGGCCTGTATTATACGGATTTTAAAAGGGTTTAACATAACATCTTTATATTCTTTACCATAATTAGCAGTTATAGATTTATTATATTAGCTTAAGGTTCGTGGTAAGGGTAATTTATATTATATTAAATTTAAATAGTTATATGCATGTTTATAGGGCAAATAGTTTTTTAAGTAATAACTTCGGCAGTAGGTTATACGGAACTTTAGTATTTCTTTAACCTAGCTAATTAAAGGGTTATATTATTTTAGCTATCCGTGTCTAAGTATTATCTTATAGTGCTTTAAGGGTGTTATAAATAGGGAAACGTATTTAAGGTGTTTACCCATCCGCAATTTTATAAGAGCGTAGTGCGTTATTTCGCTATATATTAAGGGTTTGCCATTAAAGCCTTATAGGCCTTAAGGCTTATTAAGTTTCTTTAAATTTAGGCGTTAAGTTTTCGCGTAGTTCGTATTAATAAAGCCTATGCTAGTAGCTTCGCTATCTATAAGGATTTATACTTCCTTCCATTTTCTAAGTATTTAAATTTCGCCGAGTATATTAAGGGAGTTATGTTATATATTAGCGCTAGAAGAGCCTAGATACTTATACTCTTCTACTTTTTATCCTAAGGCGCGACTTAGCCCTAGGATAATTTGTTTTCTAAGTTAACTAAAGGCGAGGTGCTTTATAACGTCTAAGTATAATTTATAGTATAGGTATAATTTAAGGAATAAGTACGGCTTAAAGAACGGGTATAATTTAAGGATTGGGTACGACTTAAGGATTAGGAGGAACTACGGCGGACTTTTTTAAAAGGGTAAGTTTGGTAATGTTTTTGAATATATCCTTTTTTACCGCATCTAAAACATTCTTTATTTATGGCTTGTGTTCTTTATTTGTTAGTTCCCAAGGGTGCATAGGATTGGGTGGCATTGAGGTCCATAGGGTTATATATAGGGCTTTTAGGTCTTGGAGAAGGATCGCGCTTTAAAGCATATACCGGTTTTAAGGAGTTTTAAACGCAAGGTATAGTTAACTTTAGAAAACGAGTCTGTTTATTATATTAAAGGTCTTCGTTAATTCGTTAACATATTATAGTAAATTTGGATAGGTTTTTTGGTAGTTCTCTACCTACTAACTAGGCTCTAATCTTATCCAAAATAGCTTATTAAAGGGTAGTAACTTTAGCGGCTTTATTCTAATCTAGTTCGCTAATAAGGCCTAAAAATTCTAAAAAGAAGCTAGTAAAGTCTTGGTTCCGTTATTATAGGTTTTTAAGTTTAGTAATAGCTATATATTCGCGGCTGGCGTTATTATATGTTTGTTCTAGTAGAGAGATAAAGGTTTTAAAATTAATAAAAGTACTATTGCGGAAGAATGGATCTATGGTTTATATAGCGTCCTTACTTAAATAAGACATTCTATAGCTAACCTTGCTAGCCTTAGTGGGGTATTAATTATAGTTTATTAAGAGTTTAAGACGGAGCTTAGTTATAAAGGAATGTAGGTTATTTTAGTTTCTATTAAACATTGGAGGATTAGGGAGCTTTTTAGATTTTATAGTAGGTACTAGGTTCGCTATAGGTATAGGTTAAGCTACCGTTACTAGTTTAGTATTTATATTTAACGCGTTAGGTTTAGGTACTATTATTTTAATTTTGTTTATAGGTGTTGCTATTAGGGTCTATAATGTAAATGCCTTAACATTACGGAGTTCTTTACGGAGTGCTTCCATTAATTACTGGTACTGGGGTTCTAGTGCAGCCCGCTACTAAGCTAAGGCGTCCATAAAGGACTATTATATTATAGTTAACTATTCCCTAACTAGGGTTATAATACTCATAGCTATTAAAAGGGATTCGGGTTTATTTGCCATTTTAATGGTGGTTATTTTAATATAATATAATATAAGGGCGCGAAGAGGCTTTGGGGAAGATTTAAAGGAATAATATAAATTCTATCTAAATCTAAGGGTATATAGCTCTTATAGAGGATAAGACGTTGCGTAAAGAAGAGAAAGGAATATAGGAAACTTATAACTAAATATTCGTGGTCTTAGTAGTAGACGCGTAGGTACAAGCCCACGCGGATTTTAATAGGTTTTAACTAAATTCCATTACGTCAGTAGAATTTGGTGGAGACTAGTGGAAATTAATTAAGTTAGCGGAATTTAGTAGAATTTAATTAACTTGGCAGAATTTAGCAGAATTTGATTAAAGCGTCGGAATTTATCTGTTGAGTGTTTCACTAAGACATTCCTACTGTAACTGGGCTAGTCCCGTTACACCTAACCCTTAACCACTATTTAATAGGATAGACCCTACCTTTAAGAATTGGAGGATCTAAGTATGAGGAAAGCTCCGCGTTAACTATAACTATTTCGCCTTTAAAGAAGCTAAAATGCTCTACCTTTTTAGTCGAACTATTGGGGATGCTTAGCAACACCTCTAGGCTGGGTTTGAGGATGAGTTACCTATTTGGTTTACCTCTGTTAATAAGATAATATAGCATCTGGCTGCTATTTATGTTAATCTAAATAAGGTACGGGATGCCTGTTATAACTATAACCGCCTAATAATAAAACCGAACTAATCCTTTACCGAGTTCTAGACCTAATTCTTATACCTAGTAGGCGAAGGCCAGGTTCCCCTTAAGAACTACCGTTTGGACCTATATGATAAGCTAACGGTCTAACTATAAGAGAGGATTGCGGTAGCCTTAGACGACCTACTAACCTACTAAAGACTTGCAATCTAATGCTTGTTACTGGATTCAGAACTAAAATAAATTAAGGCTAGCGGTAAATTGACACCCCCTAATTGGTATACGGACACCCCCCAATTGATATGCGGACACTCCCACTAATTTAGTTTAGTTCCTGCCTGATTAAGTTAGAATATCACGTGCGTTTGACTTGTTTATATATGCATCGCGAAAATCAAATTATTAAAATGCAACTTTTATGACTGCAACGCCACGATCAAGTCTTGATTCTAGTTATAGTACAAGTAGTAGAGTCCAAATTAGATTT
>Ga0307507_10004338_pt1 | contig 25364 bp, 28 predicted proteins | sample 7_EM_MG_FD_207223 | JGI IMG/M metagenome (GOLD analysis project Ga0307507, IMG submission 207223) | Populus trichocarpa ectomycorrhiza microbial communities from riparian zone in the Pacific Northwest, United States - 7_EM | ecosystem: Host-associated > Plants > Roots > Unclassified | place...
AGCGTCAGAGCGTATTTCAGAGCGAGAGCGAAGTGTCTAAGTTCCGTGTGAATTGTCTTTCTATAGTGAACCACTGTGCTATTCATATCCTACCAATATCAAGAGTTCTTACGGTATTGTGTTAAGGAGTACTATCTATTACCGGTATCGGGGTAACTTATCAAGAATCCTCCTTGTGTAGGATGCGTGTCGACCGAGCCGTATCAGAACCCCTGTGGGGGAGTTTTGACCTTCTGAAAGCCGGATGATAAATTGGTGGGGAGTTGACTTGATGGCAGATTGCCTAGTTGGATAGATAGGGGGGGCGGACAAAAGAAGAATTAAGACCAATTGAGATAGCAAAGAAAAATTGTCTATTGAGTGTTGATCCCCCAGGAGATTATTTTCTTCTAAACTATAAAAGAGAGAGGTGCTTATATGCAGAAAAATTAGGCACGCAAAGCTAGCTAAGTGATTTTTTTTGATAGACAACAAGAACACCACCAGGATTGCTAGACTACCCCATCAACACAGATTACAAGGGTCCCGGCCTTTATCAGCTTTCATCCCAGAAGCCGTACACATGTTTCTATCTAGTTTAAGCTGCACATACACCTCCTTCTCATCCCCATATGTCCCCCCTCCAAGCCTGCCGAGGGACCAGTAATGCTGGGTTTCCAAGTCACTGACACCTCGAGGTTTCTCGACGTTTAAACGGTAAGAGTGGCTTCAGTAGTCACATGGTAGCCGTAGGTCTTGAGGCTGTCAAGTATAAAGGAAATCGGTGTGGCGTAAGTGATATCAGAGTTCTCACTATAGCCACCTCCACCGGTAAGGAGCCCGCCGAGACGTCCAAGGCAGTCTACTATGCCAGAGCCAGAGTCACCTTCAGCAGAGAAAGCGCCTTTCTTGGGTGTGTATATCGCCCATTCCATCGAAGTATTGGTCGGGCTATTATGAAAGTAGTTGCGGACATATGACTTGATGCTGTTCGAATGCCCAACTGTAAGTCCCGTTGCATGTCCACGCTTCATAACAACAAGACACATTTCTCCATTCTCATCCATGATAGTTGGAGAGCGCATTTCTGAATCAGGGATAATACCCCTTACAGGTAAGAGTCGGCCGGGGGGATACTGAAAATGATGGGAGTTTTGTATGTTGGGGATCATCAGTTTGCGAAACTCATGTGGGGGGATCTGTGTGCCCAGATCAATAGCGTTTCCTGTACAATTTGTGTGGTCAATCTTCGAACGGTCGATTCGAATCAAAGCATAATCCTGCGTATACTCTTTGAGACCCGCCTTGAGTTGGATAGGTGGGGCAAACTGAACATATCCAAGGATCCTGTTCGTGATCCCACTCCAGTTTTTGACTACTGCATTCTCAAGTATAGAGAAAGCATCCAATGTATTTTTAGCTTCCTGCAGGTCTCTCTTTGACACTTCGAGCTCCCGCAGAGCCTGACCCACTTGGTATCCAAGTCCATCACCACCTTGCTTGGCATTGCTGATACGGGTCTCCTGAAACTGAATAATCATCTTTTGATCAGTTATGGCTTGCTGTATTTTTTGTATGTAGTTGTTGAATCCGTGATCACCAAGCAAGGCAACATTAATGCGACGCTGGTAAGTAGATTTGTACTCATATATCTCGTTTTCCGTCATGTCTGGGAATACCACATGGCGGGCGGTAACAAGATACAGGATTGATTTGTCGGCGCAGTCGGTGACGAAAAACCCGCCTGTGCCCTCAGCATAGTTGGAGCTAGCCTCGCAAATTGACAGACCAAGGGTACTAGTCAGGGGCTCCAGCAACTGGGCTGTGGGGTCGGAAGGGGGGACTGGCTTGTGAAGCTTTGGGCCGATATACCGGGTGACCACAGACTCTCGAATTTCGACTTCAACGTCGTGGATGCTATTGGCAACCAACACCTGCTTGCATTCCAGAGCAACATTTAGGCCATCTAGGCGGGAGAGGGTACTTGGCTTCACTCCAATCCAGATGTAGACCGGGGCAATGGATTTTCCCGTAAAACCAATTCTGGCGACATCAGTACTTGTCCACATTACCCCCTTGGCATCGAGAATATCGTGGATCTGAGGGGCGATGATATCCTCCCAGATATCCTGTAGTATGTGGTTGCCAACGGAACGAAGCTGCTTGGGTTTATGGTAAGCTTCGGGGCCCGTGGGTGGCATCCAAGTATCAGTGCCGGTCCGAGCGACCAGGACTGGCTTAGAGTGCAAGCCATAATAGTAGAATTTGGCCTCATTATCGGAGATAGGTTCTAGTGGAGTTGTATTGGAATTTTGAGATGAGGACATTGCGGAAACAGGAAGATGAAGGGAACTGGTGATATCAGATTCAAGATGGTGGGAAGAGGCCAGATTTTTTTGTTGGTAACGGTGTTGGAAGGGGTGAGGCTTGAGGATCCATTCGCCAAGTATGTGGACCTAGTCTCTTTCTTCTCCTAGAAGATTGGCCTGCACTCCGGGTTGTTGTTTGCTAAAGCTAAAGGTTAGAATGGGAAACCGAGTATTCAATGGCGGGCACATACGATCCATTCTTTATTGAAGATTTTATTGACAACAATCAGGCTGAGGGTGAGTGATGACAATGATGTTGATGGCTGGGATCTCGTGTTCTAGCTAGGTGGCTATCTAGAGTGAGCCACCCAGCGCACAAATACTGCAAAAGGCGGTCACGCTCGATTGTGACTCTTCCCACTCTCCCTCACCTGCCTGTACCTAATATCTACAATGCTATTACCCCATGAGTTGTTTGGCTAGGGAATCGAGAGATGTCAACCCTCCTAGTATATCCTTTCCCCCTGTAATAGTATTGTTGTGACCTATCATCATCCTCTGCGGCTCTACTAAAGGCAGACTGTTGGCACCATGGTGGCTAAATCCCGCTGAACTTTTGGACTTAGGCCAGGAACACATTGGGCTTTCCTCGGCCTAGGGCCTGTTTCACCAAACAACCAAGAATCCACCTAAACTGGTGTTAGGTGGTATTTCTCATCACCCCTTAGCGTCCTTGGGCCCATTATTAGCGGAAATTGCAAATGATGCATACCGGTATCTGATTTCACCACAAAACCCCCTGCAGGAGTACTATCATCTTGAGGACCCATTCTGGTAAATGCACAAATGGCCGTGAACCATTTTTGATGGTATGAGGAGGTTTTTTCACAATTTTGAATAGCTGGCAATCTAAATGGGGAAAATCGGGGGTGTCAGGAAATAGGCAAAAATTCAAATACTCGTGTCTCCGTGCCAAGATTGGGCACCCGTTTTGCAATAGCCATCAGGTACCCATACAAAGCATAGTGTTCATGCTATTTGAGAGATTGCTCTGAATACCGGTAGTGCCAGTAGCCCGTTTTTTAATGGCATACCGGTATATGAGAATGACCTCACGCTTTAAAATTTACTCTCGCACTTCTTAAGAAAAGCAGCATTAAAGCTATCCTCCACATTCGTCTAGAGAGGCTATTTCAAAAAGGGTGCCCAATCTTCGCGTGGAGACACGAGTACACCTTTACGACCAACAAGCCCACAATACTTTTGTCGATACCCAGCCTGCCCAATTTGTCCAATGGGTGCTTCGGACCTACCTTCCCGACATAACGAGTGTCCGTCGTTTGGTTGTTCTCCTTGACATTGGTCTTATAACAACCTCTTAAGCTGGCCGTCTTCTCCAACTGCTCTTTGTTCTCCTTAGCAAGGAGTTTGGGGTTCTTCAACATCAGGCCATTGATCCATACCATCTTCTGCCGAACCAGGTTCGCTTTGCCGTAATTGATAAGGATAGAGTAGTAATATCTGTTCAGCCCATGGACCAACGCCTGGATAGAACTTGAAGGTTTATGGAGATGACTGAGATGTGAGGTTGTCTGGCGGGGCTCTAGTCTGAGAATCAGGGATTGTAGATTGATCTCCAGGAGGGGGTTGTTGACCAACTTGCGCTTGACAGATGGATAAGTTCAATGACAAAGGCTAGTGCACGGGGCGTTAGCTGTTCGAAGGACCGCTGGGTGTTGATATCGACGCCCGACAACCAATAGCCAAAGCCCAGATGAGAACAATAGCATCCGACTACGGTTTCCGGTCTACTTAGCAAAAAATGATTAAAGAGTGAGCCCCACCCGCCCTTCCCCATCAATCTCTCACCCATCCACATACCTCCCAGTCTGTCTTAGAATGTCCATCACCTGAGTGTGGAACACCGGATCGACAGCTTCAACTAAAATACACGTACCGCTCTAAGGCATTGTAAAGACCTAGAAACAATTAGCTCTCCCACCAGGGTTCCCAATGGTCCACAGAAGACTGGACTGGACTAGCAAATCTAGTCGAAATCCAGTCTAGTCTATGGTGGAAATTAGACCGACTGGAACAGTCAAGGATATCGGACCTGACTCGGCCAGGATTGGTCAGACCAGGCCCGCCGAGCAATAGGATATGCATGGCCCTTTGACAGAATTAGCATCACATTTTTCTTTTTACTATTTTTCTCACAATATATTACGTTCAAATAAAGCTTTTTCTTAATTAAACTCATTGTTTCCATATATTATACTAGAGAATCACGGGGGAGTCGGAATGGAGATAGTGCCTCGCTCAGATTAGGGGCGGCAAAAACAGATTCACGGGTATCAATTTTTTTCGGTGCCTTAAGTGGGTGATATTACATGACTATGCAATCTTCCACAAAGACTCAAGGCATCCACCAGGACTGGCGAGTCTGGTCTTGCCTCCAAGACTTGACCGGTCGGACTATTGGGAACCCTGTCTCCCACTCTCATCCATTCAGGAAATTTTGAAACCTTCTGCTTTTTCCTTACTCCAAAAATCATGAACCTAACCGGCTTCTCCAGCTTAGCATAGGCCAATGAGCAAAACTCATCCCCTTTGTCCCTGAAGAAGCGATTTAAGAAGGATGGGATAGGCATGACGTGGTGGTAGAAAGGAGACGAGAGTGAAGAAAATAAGGTAGACGTTGGGTGGGCGAGCACATACATATTTATAAACTTTGCCACGAGAACGCTGCTTAATCTCTTAGTCATAATAATAAAAAAATCCTGCAAAACAGGCCCACCACCCCCCCTAGGTGTGCCGGAGGGCTTTTTTAAGTCACGCAAATGCCGCAATGTCCAAACGGCATAGGGACTAATTTAAAATATTGGGACGGGAACCATTTTTGCCTCGAAGATGAAAAGCGGCTTAGCCGCTCCACAACTCGGCGGCTTAATCTTCGAGGCACGCTAAAAATTCGAATCTTTGGGGATTCGAACCTGCAATCTAGTTGTAATAGCTAAGAAGCCAAGCTCAACTACTACCAACTAGACGATAGGAGTACTGAGAAAAAAACAGCACCCGGGATATTGGTAGAACCTGCACAATTCCACACATTAGACTGAGTAGCTCTCCATTAACCCACTTTCAAGCACTGGTTTTCTTCCACCTCCTAACTCCAAACGGTATAAACAGGTGTTTATCTTCGGCTAGGGGAAGGTCAAGGTCTTTGATTAGCTAGGTCAGCCTTCCAGAGCGAGCTTATTCCTTTAATAGGCAATATTCGAACTAATTGGGGAGGTGATCTTGCCTATTACTGTGCTAAAAGTAAGCGAAATTCGGTGCATACGAAGGGATCCACCATCATATCTTCTTGGAGCCAACTCTCAAATTTAGCACGGAACGCTGATAGTCAGTCAGTTAAACCCCTATATTGGCCACCTCATGCAAGTTGTCGACGCAATTTACAGTAATGTATACTCAAGTACAGTAGTCTACTCGTAATTTCCTGACGTTTGTAAAAACGACTGCTATTGTATAATACCAAAATCTTGAGGCTCCGGGTAATTTCTTGCCCATATGCAATAGAAGTCATTTTTACAAATGTCAGGCAATCACGAGTACCGGTGTGACCTAGGGCGAGTTGATGAGGTCAGTGCTCGCAAGCGGTCAGTCCAGCCAGGCTTTGGGTCGTCCTGGGCCGGCCTGGGCTTTTTGTAGGAGCCGGCCTGGGACCGCAGTCCGGCTTCTGGAGCTCATCTGACTGGGCCTGGCCGGACTGCAGATATCTGCAGGCTTTCGAGTGATCGAGCATGACTGCACCGAATTTGGAAATATTCCGGGATCTAGGTCAAAAACTATCTGAATTGAATACGCTTGGCTACGTGGGACTCCAAATATCGCAAAAGGGCAATTAAATACCTCATATCCCCCATAGCCTAATTGAGCACTGCACAACCGGTTGGAAGCCTTCGATGCTGCCAGCATGCTCAGCCTGCCGCGCATATGCGCATAGCGTTATCGTTCAGAAAAAGGCCTCAGATACGCGCTTGGGATAGATGCAGCCCCGGGAGCAATTCAACATGGAAGATTCGGATGCGGAGGCTATAGGGTGCGGGAGTTCTACGATGTCTTTCCCTGGTAGCATGGAACTTTGCAGAAAAGCAAGCGACATGCGTGAAAGAAAATGGAGATATGTCGCGATCTCTATAAGGATGGAATGACGACTTGTGGTTCATATATACTCCTGTCTTTACCGTTAGTTAGCTAGAGCATTGTTGAGAGCGTGAGCAAGTATTTGAATGAGAAGAAGTTCCCTACTCTAGGCTGTGAGTTGGCGATCGAAGTCCTTCGTGTTGCTTACCCTTGGCGTTTTATTTCGTTTTGCTTCCGTTTGGGTTTACCGTCCTAGTCATCGTTTTCACTATGAGTAACTCTATACTAAAATTGGCATCACCGACAACGGCCTAGTATTCCCAAGAATCATCCTATATCTATAACTACTTGTTAATCTTATAGAATATTGAAGAGCCACACAGTGGAGAAGAAGCCATTATGAAAAGCAGCATTAGATGATAGGAAGGCAGTCAGAGAGTAAGAGCTTGGTGATTTTTGGAATTCGTTGATGCTACTCCGCATGCTCGCTCCTTTCCGCGCCCAATCTTTTCATCGATCAAGCAACAGCTTCGGATATGCTCTCTGGATCGATACATCCACCGGGAGGAAAGCGGAAGCCTGGAAAGGGCAGAGTGTGTTGGAAGCTTTTCATGTTTCCCGGGAGGCTCAGCATACATGCAGCCTATCTCAAAATTGTTCAGGCAAACCCTTGGGGTCAGGGCTTAGGAACGATACAGGGACGGAAGGATATGGGAAGGGGTCGGATGCGCGGAAGCTAAGGAGTGCAAAGAAGTTTTCTGCCACATTTAGCTTTCCTTTGTTAGCATGCAGTTTTACAGAAGGGGTAGGGGGACATGCTGAGAAGAGGGGATATGCGCGGAAAAAAACGGATTCGTGCGGTGACGGAGAGAAGGATCGATGGAAAGATGGGAGGAAGGGTCTGGAAGGCTTCGTTTTTCATATATTTGCTCCTGTCTTTACAGTTAGTTAGTAGAGTCGTGAATCGCGAGCGTGAGCGAGGAGTTGAACAAGAAAAAGCTTTCCCCTCTCTATGTTTTTCCCCAGGGTGGTTTTGCCGCTTAAACTTGTCTTGGGCCACGGCGGGGCTGTGAATTTTGTAGGATGGATTGGATGATAGGGCGGGTCCTATTAGGTTGTAATTGACTTTTCGGATTGAGTTGGCGATACTGAGACGTTTTTTAGGCAGTGAACAGAGGGAGAATGAGGTTTATGATCAGTAATTGGGGCAATATCAAAATTGGGAGGAATCACTGAGGGTCACTCGAGTCAGTTCCCAGTAGAGCGGCTTGGCTTGTTCAAAGGTTGTTATGATTATGGGAAAAGAGGAAGGTGGCCGCAAACAAGCACTCTCCTCCCTGGAACGAGCCAACGGGAATTAGGTATTTTGGAAACTTTTGTAGAAGGGGGATCCTCCGAGAGGAAACTAAAGGCTGAATCTAGCGTATCATACTGGTGTTTCTAGGCGTTTGTCTGTACTCCGTCATTTTTCTCGGAGATATTCTAGAGCACTACCTACCAGTAAATGACTGCGAACGATGAGCCACGTATAATTGGTTCTCCAAACTCTTCGCGTGCTCCAAGGAAACTCCTGGCTCGATCGCTGGTTGACCCGTTATCGTAAAAAAAAAGCCACAAGGGGTTGTTACTGGAGGGGCACCCCATTTTATGTCTCGGTTAATTGATTCGTGCACTGAATTGCACTCATTGTGCGCAAACCAGACCTTCCACTAACTAGCTTACTAGCTATAGCCTCGCGAGGCATGGTCAACTCGGGAGCATTTTGGTGCTCTTTCTTCTCGCCCTATCAGCGAACGTTTGGTCTGATTTCCCACGCGTAGTTTGGTATGACAGATAAACTTGCCTCACTTTATAAGAGAGACTCCTACCATATTTTCTCTAAGGGTTTTTCTTGCCTCTCGAAACCCTCAAGATCTTCAGCATTTCAAGGGTGCTAGCTAATATTTTTGCCCTTTCAATACATTCAAGACACTAGAAAGACAGAAAAGAAAAGAAGAAAAAGGAAAAAACAGGAGAAATAGTGTATTAAACAAACCTTCGCAACTTAGATTAACGCACTGGTCCTCGGTATCCACTCCACAGGCAAGATTATGTTCAAAGTCCCCAAAAGCCTTACCAAACTCCGCGACAAAGTTCCCACTGGTCCTATTCGGAATCGACTCCCACCACTCCTTAAGCTTCAGACCAACCCCCCTCCTGCATCCATGCATCCATAGTTGATGCTCGCGATCGGTCTAAACAATCGACCTCTATCGGCAGCGGAATTCCCTCTCCCGTGGACGTTGGCTTTGGTGAAGGCGATACTGTCGTAGTAGCCCCTCCCGTGGTGATACTTGAGACTGGGGAGACTAGGGTTACCCCAGTTTTAACATTCATTGGCTGGCTACGATCCCAGTCTTCTCTCTGGGAAACAGCCAGAGAAAATGCAAGCACTAGCGATAGGAAAAACAAGTAAATGATGGCTAGTGCTTTGTCCCAGGTCTGCGTTCTCATCTATCTTGGGTTTTTTGTTCTTATTGCTTCCTTGTTTAGTATTCCTAGACGCAAAGGCCCCGAAATGGACATACTTTATCCGTGTTGCAATCACCAACCCAAATCGGAACATGCGACCTCTCCATATACGCTCATCCATCTTGCGACCCCACCTCGTTCAATTATGATACTTATCATACTAACCTTAGCAAAGGCCGGAATAGGAGATGGTCAAATGGACTTTGAAGCCCTACGTGAAGCCGTGGCATAAGGCTTCCTCCCCTAGAAAGATAGTCGTACAAAGCTTGAGAAAGCAGCACTCTGGCTCACGGCGGTATTTCCCACCGCCGCTGGATTCGTTCCGTTTGGATTCACTGTGGCAGGAACAGTAAGGAGTATTGACTAGGCGCTCGTCGCTGGAGTTTTTGCTACTGGTGGGGCATTTACTGGTGGGGCGTTCGCCCAGATTGGTCGTGATCCCACGATCAAGCAAATGTTAGTTGCGTTCATTTCCGCTCTTGGTATGCTTTTGGTGTGGGTAATAGAAGGCTAACGGAGGATCAGTATTGAACGGATGAGGCAATTGAGCGATATGGGGAAGCTTCCGGCGGATTATCGTCCTGCCGCGAGGGGTATCTTGGAGAAGTGGACTACGGTGATATTCAAGGGGGGTAAGGATTGGTTCGGCAGGGATATTTTGTTCGTTCTTCACGTTTTTGTTGTGGTCTGGTCCTAAATCTCTAACGTGAAGCAGTGTCTACCTCCGCGGTGGATTATTTGTCCTTCAGGGTGAATGGACGAGGTCGGACCTGGAAAATATCTTTAAGAACGGCTCGCGGCTTGGTTTGTTAATAGCGAAATCAGGTATAAGCTCATTTCTCCAATCTAAACATCACGATAATAACTAACACCCACAATAGAGAACACACCAAAACCTTTGTCCTCTGTACAAACAGCATGGACCCAGAGAGCGTAGTATCTCCCTCGGGAGCGCAATACATAACTAGCAACAGAACTCATGTGCAGTCTCTATCGGTATTCTATACCCCACCACTTTCATTAATTTTTATCATATTTTTTCCCCATCCACTGACCAAGCCCCACAATCACAGTCTGAATAACAAAGACGTGCTCAAGGACCTCACTGCGGTCGAGAAACTCAAGCAACCCCAATACAATATCACGGCACGAGACATCCAGTCTAGCGTGGAGTCATTCCTATCCAACAGCTTGGACTACACCGTCGAAGACATGACGTCCAAGTTAGAGACCCCGGCAACACTCCCGTCTAACCAACAATGGTTCGCACTAGGTGCGGCAGGAGAGGGCGCATTCACGATTCCGGTTTGTGATATCGGAAATAACACTGGATGGATGGGTAGGGGGATGCCTTGCTGCTGCGGCAAGCTCCCCCTCCCCTCCTCCTTCCTTCCTTCCTCAGATAAGAATGTAAGTTAAGTGAGGATGGGAGCCCGGCACTAGGCATCGTTAGGATGCAAGGACACAAAATCACCTATGGAAAGCGGGAAAATGGGTAGCTTTGATCCCGTGGAGAAAAAGTGCCAGAATATTTGTCCTGTCTGTGAGACGGTAGATTACGGCAATGATACTTCTCCTTTGTGGAAGCCCTCCTGGAGGGTGCTCGCTGGGGCGTTTTTCACAATTATGGTTGCTAATTCTTTTGCTTGATTGATGATTTCCTCTCTTTTTACTTCATTCACACTTCCATTCATCCCCTCTTTCTTTCGCCACTTCGTCGAATTTGGAAAACAAGACAGCAAGAATAATTTCCTATACATAGTAGTTGGGTAACCGGCTTTCGCTTCTGTTTTATACTTGGAGTTGGTTTCCTTTTTCTTTTTTTTTGTTAGGGGGCTACCAGTAATCTACAGTACTCCTTAACACAATACGCAGGATTTCCATTTTTTCCATTTTCATCATCTCCACTTCTTCACAAGGCTATTTCCTCCTACAAGACTTAGTTTATTCCCGTCCCTCCGCTCCGTATTTGCCAATTTCTTATTCCTCTTTTTTTATATCATCTTCTATTTCTTAAGTCTATTAGATTTCCCTCACTTCGATGGATAGACATATACTTCTGATAAGGGCACGAGCTAGCATCTTAGATACCCACTTGGTCTTATATCTAAGGACGAAAGAAATAAAATAAAGAAAGGAATGGATCGCAGAGGCACATCAGGAAAGAAGGTCCAGAAGTAACAAAGAAAGTCGGGCAGCACAGTGGCGCCCTTCCAGCCAACTCTCCTATGTGACAGGGAAACGGCAAGTCAGCTCATGCAGGAATAGAAGAATAAGATTGATTCCTGACATGGGGGCTGTAGTTAAGTTCATCTCATGTGCTGTGTTCCACTTTCTTAGTGTCGTTCAAGTTAACTACTATTCCAATCGTAGAGTTCAATTCAAGCCGTAATATAAAATGCACGTGGAGGACTGTATAAAAAATAGGTGGATACAGAACTAGCTTGCCGGCTCTCAACAAGGCAGGTGTGCAGTTTCACCCCTTTTGGATGCTAGAGAGGACTCTCGGAGAAGGTAAATGGCTGAGTGAGAGAAAAAGAGAATAGCAAAGAGATAAGGGAGGGTGGGAATATAACTCTGATGCGGTTCCTGAAGAAATGGAGGGACTAGATGAGGCCGCACTCGACATAGTTTAGTAACAATATTAATCACTTATTAGTAACTTTTGAAGAATGGATAAAAAAGAGTTAGGAAAAGCTTTGCCCTCATGATTTTTTTGCTCTATCGAAAACATTTCCAGCAAATCGCGGAAGCAGTAGCAAAGAACCCTTCAATAGTCTCCTCAAGCATATAGATATAACAACAATGATCATTGAGAAGCTGGAATCCTCGGGTATTGTCAACTGATAGTCATCTAGTCCAATTTCGGAATTGGCGTGGAATCTCCATCAGTGGGCCTGAACTACCGTCATATTTCGCCCGTCTCTCCATTATTTTTTTCATCCTTTCCACTTGGCGCCGCTCCCCCTCAGCAAAATATTCGGCCAATCGTTTGCGATCCTTCACTTTAGCCAGAGGTTTATCCTGCAGGTGAGGCGAGCTGAAACCCATATACCGGGCCAAATAGCTCATATCCATTCGTGGTAGTTGAGGTCCGATGCGGTCCATATCTTGGATAACATCGAGGCACGAGTCTAGATACTCCGGGATGGTTGGTATGAAGACGGGAAATGTGATCGGCAGATCCTCCGTGAATTTTATTTTTTTCGTCGGTAAGGAGATAGGGCCTCCGGTCTGAGGTGTTGTGATGGAATTCCGATTCGACCAATACGCTGTTAAAAGCAAGGACATGCGGGACTTGGATCTTCTTGGTATCGACAGAAATGCGGTAGGAGTCCTCAGTGCAGAGGCGAATGTACCAATTATCATCGTATCTCTTCAATCGCTGGACAGAGCGGTATTCCGGCAGCTCACCTCCCATAGCGAAGGTGGGCATGCTAGATTCGTCGACCTCGAGCCACTCACTAGTTGCAACAAAGGCTTGGTGTATGGATGCCACTTGCGAGTTCCGCACTAAGATATCCACAGTCTAACTCTGCCACGTTAGCTATGCGAACTGGGTTATTGTCAAGGAAGGTAAGTCAAACATACATTTGACGTGGACACTGAAACACCCATCCAGTTCAATGCATATTTTCTAACCATGATGAAGGGGTGGTCACAGGCACCGAGAACGGAAAAAACGGAGTCCAAGGAAGCAGGACTTGGTGACCACCCGCCAGCCATTGAGCTATATCCGGGCTGATGAGGAGGATTAGGATTCCGATGCCCACGGTTGATCTGGTGGGTTTGCGTTGGTGGTGGTGGTGGTGGTGAAGGTGGTGGTGAAGGTGGTGGTGAAGGTGGTGGTGAAGGTGGTGGCAATGGCAATGGTGTCGTTGTGGGCGGAAGGGTAGATCATTCTAACAATGCTAATGTTCCTGTTGAGATTATGTAACATGCGTTGTGAACTGTGGTGACTGCCAATCGGTACTATTGTAGTCGTTCCTTCTCCAGAGTGTTGGGAAATTCCTGTCTTTTATACATCCCAATCGACAGCGGCCAAGCCTCTTGTTAGCCTACGTATGGAAACTATCTAATATTACAAGTGGCCAATAGATAAACCAGTCATGTGAGTTTGATAAGAAAAATTGGGTGAAAATTCTAGCTGTATTGTGCCTTATCGGATCCACTTGACTGTTTTATCTATCGGTTGCGCTCGCACAAAATATGTAGTGCATCTACTCAAGTCTTGCGCATTAAAGCTCGGATGTAAGGACACAAAACCCTTTATGGAAAGCGCCAACATGGGTAGCTTTAATCCTACCAAGAAGCAGTGCAAGAAGATTTGTCATGCGTGCGCGACGGTGGATTACAGCAATGACGGTTCTCAATTGATGCCTTCCTGGGGAATGCTCGCAGGGGTGTTTTTTGCAATTGCGATTGCTCTCCTCCTTTTATTTCATCTATCCTTCCATCCATCCCCCTGTAAGGTAAAAGTTTAATGCCTGCGCATGTGAGGTTAATTTTGTGAAAGCAGATTACATCGAGTGATCAATCATGATCAGACATAGCGAGACATGAATGAGCTAGCATGGGAACTCAAATAATTAGACCTCACGCTAGCAGGTTAGAGTTGCTTTTGCCCATAAGGTTGGGCTCTTGTTTCTTTTCTTTCGTCTGAAGTTCGGGCTGAGGGGGTCAGTTTTCGCTGTACGCAATTGCGTACTCTAGTTTCGTGTGTACGACGCTTGTGAGTTTGTCATATACCAGAGCCCGCTACCTCCACTCCACCTCCCCTCCACCTCCCCTCTCTCTCTCTTATCCCCTCCCTCACCCTCTCCTCTCCCTCTTTAACGTACACAAAACAATTACTCTCCCCCACAAAATAACAAATCAACCATCTCTCTTCACACCGCCTTTTGTCCCCACAGCCACGCCATCAAAGCACCCCCCTACCAAATAGCAAACCTACCCCGCTTCACACCTCCTTCCACCCACCACAGCAACTCAACCGAAGCACCCCTCCACAAAACAACAACCCATCTATCTTACCCCCCACCTCCGTTCAGTGTTCCCAACCGGCCAGTCCGTCCGGCTTTGGGTACGGCCGGACTGACCCAGGCTTTTTTTGGGTACGGCCGGACTGACCTAGGCTTTTTCAGTTACGGCCGGGCCTGGCGGGGCCTGGCCTACGTGACCTGCAGGCTTTCGAGTGATAAGATAAGATTTTGATATAAAACCTTGGCGGTAAGTGAAACGACACGCCAAGCACATTTCGATCGCTAACCGAGCTTTTCCTGGATATCTACAGGCTTTACTTAGGCATTTGCAGGCTTTACATAGGCATCTGTGGGCTTTGCCTAGGCATCTGAAGGCTTTGGTGGTTTCGACCGGACTGGCCTAGGCTTTTTAAAACCATGGCCGGACTAGCCGGACTGCCAACCTATAGTCCGGACTATAGTCCAGACTGGCCGCTTGGGATCAGTGGAGAGGGCTGCCCGAATTGATCCCCCATTCACTGAATACGCCTGTGGCTGGGAGTATACGACATCCTATGGCTTCAACATTGGCGTCGACTTTATGCAAATAGGAGGCGTACACCTGCATAAGCTAAGGGGATATTGCCTAGACGACGATGTGCCGGGAGCAAAGTTGATGGATCTCGCCCTCAGCAAAGGTATTGCCTGGGTCGACAGAGAAGAAGACAACGATTTCACTGGTCTCCAGTACGCAGTTGAACAGATGGTAGTGAAAAGGGCAAAACTTTAAAGGATTGGCTAAGGACCAGTCTGAGGTTTTAGATATCATCCTAAACCGTCTTGATTGCCGTACCGGAAGGGCATTGCACGGGGTAATCACAGCTCTTCTATGAAAAGGGGGGGCGGGCCGAATGGCACAGATGGAGGGTGGATCTGGGAGGACGGGAGTGTATTTGCCAGGAGGAATGGCGAGGAACTGTTTTCTGATTTGACGGTGTTGGCCAGCGGTGGGTGGGTCTGTTTAGCGGTGTCGTTGGCTGATGTTATTGTGATAAGAGGAATTGGTTCTGTGGGGTTTTTACGACCCAAATTGTGAGCAGGACCGTTTGTTTGTTTCTTGTTATTAGTATCATTATGACTGCAAGAACTATAAAGAGAATAATTAATTATTACTGTTCTCGCATCTGCTTAATCTGAGTAACACACCTAGAATCAAACTAGTGGGAGTCGGGTTCGAATAGGACCAGCAGGAACTTTGTCTCGGAGTTTGGTAAGGCTTCTGGGGACTTGGAACATAATCTTGCCTGTAGAGTGGAAACCGAGGACCAGTGCATTAATCCGAGCTGCAAAGGTTTGTTTATATACTATTTCTTTCACCCATCTTGGGTCCCTTGTTCTAATTGCTTCCTTGTTTAGTATTCCTAATGCAAACGCTCCAAAATGGACATACTTTGTCCGGGTTGCAATCTCGAACCTAAATCGGAACATTTTGACTCATCTATGTATGCTCATCCATCTTATAACCCCACCTCTCCCAATCATGATACTTATCGTACTAACCTCCGCAAAGGACAAAATAGGAGATGGCCAAGTGGACTTTGAAGCCCTACACGAAGATGTGGCACAAAGCTTCCTCCCCTAGAAAGATAGTCGTACAAAGCTTGAGAAGGCAGCACCGCGGCTTGCGGCGGCGTTTTCTACCGCCGCAGAATTTGTTCCACTTGCATTCCTTGTGGGAGGAGTCGCAGGGAGCGTCCACTGGGAGCTCCTCACTGGAGTTTTCACGGCTGGTAGTGCGTTTGGCGGAGGGGCGTTCGCGGAGATTGCTCGTGATCCTGTGATAAAGCTAATGTTAGTTGTGTTCATTTTTGACCCTGTACTGCTTCTGGTGGGGGTAATAGGGGGCTAATGCGAGGTCAGTATCGAACGGATGGTGCAATTAAGCGAAATGGGGGAGTTTGTGGTGGATTGTTCTTCTACTACCAGAGATATCTTGGGGAAGTGGTCTACGGTAATATTCAAGGGGGTAAAGATAGGTCCGACAGGGATATTTTGTTCGTTCTTCACGTTTTTGTTATAATTTGGTTCTAAATGTCTAACGCGGGGCAGTGCCTACCTCTGCGGTGGACGATTTGTCCTTCAGGACAACTGGACAAAGTCGGACCGGGGAAATTTCTTCAAGAAAAGGCTTGTGGCTTGGTTTGTTAATAGTGAAATCAGGTATAAGCTCATTTCCGCAATTAAAACAACACGATAATTACTAACACTCACGACAGAGAAGACACCAAAACCTTAGTGTTCTCTGTGCAAACAGCACAGTCCCGGACATCGTAGTATCTTCCTCGGAAGCGAAATATATATTCAGTAACGGAACCCAGGTGTGGAGTCTCTATCGGTACTATATCACTCCCACTTTCTTTTATCACTTTTTTTCCCCATCAACTGACCGAGCCCATTATCATAGTCTAAATAGCATGGGCAAGCTCAAAGACCTCATTGAGGTGGAAAAACTCAGGAAACCCGAATACAGCATCACGGCACGAGACCTGATCCAGTCCAGCGTGGGGGCAAACCTAGCCCACGGCGTGAACTACACCGCCGAAGAAATGACGTCTGGGTTACAGATCTCGGCAACACTCCCATCTGACCAGCAATGGTCCGCACAGGGTGCGGCAGGAGAGGTGCGTTCGCGATTCCGGTTTGTGATGTTGGAAATAACACTGAGTGGATGGGTAGTGGGATACCCTGCCGTTGTGGTAAGTTCTCTCTCTTTTCTTCCTTCTTTCCTCGGTTAGGAATGAAAGTGCTGATTGGACTCCTTAAGCTTCCGATCAACCTCCTCCTTTACCCATGCATCCACAGTTGGTACCCACGATGAGTCCGAACAATTAACCTCTACCGGCAGCGGAATTACCTCTTCCTTTGTTGCTGGCTTTGGTGAAGGCGATACTGTCGTAGTAGCCTCTTCCAGCAGAGTTCCCTTTTCCGTGGTCGTTGGCTCTGGTGGAGGCAATACTGTTGTAGTATCCTCTTCCGGGGTGGTAGTTGATCCTGGGGGACCGAGGTTGCCCCAACTATAACATTCATTGGCAGGTCATGATCTCCGTCTTCCCCCTGAGGAACGGCCAGGGAAAATAGGAGCACTAGCAATAGGAAGAACAAATAAGCCATGATTAGTGTTTCGTCTCGAGTTTGCGTTCCTGTTTTTTTTCTTTCTTTCCCCCCGTGTTTTGAATGTATCGAAAGCACCAAAATATTGGAAGCCTTGAAATGCTGAAGGTCTTGAAAGCCCCGAAAAGTAAGAAAACTTCCTGGAGAAAAAGGCAATAAGAGCCTTTCTTATAAAGTAAGGCGGGTTCATCTGTCACACCAAACCATACGTGGGAAATCAGACCAACCGTTCGCCGATAGGCGAGAGGGGGCATCAAAATGCTCCCGAGTTGACCATGCCTAGCGAGGTTATAGCTAGTAAGCCAGTTAGCGAAAGGTCCGTTGCGCATGAGTGCAATTCAGTGCATAATTAATCAACCGAGACATACAATGAAGTGTTGCTCGACTAACAACCCCTTGTGGCCCTTTTTATGATAATGGGTCAACCAGCGATCGGGCCAGGAGTTTCCTTGGGGCTCGCGAATAGTTTGGAGAACCTATTATACCTGGTTCATCGTTCGCAGCCATTTACTGGTAGGCAGCGCTCTAGAATATCACTGAGGGAGATGACAGAGTTCAGACAGAAGCGTAGAAACACCGGTATGCTGCCTAGATTTATTTTTTCACTACTGGACATTCTTTCCTGATGTGCCGCTGCAATCCATTTATTTCTTTATTTTATTTCTCTTGTCCTTAGATATGGGACCGAGTGCGTAGCTATGACGCTAGATCATATCCTTATCATAAGTATATGTCTATCCATTTAAGTTAGAGAAATATAATGGACTTGAGAAATAGATGATATAAAAAAAGAGGAATGAGAAATTGGTAAATACGGAGGGTAGGGATAAGAATAAACCAAGTCTTGTAAAGAGGAAACAGCCTTGCGAAGAAGCGGAGATGATGAAAATAAATAAAAATATGAAATTCCTGCGTATTGTGCTAAGAAGTACTGTAGATTACTGGTGGCCCCCCAGCAAAAAAAAAAGGAAAGCGGGAAAAAACTCCAAGTATCAGAAAACAGAAGCGAAAGCCGGTGACCCAGCTACTATTTACAGGAAATTATTCTTGCTGTCTTGTTTTTCGAATTCGACGAAGTGACGAAAGAAAGAGGGGATGAATGGAAGAGTGGATGAAGTAAAAGAGAGGAAATCATCAATCAAGCAAGAAATTAGCAAGCACAATTGCGAAAAACACCCCAGCGAGCACCCTCCAGGAGGGCCCCGACAAAGAAGAAGTATCATTGCCGTAATCTACCGCCGCGCATACAGGACAAATATTCTGGCACTTTTTCTCCACGGGATTAAAGCTACCCATTTTCGCGCTTTCCATAAATGAATTTGTGTCCCTGCATCCGATACCTAGCACCAAACTCCAATCAGCACTTACATTCATACCTGAGGAAGGAAGGAAGGAAGAAAAGAGAAAGAACTTACCACAGCAGCAAGGCATCCCCCTACCCATCCATTCAGTGTTATTTCCGACATCACAAACCGGAATCGTGAATGCACCCTCTCCTGCCGCACCCTGTACGAACCATTGCTGGTCAGACGGGAGTGTTGCTGAGATCTCTAACCTAGACATCATGTCTTCGGCGGTGTAGTCCAAGCCGTTAGCTAGGTATGCCTCCACGCTAGACTGGACCATGTCTCGTGCCGTGATATTGTACTGGGGTTGCTTGAGTTTCTCGACCACAACGAGGTCCTTGAGCTCGCCTTCGTCATTCAGACTGTGATTGTGGGGCTCGGTCAGTTAATGGGAAAAAATGTGATAAAACGAAAGTGTAGGGATATAGTACTGATAGAGACTGCACACACGAGTTCCGCTGCTAGTTATGTATTGCGCTCCCGAGGGAGATACTACGCTCTCTGGGTCTGTGCTGTTTGCACAGAGGACAAAGGTTTTGGTGTGTTCTCTGTCGTAGGCGTTAGCAATTATCGTGATACTTAGATTAGAGAAATGAGCTCATACCTGATTTCGCTATTAACAAACCAAGCCACAAGCCGTTTCTTAAAGAAATTTTCCAGGTCCGACCTTGTCCATTCATCCTGAAGGATAAATCGTCCGCCGTGGAGGTAGACACTACTCCACATTAGAGATGTAGGACTAGACTACAACAAAAGCGTGAAGAACGAACAAGATATCCCTGCCGGACCTATCCTTACCCCCCTTGAATATCACCGTAGACCAATTCCCCAAGATACCCCTCGCAGTAGAACAATAATCCGCCACAAACTTCCCCATATCGCTCAATTGCCTCATCCGTTCAATACTGATCCCCCGTTTGCCTCCTCTTACCCACACCAAAAGCAAAGCAAGAGCGGAAATGAACGCAACTAACATTAGCAAAATCGCGGGATCACGACCGATTTGGGCGAACGCCCCACCTGCAAACGCCCCACCAGTAGCAGAAACTCCAGCGATGAGCGCCTGGTCGATACTCCTTACGGTTCCTCCCACAGCGAATCCAAATGGAAGGAATCCAGCGGCGGTGGAAAATACCGCTGTGAGCCAGGGTGCTGCTTTCTCAAGCTTTGTACGACTATCTTTCCAGGGAAGGAAGCTTTGTGCTACGTCTTCGCGTAGACCTTCAAAGTCCGTTTGACCAGCTTCTATTCCGGCCTTTGCGGAGGTTAGTACGATAAGTATCATAATTGGAAGAGGTAGGGTCATAATATGGATGAGCGTACATGAAGAAGTCTCATAAAACGATTTAGATTCGAGATTGCAACCCGGACAAAGTATGTCCATTTTGGAGCGTTTGCATTTAGGAATACTAAACAAGGAAGCAATTAGAACAAAAAACCCAAGATGGGCTAGAGAAGTAGTATATAAAACAAACCTTCGCAGCTCGGATTAACGCACTGGTCCTCCGTATCCACTCCGCAGGCAAGATTATGTTCAAAGTCCCCAAAAGCCTTACCAAACTCCGCGACAAAGTTCCTGCTGGTCCTATTCGAACCCAACTCCCACCACTCCTTTAGCTTCCGATCAACCTCCTCCTTTACCCATGCATCCACAGTTGGTACCCACGATGAGTCCGAACAGTTAACTTCTACCGGCAGCGGAATTACTTCTTCCGTTGTTGTTGGCTTTGGTGAAGGCAATACTGTTGTAGTAACCTCTTCCGGGGTGGTAGTTGATCCTGGGGGGACCGAGGTTGCCCCAACTGTAGCATTCATTGGCAGGTCACGATCTCCGTCTTCCCCCTCAGGAACGGCCAGGGAAAATGGGAGCACTAGCAATAGGAAGAACAAATAAGTCATGATTAGTGTTTCGCCCCAAGTTTACGTTCCTGTTTTTTTTCTTTCTCTCTCTCTCGTGTTTTGAAGGTATCGAAAGCGCAAAAATATTGGGAGCCCTGAAATGCTGAAGATCTTGAAAGCCCCGAAAAGAAAGAGAACCCTCTTGGAGAAAAAGGCAATAAGAGCCTTTCTTATAAAGTAAGGTAGGTTCATCTGTCACACCAACCATACGTGGGAAATCGGACCAAACGTTCGCTGATAGGGCGATAAGAAAGAGCATCAAAATGCTCCCGAATTGACCATGCCTCGCGAGGCTATAGCTAGTAAGCCAGTTAACGGAAGGTCTGGTTTGCGCACAAAGAGTGCAATTCAGTGCATGAATCAATCAACCGAGGCATAAAACGAAGTATCACTCCAGTAGCAACCCCTTGTGGCCTTTTTTATGATAATGGGTCAACCAGCGATCGAGCCAGGAGTTTCCTTGGACCACGCGAATAGTTTGGAGAACCTACGTGGCTCATCGTTCGCAGCCATTTACTGGTTGGTAATGCTCTAGAATATCTCCGAGAAAAATGACAGAGTACAGAAAGACGCCTAGAAACTCACCAGTACACTAGATTCAGCCTTTCGTTTCCTCTCGGAGGATCCCCCCTTCGAGAATAGTTCCCAAAATATTTAATCCCCGTTGGCTCGTCCCAGGGAGGAGAGTGCTTGTTTGCGGCCACCTCCCTTTTTCCTCATAACTATAACAACCTTCGAACAAGCCAAGCCGCTCTACTGGGAACTCGAGTGACCCTCAGTGATTCCTCCTATTTTTGATATTCCCCCAATTACTGATCATAAACCTCATTCTCCCCCTGTTCACTGCCTAAAAAACGTCTCAGTTCCGCCAACTCAATCCGAAAAGTCGATTACAAACTAATAGGACCCGCCCTATCATCCAATCCATCCTACAAAATCCACAGCCCAGTCGTGGCCCAAGCCAAGTTTAAGCGGCAAAACCACCCTGGGGAAAAAATCGGGTCCGGAAATGCCCAACACAAATAGTGCTGTCGTGTGCCACGGCGACAAAGAAGCGTTGAGATCGCGACCGATCAGCCTTGATTGCTTGCTTTGGCTCAAAGGAGATTTCCGCTATCCCTTGGGCTGTGTGAGACAGCACAGTTCGTTGCCAGGCAGTCTAAGCCGAATCCTGAATGGATTTGGTTTTGCGATTCGCCGAAAACCCAAAGGATCTCAAAGTGCTGAGTTAGTTGGCCACTGAAAAGACAGGCCTTGCTAGGACACCAAAAACATTAAATAGTTTCGGTTTCGTGCGACAAGCAAAGAGCGTTACTACCTCACACAGCCCAAGGGATTACGAACACAGCCAGTACCCCGGCTGTCAAAGCTTAAAAAATAAGCCCATTTTGGCGAGTCCGAACGCGCAATAGCGCCTGCGACACCGCCTCTTGTGCTCGGGCACCCGAGTATTATTTAGTCCTCACCACACCCACGGTGAAACTGGGCGGGTGGCGAACAGGGCGCATAAGGGGAGCAAAAGGAGAGATCGTCAAAGTAGGGTGATAAAAAATTACCTGTACCATAGTACGGTCGCTGATTCTTGTTCGTCACTACCCGAGTACAGACACCCCAGTTTCATCGTGGGTCAGGTTAAGACTGCGTGGTAATACCATATGGTATGGTGCCGGGCACCTGAAATCAATTCGGGGTACTTCATTTTGCTTACATAATAAGCATAAAATAGCGGGCTTGGCAAAGCTAAAGTTAACTTCGAAAATGATCCATAATACTACGTAATTCGATATTTTACTAACCCCTCTGATATTGCTCTGGTTGAAAATCAGAAAACCTAGAATTAGAGAGGAGCGTCTTCTGAGCACATCTATCAAGCCATATATTCCCAAAGAAGTGGTTGTGGTTAAAAAAAACTTGAAAATTATTCTTATGTTAGTTTTTAGTTGATTTCAGAAGCCCGGCACCATACTGATAGCATTTCTTACTGCAGACGGCGGATTAGAGCTAAGGCCAGCCGAGCCACTGTAAATAAATACCAGTAAAGAAAGATAATTGAGCAGAGCCTCCCCGAAGCGAACGTCGCTTTACGAAAAGATATACCGGTAATATGGCACCATGCCACAGTAGAATTTCTTAAATAACCCGCGCAGCTTATTCAAGGGTTGAGTTGAGGGTCAACGGATTACCAAAGGGATCATACTCACGTGAGCTAGATTTTGGGTGGTTGCGGCCTACCGTATTCCAAGATGCGGCTTATTTATGGAATTCTACTCAGCTAAACCCTCCAATGGGAGCATTGTGAAAATAGGCAAATGACGAACAAGAACCAGTAACTTAACTTGCAATGTTTTGGCGATTTGCCTTTTGCTCCATTTTTTCCAGTCAAATGCCCTTGTTTTTTATACTTTTGGCTCGAAAACTTGTCTGCGGTAGCCTCCAATGGGGGCACGACTGGAGTGGCTCTTACTACCCCTACCACATAAGTTACCGGTAGCACCATTGGTGTACTGTACTTCTTCCTCCCAAGGCTTTTCTATGTTAAGGCCCTAACGGAACCACAGCTGACGTCATAACTAACCGTAGGTCTTGACCTATGAGAGGGTACTTTTTCAACCCAGCCAATCAGACGCAAGCTACGGTATTTAGTGGGAAGAAGCAAACGGAAACAAGAACTCCGCCTAAGCGCAAGCCTCGATGTTCGTGATTCCCGATGATGTAGCGCTTCCCAGGGAGCCCCACAGGGGCTGTACCCGAGTACGCCCCGCAAGTTACCACCCACTCTGCCTGGCGAACCACCAGTGCAGACTTATATCATCGTATAGTATCCAGCGGCTCGCTATCAGGGCCTATTCGAACGGTTTCGTTAGCTGCACTACATGAATGAAAGAAGAAAAACCCTACCTTCAGAAGCTCATTTAGGACCAATGACAGCTTGACACCTCTAAATGTGCTACCAGTATTCTGGCAAAAGTCAGATTGGAACCAAAGCAAGCTAAGCTGAAACTAAGGCAACTGAGCTAGCAGAACACTGACTAGCCGCAGTTTACCGGTATTGTTGCTCGCTAAGACACTACAGCCTGGGACCTAGTTTGTTGGATGAGCGCTAGCGGCAGCGAGTAGTTTTTTGTTATTTTTCTTTTTTTCGTCGTTTTAGTTTTATTTGTTGGTTAAAGGACAAATTGTATGATCAGGATGATAATATATATCAATCACAGTTGAAGCATATGGAAGAGCAACGACTAGGTATGTTTAAGAAAATCCTCGCTGGAGTCGATCTGAATTTTTTCTAGATTATAAGGGGGATCGATAGTTGGGCAGATTTGGAGCTGAGCATTGACTCTCGAAGGAGGGACTGAGGGGAACGACTGAGCCCTCTAATCTATAAGTATAGGGTTAAACTACTCTTCCGAAGGCGATTAGCGGAGCCGAAAGTGCAGAATTTCGGCACTTGTGGGATAGTTCTGGTCGGGGCAGAAGAACCGTTCGGGGAAGCGCAACGGAGGTTATGAGTACCGGTAAGTGAGGCGAGCCTACTCCCGGATCTACTAGAAAATATCGTGAAGCAACTGTGATTAGAGTACCTGTAGTATCATGCCGGCACTTGAGTTGCTGATAGAGACAGCGGCATTTGTAACCTAAATTCGACAATTAAAGAACTTGGCAGAAATCCTCAGTGCAATTAGGTTTATGAGGCCAGAGGCTGAGCAAGCGAGTGACACCATGTGAATCTAGGACTATATTATTATGACCTTCAAAGGGGCACTGTAAAATAATAAGTTTGACTGGCTGCTGGCCCATGTCCACCATACAAACTTCCCTGCCGTTCCCCTACCAAGAGCCCATCAGCCGAAGTGAGACATACGCTACTGCGACGAGACGAGGCTACGGTTCACTTAGAAATTTTGCACTTCTATTTTGTCTCTGAGGGAAGCTTAGAGGTGTTTCACATTTCGGCTACCCCGCCCGAGTATGCACCGTCCGAATGGGCTGGACCCCGAAACCGGAAGAGTGCAAGATGCAGGGGGATAAAGAGATGTGTTGTTAATCCACAGACCACTAGATGATTCCTGTTATTCTGTCCCGATGCCGGGTCTACTTGCATCATACTCATTTGCATACTATATCTCACCCTATGTCGAACTCTGAGATCCCAATGAGCAAAGCAGCGCCTGAACGAACACGCGCAGCCGCAGGTCGTGCCGATAGAGGAGGGGCACAGTTCATCCCTAAGGTGGTACAGTGCAGTGTATGAGCACAATGTCATAGGAAAAAATAATCCAAAAATATAAAATTTAGGTAGCAATTATCATGCCTCGGAACGATAGCGACTCTCCAATTCCAAGGCGGAAATAGCATTACCATTCAGTGTGGGGCAAAGTATCCCTTGCACGGTACTATAGAATACTATAGCACTTGCCCATTCAGCCCGATGGACGGTGGAAAAATAAAAAAAATAAAAAATAAAAATAGAGAATCAATTAATCACTAAACCTATAGTGAGAAACACAACAACCCCACAAAAACATACCTAGCCATGAAATCGGTGGGTACCAGAATATTTTAGGTGGCATTTCAATAGCAAATCGAATTTGCTAGCACAATTCCTGTAAAAGGGAGCAAGCTAGCCTGCACCCGTTCCGAGGGTAATGGTGCTGCTACTATACTTTCTGGGGGGGGACGGAGTTGAAAAAGGCATCCTACAGGATGCTGGCGCAGTGGGTGACTGGTCTAATCGAAGTATCCTGTGTGAGCGCTCTACTACTGCCGTTGACTGGCCCCAGAACAATGTTATCGAATACTTGAGTTCTGCACGCTTTGATCCAATGTTCGTCAACATCCTCGCTTCATTATGCTAATGTCTGTCATTGCCAGGTATGTAGCAAAAGCCATAAGAGTTAAGCTCTCTCTTACTCTTTTTTAAACCTTCTATTGTTCAAAAGCCACTGGCGGGCCCAGGGCGGCGGGTGGTCAATATTATTGCTAACCGTGCCGGATGCGGCCTCATCTGGGGGGGGCGGGGGCGGGGCGGGGGGGGGGGGGGC
>Ga0307507_10004339_pt1 | contig 25354 bp, 4 predicted proteins | sample 7_EM_MG_FD_207223 | JGI IMG/M metagenome (GOLD analysis project Ga0307507, IMG submission 207223) | Populus trichocarpa ectomycorrhiza microbial communities from riparian zone in the Pacific Northwest, United States - 7_EM | ecosystem: Host-associated > Plants > Roots > Unclassified | place...
TTCTAAGCCGCACGATTCTTGAAGGATATGTTAGCTAGGAACGCATAGAATACCCTTTAGTTATACTAGATTAATATCTACCTAGGACCCCCTAATTAAATCGTCTATAATGTAGGAAAGAACTTCTTATCTATAGAGTTTTAATAATAGATAAAGGCAATGGTAATTAAGGTTAAGGAAGTCCCTATTAAGGCATATAATAGTGTCAGAAAAGTGGAGCGATATTACACGCTATTACGCCGCGTATATAAGATTATCTTTTTAAAACTAGAGGACGCTAGCAAAAAACTTACCTTATAAATAGCTGTTAAAGCTGTTAACGATTCTGCTGGCCCAGATAGACTTATACCTATATTACTAGTCTTTAGCGCCTACCCTTAAATAACTAACAATTCTCTACTATCTCCCTCTATTGTGCAATAAGCTGAGGCTATTCGCAAGGCAATAAAGGAGGTATAACGTCTCTACGCTACACGCCAAGTCAATAATGTACTAGGAATAAGAAATGGCCTAAATACCTTAACTACGCTTAATCTGCCACTCCAGTCTAAGGTACGCGTATAGCGTAAAAAGGGAGGATAGTTAGGCCTATATTAACTTATTATAATTAATGGCTAGACTTGCACTATTTAGATGCCTTATAGACCTACTTAATTCCATTTAACTGTTATTAAGCCTTACTATAAAGATAATAGTTCTGAGCCTTTGCAGGATACCATAGAAAATGCCTTAAAGAAGAGCCACGATTAATATACTTTAGAAGGCGACCACAATTCTAATATAATTATAGTAGATACGCCGCAACTACGACGCGGTAGAGGTTGCCTAAAGGGATTATATTGGTTACATAAGGTGATATCACGTAGCTACGGTTCGTAGATAGTATAATGGTTGTTCTTCTTATTAGGAATGAGGAAAGGGGTAAGGAACTTAAGGTTCCTTACCACGCTAGGGCCACATTAACACGTAACGGCAACTTGCCTTATTCCCGACACTGGCAACTTTTCTTTTTGTGGTTGCTATCTACATATATACAAACAGATAGGATGTGACAATACCAAACAGTGTACAACAATACCAAACAATATGCGACAATATGCGATAATGTGGCAGTTAGTAGAATTTAGCGGATAACGCAAAGATAGGTAGGCCGCTAAGGCGCTAGTAGTAAGCAAGCTAATAGCAATTTTCCATCCTAGGGATGGAAAATCTTGATTAACTGGTTTAAGTTAGGGTCTATAGAATGTTATACTCCTACTCCCTTTTAACCTAACCTTTAACTTATATATATAGAGTGTTTATATTAACAAACGTTTCTAGAGCCTTATTTGGGTTTGCCTTTGTTATTGCGTCTACTAGGTTATCTTAACCGTTAATCTATTAAATCTTAAAGAGTTCTTGCCGTTCGTAGGATTAATAAAGTGCTATAATATTAATTATAAGGCGCTTCTTCTTTATAGTACCAAGCTTAACCAAGCACTTATAGAGGGAGTATAAATCGGTGTATATAATTATAGGGATAATAGGAAGTTTAAGTTAATCTATAATTATCTTTAGGGTAGTTCCAATTATAATTGCTATGTTAACTCCGCTAACTATTCTGTATATCTCTAATGCTAAAACACTTTAGGTGACGCGCTTGCTCTTAGTTAAGCTCTAATAGATAAGGTTGCTATAGATTATAAAGTTATTCTCTCTAGTAAACTTATTCGTGATAATAATCTTATATCCTAGCTAGGAGCTAAAATCTTTATTATTTATAAACAATCCATTAACAAATATAAAGAGCTTAGCGGTGGGAAGATTAATAGGCATATAGTATAGGCCCTAGTCGAGATAGTTCATTTGCCAGAAAAGGCGTTTATTTAGGGCAAGAACATTGTCCTTAGTTAGTTCCTAGTATTAGGCGGCAACAGAGAGATTAAATAAAGCCTTAGGTTAATAGATAGAAGTAATATAAGCTCCGCGAGCGCGTTGCTCCACGTATCCTTGCTTTAGAGAATTAGCGTTAATAACGTCGATCTTCTTGCCTTAACCCTTCTGGCGCAGAGCAATAGAATCCTCGTTTAGGGAGAGGATGCATCCGTTAAAGAGTAATAGTATTGTTAAACTAAGCTTTTCCTTTGGCTTTGTTAATATACTAAAAGTAGATATCTAAACAAGATTGACGTAATTATATGGGCTTAGGAAATCCACCAAATCCTTCTATCCATATATTCTAACACTGGCAGTTCTTTCTTTATGCTTGTGGCGCTGTAGGAAGGCAGCAAGGCAGCAAGGTGTCGGTTTAGCTGGAGGTAAAAGCAGTAGATATTGGTTAGCTGCAGGCGGAGCAGCAAGTAGTCGATTAGCTGCAGGCAGGGCATATCAGTTGCAATAGTTATTGGGTTTATAGCTGCCGTAGATACTAGCAGTTCTTTCTTTTATAGATTGCCTGCGTGACTATACCGTTCCAACCGCTCCCCCCCTATATTACTCTCTCTTCACGGTACCCTTTACAAGAACTTCCTGTCTAGATTACGCTAGTAGCCACCTCCGTAGCTACCTTGGGAACTATAGGAGTCTTGAAATTCCCCTCTACGCTAAATCTTCTAAAGCTTGTTAAATGTTTGTGGAGAAGTAGAGGCTTATTGCGGAGATTGCTACGGAGATTGCTGGTGGGACGGAGCTTAAGGCATGGGTTGAGATACGGCAGCTTAAGGCACTTAAGGTGTTTAATAGCCTAAGGTTATCTGTGGTGGTTACTGCGGAGGTTCTTATCGAGCTTGCTACTAGTAGGTTGGGATATCATTTATAGATCTAGCTTATTATGCCAGTTGTCTAGTCGCGGTAGGGGTTAGAGGAAACATCTCGGCGCTTAAGTTAAACGAGGTTGAGAATCTCTGGTAGGACGGAGCTTAAGGCATAGGTTGAGATACAGCAGCCTAAGGAACTTGAGGCTAAGGAACTTGAGGTATTTGATAGCCTAAGGTTGTCTATAGTGGTTCTTATAGAGCTTGCTGTATTAGCAGTACAGGTGGTGTATAGACGTGTAGCTGCTGCAGTTGCTGCGGCTGCTGTGGGGTAGCAGGGGCAGCGATTAGAGTAGCTAGCGGTGCAGCGATCGGGACAACTTGTGGTGCAGCAGTTGGAATAGATTGCTGCGGATATTACTAGGCAGGAGGAGGACTAAGTGGGAGATTAGCGTTCTGGGGGTTTTGATACAAATTAAAGTTGCCTTCTAAAGAATATTAGTTGGTTCTTGGTTTCTGTAGTTAACGTATAATCTTAGCTTCTGTCCATACTAGTTCTTCTATACTAATAATAACGGCCTGAATATTGCTAGCAATTGGGTTACTGTTCTTAATAATATATACTCCGTTCCTATAAAGGAAGTCTCGAAAATCCTAAATAATATTAACATTACTAAGTGCCTAGGTATCAGCAGTCTATCCCACAAAATCTTCCCTAAAATACTCCTATAGCTGTGAATCGGCCCAGTGTCTATTTTGGTAGAATATAATATAATATAGGAGAAAGCCATTAACTTATTTTACGGTATAAGTTGTTATATTAAGGGTAAATTCGTCCTAATCTTTATTAATAAGTTTCGCGTATATAGCTACCCCTAGTGGTAAGGAGTCTCTCCAGTTGTTTAAAATAGCCGTAGCCATGCTTTTAGAAGAAGGGAAGTGTTATTAGTGTAGGGATTGTCATTTAGTACGCGTTTATAATATGTATTTGTTATTTAGTACGCGTTTGTGGTTTAATACGCGTTCGTGACAAGAATTTGCAATTGTGGGGCTTAGGACCAGTTCTGGCCTTAAATCGCGAAGACTCGTAAAGCGTATTATTCTGCGTAATGGACGCAAGAATCTGTAATCTTAGAAAGGCTTAGGACTAGTTCTGGCCTTTAGATTCTTAGATTCGTGGAAGAGTTCTATTTAAGGTTTAGGACCAGTTCTAACCTTAAAAGACAGCTTCCTCTAGCACGAGTAGCACTGGTATAGTGGCTCGTCTCTTTTTAGTGATACCTAGCTGTTCTATGGTATAATAGTGAAGTTAACCACTGATCAGTGTTGGTTATATAAGGTGATATCACGTAGCTACGGTTCGTAGATAGTATAATAGTTGTTCTTCTTATTAGGAATGAGGAAAGGGGTAAGGAACTTAAGGTTCTTTACTACGCTAGGGCCATATCAACACGTGACAGCAACTTGCCTCATTCCTGACAGATTATAAAATCGCTAATATCTTATTAATTTTGAAGAGCAATTTGTTGCCGCTATTAAGAATAGAGTTAAGCTATTAATAGCCTTTATAATAGCCAAGGAGAAGGCTGACTTTGAACTCGCAAAATAGCTTTAAAAGGAAGGTTATATTATAACTCTAGGAGCTCCTTTCCAAGCATCTAATAAGCAGGAGATTGATAGTCTTATTATAAGAGGAGTCTTTAAATTTAAAAAATATGACCCTACTAAGTTTAATGAAGTTCGTATCTTTAAATTAAGAATAGTTAATAAAATTAAGGGCAAAGCTATTAACGCCCTATTTAAGAAATCAAGGCTTGTCATCCAAGGTTACAATAATAATAGTAAGGAGGTAATTTTTATATAATCTCCTATAATTTAACGAGCTAGTTAGCGAGTTATTATTACACTAGCTCCCTCCTTAATAAAGAATAGAATAGCGGTTTATTTATAAGATATTACTTAGGCTTACACCTAATTAGAGACGCACCTTTAGCGCTTAATATTGGTATACCTTCTAGAGCAAATTCGTCACCAATATCCCGAAGATACAATTATAGTTATGCTTAAGCCATTATATGGAATCGCAGAGGCAGGAACCTATTAGTGGGCTACCTATAGCAAGCACCATAAAGAGAAGCTTTTAATAACTACTTTTATATTTAACCTATGCTTCCTAATTATAACCATAGGAACTCCATTTGGAATCGTTGGTATATAAACTAATAATATAATTATCTTAGGAGACGACCAATTCTCAGCTCTTAAAGAAGATAAGTTAGTAAAGGCAAATCTTATAGCAAAGCTAAAGGAAAAGCTTAATTTAATAATACTATTACTCTTTAACGGATGCACCCTCTCCCTAAATAAGGATTCTATTGCTTTGCGCTAGAAGGGTTAAGGTAAGAAGATTAACGTTATTAATGCTAATTCTCTAAAGCAAGGATATATAGAGCAACGCGCTTATAGAGTTTATATTGCTTCTATCTATTAACCTAAGGCTTTATTTAATCTCTCTGTTGCTGCCCAACACCAGGAACTAACTAAGGACGACATTCTTGCCCTAAATAAACGTCTTTCCTGGTAAATGAACCATCTTAATTAGGGACTACTCTATATGCCTATTAATCTTCCTACCGCTAAGCTCTTTGTATTTGTTAATAGATTATTTATAAATAACAAAGATTTTAGCTCCTAGTTAGGATATAAAATTATTATTACAAATAAATTTACTAGAGAGAATAACTTTATAATCTATAGTAATCTTATCTATTAGAGCTTAACTAAGAGTAAATACGTTACTTAAAGCGTTTTAGCGTCAGAGATATACGGAATAGTTAGCGGAGTTAATATAGCAATTACAATTGGAACTACCCTAAAGATAATTATAGATTAACTCGAACTTCCTATTATCCCTATAATTGTATGCACCGATTTATACTCCCTCTATAAGTGCTTAGTTAAGCTTAGTACTACAAAGAAGAAGCGCCTTATAATCGATATTATAGCACTTTATTAATCCTATAAACGGCAAAAACTTTTTAAGATTTAATGGATTAACGGTTAAGATAACCTAGTAGACGCAATAATAAAGGCAACCCTAAATAAGGCTCTAGAAATGTTTGTTAACATAAATACTCTATATATATAAGTTAAAGGTTAGGTTAAAAGGGAGTAGGAGTATAACATTCTATAGACCCTAACTTAAACTAGCTAATTAGGATTTTCCATCCCTAGGATAGAAAATTGCTATTAGCTCGCTTACTACTAGCGCCTTAGCGGCCTACCTATCTTTATGTTATCCGCCAAATTCTACCAACTGCCGTATTGTCGCATATTGTCGCATATTATTTGGTATTATTGTATACTATCTGGTATTGTCGCATCCTATCTGTTTGTATATATATAGATGGCAACCACAAAAAGAAGAGTTGCCAGTGTTGGGAATAAGGCATATTGCCATTACGTGTTAATGTGGCCCTAGCGTGGTAAGGAACCTTAAGTTCCTCACCCCTTTCCTTATTCCTATTAAGAATCAATTAACCATTATTATACTATCTACGAACCGTAGCTATGTAATATCACCTTATATTACCAACACTATAGTTATAGCAAAGATTTTATAATCTTGTCTTTTTACTAATAATATAAAAGGCGCGGCCTATATTATATAAATTTTAAAAGGTTTTAATGTAATATTTTTGCATTCTTTACCACAATTAGCAGTTATAGATTTATTGTGTTAGCTTAAGGTTTATAGTAAGAGTAATTTGTATTATATTAAATTTAAATAGTTGTGTGCATATTTATAGGGCAAATGGTTTTTTAAGTAATAACTTTGGCAGTAGGTTGTACGGAACTTTAGTATTTCTTTAACCCAGCTAATTAAAGGGTTGTGTTATTTTAGCTATCTATGTCTAAGTATAACTTTATATTACTTTAAGGGTGTTATAAATAGGGAGATATATTTAAGGTATTCGCCTATCCGCATTTTTACTAGGGCGTAATACGTTATTTTGCTATATATTAAGGGTTTGCTATTAAAGCCTTATAGGCCTTAAGGCTTATTAAGTTTCTTTAAATTTAGGCATTAAGTTTGCGTATAGTTTGTATTAATAAAGCCCATGCTAGTAGCTCCGCTATCTATTAGGATTTGTACCTTTTTCTATTTTCTAAGTATTTAAATTTCGCTAAGTATATTAAGGGAGTTATGCTGTGTATTAGCGCTAGAAGAGCCTAGACACTTATACTCTTCTACTTTTTATCCTAAGGCGCAACTTGGCCTTAGGACGATTTATTTTCTAAGTTAACTAAAGGCGAAGTGCTTTATGGCGTCTAAGTACGATTTATGGGGCGGGTATGATTTAAGGGACAAGTACGACTTGAGGAACGGATACGATTTAAGGATTAGGTACGGCTTAAGGAGCAGGAGAAACTATAGCGGACCTTTTTAAAAGGGTAAGTTTGGCAGTGCTTTTAAATATATCCTTTTTTACTATATCTAAAATATTCTCTATTTGTGGCTCGTGTTCTTCGTTTGTCGGTTCCTAAGGGTGCATAGGATTGAGCGGTATTAAGGTCCATAGGGTTATATATAGGGCTTTTAGGTCTTAAAGAAGGATTATACTTTGGGGCATATACCAGGTTTATGGAGTTTTAAATATAAGGTGTGGTTGGCTTTAGAGAATAAGTCTGTTTGTTATATTAAAGGTTCTTATTAATTTATTAATATATTATAGCAAATTTGGATAGGTTTTTCGGCAGTTCCCTACCTACTAACTGGGTTTTAATTTTATCTAAAATAGCTTATTAAAGGGCAGTAGCTCTAGCGGCTTTATTCTAATCTAGCTCGCTAATAAGACCTAAAAATTCTAAAAAGAAGCTGGTAAAGTCTTAATTCCATTATTATAGGTTTTTAAGTTTGGTAATAGCTATATATTTACGGCTAGCATTATTATATATTTATTCTAGCAGAGAAATAAAGGTTTTAAAATTAATAAAAGTGCCGTTACGGAAGAATGGATCTATAGTTTGTGCAGCGTCCTTGCTTAAATAAGATATTCCATAGCTAACCTTACTAGCCTTAGTAGGGTATTAATTAGTATAATCTTTAATTAATATCTAATACGGATCCTATCTAGGCCCACGCAGACACTTGCTGTCGCAGGGGGGAAAACTTGTAAATTGATAGGAAGAAAACCCTGCTATATAGGGGACAGAAAAACCCTATAAGCCACCTTAGTAGGATAAAAAACCCCTAATTTGCTATGTTCGTCCATAGCAGCGGCCCTATGGGCCTACAGCTACGTCCTGTCCTCCTTAAATGTTTGAACTCTATAGGAACCACTGCTTCCTTCTCTAGCTTATCCAAAGCTAGGGTTCACTACGTCCTAGCTAGGCCTCGCTATGTGTACTATGTGCTTTATATTCCATATCTTAACTATCCCCTGTGTGCTATCTCCTGTAGACTATTACTATATACGCCATGCCTCCCCCCCCCTAGAGCCATTAAAGGCGTAAGGGGGATTTATCCGTCTTAACTACCATAATACTAACAGCAGGATATATTGTGTTGTGTTTTAGGTATCTTTTATACCTAGGCCCCAGCTAGGCCCTTTCTAAGGGTCACCACTCCTTAAAAGGAGATAAGGAGAACCGTAGGTCGCAATCCAGGCTGCTAGGTATTTGGTAGTTGACGGCGAGTGACCGTATACTCCGCGGGCGATCGCCCTAGGGGTTAGGAGGGGCCGTATATTTACTCATTCGTTCGCAGTCGCCGTTCGTCAATATAAGGTCGTCAATGCTTTCAATTAGGGGTTGGGGGATGTTATCGAATACTACGTATCCATGTTGGATCGTATAGGTGCCCTAATAGAGCAGTGTAGAAGTAGCTGTTATTGTAAAGGGGTACCATTAGTGGTGGTTTTCGAGATCTCACCATCCCATATAAAAACTTTTCACCACCGCCTATAACGCTCGCAACTACTACCACAAAGTCGTATTGCACGCTATGCGACGTCTCTGCGTTGGCTCTAAGTCTGAACTTCAAAGACCTAGGTTCGTAGCCGTCACCACGTATAGGTGCAGAGTCCGTTTTCAACGGCTAGAATATATATGCATTATAAAACTACTATACATAGCAAGTTTGCCTAAACTGCTTGCCCAGTTCCTTGCCACGGTTAACACAGCAGCTGGTGGACAAAGCTAGCTCCTACCTATGTGTACCTGATTTGCTCCATAAGCCTATCCCTACAGCCTGCCCCTGCCTAAATAGACCGACACGCGTATCCGTCCTTTTAGGCTATACAGATAGTGTTATTAACAAGGTATTAATCCTTCCTCCGAGACAGGTCCACCAGGAGTTAGAGCCTAGTAAAGGGGTAAGGTTCCTGGAGTTGTCCATCGCTACTATTGTATACCACGCCCCACAGCCGTTGGCTGCTTCGCGTTACCTGTAACGCTCTTATAACGATAGGCCGACCGTGTCTTACAGGCGTGGGCCCATGATAACTCGACGCCGCGCAGCTACTGTCCCTTAGCCGCCTACTAACCAAACTTGTTGTCCTCCTATTTTAACTAATACCTGCATCTAAGTCCGTTCTAGCCTACCTATACAGGTTCGTCCTAGAGAAAGGTTAACGCCGCTGCGTAGAAAGGGAGGATTAACGTCGCTAAATATGGTTGACGGTGTTGAGATTCTTCCTGTGCCCTCGCTGTAGGTACAGTCTTAGAGCGGAATAAGTACAGAGGTGCCCTGTCGTCTCCTTAGATTCCTATTGCTTCTACTAGCAAATGCAAGCGCTGGCTTGTGGCCCTAGGTTGGCGCCTAGGTAGAAAGACGTCGGGTAGTTTTTAAGACCATTTCTCTGTTCTTAATGAGTTGCCTTATGTTGTTGACGAGCGCCAAGACCTGCGAAAACTCTGCTGTTCTAACGGCGTTAAGGACGACGCATTCGAAAGCGCCCTCTAGCCACGACGTAACGCCGCTGTATTAGTAACAGACGAGATCCTCATTTTTAGCTTAACCGTACGGACAAGATAAGACGGAAAGGAACCCCTATAGGACAGTATGGGTTGGATCTCGCTTTTGGTGTTCCTTTCTAGGGTATTAATTATAGTTTATTAAGAGTTTAAGATAGAGCTTGGTTATAAAGGGATATAGGTTATTTTGGTTTCTATTAAACATTAGAGAATTAGGGAGCTTTTTGGATTTTATAGTAGGTATTAGGTTTGCTATAGATATAGGTTAAGCTACTATTACTAGTTTGGTATTCGCATTTAATAGGTTAGGTTTATGTACTGTTATTTTAATCTTGTTTATAGGTGTTGCTATTAGGGTCTATAACGTAAATGCCTTAATATTGCGGAGTTCTTTATAGAGTGCTTCTATTAATTGCTAGTGCTGGGCTTTTAGTATAGCCTACTGCTAAGCTAAGGCGTCTATAAAGACCTATTGTATTATGGTTAACTGTTCCCTAACTAGGGTTATAATACTCATAGTTATTAAAAGGGATTTAGGTTTGTTTACCATTTTAATAGTAGTTATTTTAATATAACATAATATAAGAGCGTAAAGAGGTTTTGGGGAAGATATAAAGGAATAATATAAATTCTATCTAAATCTATGGGTATATAGCTCTTGTAGAGTATAAGATGTTATATAAGGAAGAGAAAGGAATATAGGAAACTTGTAACTAAATATTTGGGGTCTTAGCAGTAAACGCGTGGGCATAAGCCCATGTGGATTTTAATAGGTTTCGACTAAATTCCATTACGTTAGTAGAATTTAGTGGAATTTAATTAAGTTAGCGGAATTTGGCGGAATTTAATTAACTTGGTAGAATTTGGCAGAATTTAATTAAAGCGTTAGAATTTATCTGTCAAGTATTTCACCAAGACATTCCTACTGTAACTGGGCTAGTCCCGTTACAGTCGGCCATATAGGCGAGTCAGCTACCTTAAAACTTAACAAAAATTAGAAAAATCGCACCTTAGCATCTTAATAACCACTTAGTAAATTCTAATAATTTAGATTTAGACTTTTATATACGCTTTATAGCCGATATTTAAGTTATATAGTATATAGTTTAGTAGTTTTTAAGATATAGCAATATATAATAATTTAGCCTTGTTTTAGCCCCTAAATTTTAATATCTTAAAAACTACTAAATTATATACTATATAACTTAAATATTGGCTATAGAATATATATAAAAGTCTAAATCCAAATAATTAGAATTTATTACTAAGTGGTTGTTAAGATGCTAAGGTGCGATTTTTCTGATTTTTAGTAAGTTTTTAAGGTGGCCGACTTGCTTATATAGCCGACTCGCTTATAGAGTACGTTATAAGATATTAAGGAACTTTAACTAGCGGTTAAAGTTATCTAATTAGTCCAATTTACCTTACTAAGACTTACTATAAAGATATTAGTTCGGCTAACTGCCTTAACTAAGCTAATAGTAATTTTCTATACTAGGTATAGAAAATCCTAATTAGTTTATTTAATAATTAAAACTGGTAAAACTTTATACCGCTACCTAATATAAATATATAAAACGTAATAAGTTATAAAGTCTTAACTAAAATTAAATTATTTTAGACCTTTGGCTAAAGGGGGGTGTACTATAATGGGACCAGCTCAGTTATAGTAGGAACGTCCTAGTAAAACACTTAACGGATAAATTTTAACGCTTTAATAAGATTCTACCGAATTCTGCTAGCTTAAATGACTTCTACTAAGTTCTGCTAGATTAATTAAATTCTATTAAAGTCCGTTAAAGAAGACCGCGTATATATGTGCGTACGCATTAACTATCAAGATCCCTAACTATTTAATTATAAAATTATCTTGTTATTCCTTCCTCTTCTTTACGCAACGTCTTGTTCTCTGTAAGAGCTATATACCCTTAGATTTAGATAGAATTTATATTGTTCCTTTAAATCTTCCCTAAAGTCTCTTTGCGCCCTTATAGATTGATCGCTCTGTAAGGCCTTAGATAAGGCTTAAAATTGGCGACGTCCTCTATGTGTATTATTTACCCTATAGGGTCCGCTGCAGCAGTAGTAATATTGTTAGGGATGAGGGTGGTAATGCTATACTTTATAGGGTGGGCGATTGGGTATACGTATAAGCAGAGCTCCTTATTAAAAAGGAGCCAAGAGCTTTATTTCTCCTACTATATACAGTACAGCGTATAAATTTAACGCACTTGCCGATAAGGAGGAGCTCCTTATTTAAAAGTCACTATATTTACCAGACGCTAGCTTTTAGTTTAGATTTGAGCTCCTGATCGCCTCTAAAAAGTCGCCTTCTTAAGTAATATAGAGGTGTAACTAAATACTCCCTTAGCTACCTATTATACTTATTATAGATATTATAGTTTAGTATTATTTTTTAACTATAGTATATAACTAGGTACTATATATCCTAATATAATCTATAAGTAAGTAGCTAGTATAAGCATATAGCTAGCTTAAAAAACTTACTGTAAAACCTAAAAATTGGTTTTTAATATCTTATAGAATACTGTTTTAAAATTAAATACGCGAAAAGCACTAAGAATATAAAATTGTAGATACTTAGTAGAATACTAGAGTTATAGGGAAATAAGAAACCTTAGAAGCTATACTAAGACTAGATATAGATAATAAAATTAAGTATAACTTGGATTTACCTATAATGCATACAGTTACAGCCTCATATATTTGTTTAATACTTATAGTATAGTCTCCGTTATTACTTAGCCTATAAAATTTTAATTGGCGTTAATTAAATAAAACCTTAGTAGCGCCATTTAGGGCTAGGTCTGCTATAAAATAATAAAAATAACGGCGGAACCGTGTCAATGTTTATAAGCTTGCCCTAAATAACCACGCAGATAGTAAGCGTGGAAAATATTAACCATTTCCATGTCTACTTTTATACTTCTATAATACTAATTAATAAGGGCTTACCTAAGTACGTTTTAATATTAAATATATAATACTACTTTAAGGAAGTGTTAGGTGAAACCTAAGTAAATAGTTATATAGCCGTAAGGTATAGGCGACCCTAGAGCAACCTAGGGGTAACTCGCCTATAAGGTATATACGCTATATATAATTAGGGAAAACCCTTTCTTACCTTGTATATAGACTCCTCCTTTTCCCTTAAAAATTCGTCTGTCTATATAATATACCCTATTATTCCATTATTGAGCTCCCTATCTATATCCTTACTTTATATATAAATCCTTACCAATCCCCTTAGGAGGATGGCTGGTTTAATTTTTTTTTATAATACCTCTAAAAAGAAAACTGATGCCTACACCTAATGGTAATATGCTAATAATATAACCGCCAAACGCTTTAGGATCTAGTGTAGACAATACCGCTAGAAATACACTAGTAGAATTTAAGCCACCTTCTAAACCTTAAAATGATTAGCCACCTATAAATACTAGAAACTAGTTTAACTTATATACCTAGGCTTAATAGGAGCTTAGTAAAATCACTAGTGTCCTACTAAATACTGCTAATATAAAGGAGCTAGATAAGCTAGCTAAGAAAATAGCCAACTTATAGAGCATTATTAATTTAATAAAGCCCTCCTGTCGCCTCTCTAGTCAAGAGTATAAGTTATATAGCAAACGCATACGCTAAATAAATCTTAACACCCTAGTTAAGAAGTCACTACCTAATATTAGCAGTATAACTTAATAGCATTTTAACTGTTAAATTGCCGCAGTTAAGAACCGATTTAAAGTTAATAATGCTAACTATAACTATAAGTGACGCATGCGCTAGGCTATTAAAGGTCTTGTAAAAGAAAAGAAAATTAACTAACTAGTTTATTGCTGGTTAGGCACTAAAAATAAAGGTCCTTTACTATAGAACAAGTTTAAGACTATAGTCTAAAACCAGATTAGGAACCCTACAGTAAGATGCTTTAATAATGCTACTATATACTATATAGCTATTATAAAGGTGTTACGGCGCTGGTGGAAAACGGTGGATTATGGTAGACGTTATGGTAGACGCCGAGTCACGTAAGCTCACGTGACTAGAGGACCGCATAAAACTTCGCACAGCGCTGCTATTCTTCTCCCTTCCTTTCTCTAGCTTTGGATCCTCGTTTATAGACTACCAATTGTACAGGCTTGCGTGTCCCTCTTGCCGTGCTTATGCCTCGATTAACTGAGTCGCTAATATTATCCAAAGCTCATCTCTACTCTTTCTTCCTGAGAAGGAACTTAAATATATCTACAAGGACACAGAATAGGACCCTAAGGACATTACTAGGACTATAAGGACACAGGACAGAACCAAAAGAACACGAACAGAACGCGAAACCTAAGAATAGGACACGCACGGACCAGAACCCCTAGAAAATAAACAAACACCGGAAATTACCCAATACCCCTACCACCATGCCAAGAAACACAGCAGCCGGCAAAGCAGCTATAAGACCCTCGAATACCTCTAATAGTAAAACAGTTAACGTCTTAAACCCCTAGCAGGAGCTTATAGCAGCTAATGCCGAAATTAAACGGCTTTGAGAGCTGCTTAAAGCTAGGGACACCCCTACATCCAGTGTTGACTTATTGGACAGACTTGCTACGGTCCTTAAGGCCCTAGCCCAACGTACGGCATCAGCACTGTCACGGTCCGCGAAGGTCGCAGACCCCCTGTTGCTTACAGACGGAACCGACCCTATATTTAATAACTGGAAGCTTTAATTGCAGGACAAGCTCGAAGTTAATACGGACCACTTTTCTAATACCCAAGCTAAAATGGCATACGTCTTCGGCCGCACCGGCGGTGACATATAGACGCACCTACGTCCGCAATACGCCCAGAACTTAGCAGACCTCTTCCTCTCTAAAGAAGAGATAATTAATCACCTATCTTCTATTTATAAGGATCCCTTTAAGGTACAGAATGCCCGTTTTAATTATAAAAGCCTAATAATAAAAACAATGGAAACCTTCTTGGTTTTCTAGACCCACTTTCTGCACCTAGCTGGACAGGCCTAAATCCCCTAGGAAGATCTAATGCTAGACCTCTTTAATAAGCTTACCCTAGACCTACAGCGCGCCGTACTGCCGGTTTATACTACCGTACAGACGCTAAAGGAACTTATGGACTAATGCCTAGCTATTGACCAGGGCCTCCATCGAATTAAGGCACGTGCTGAGTGGTATAAGACTAGAAGCTCCGCTAACCAGAACACGAGTACTATAAGAATGGGCCGCAATGCCCTAGTAAGATCTGCAGCCCCTGCAGCACTAACTGTATCGCCTGCCGTTAACCTAGTGGCGAGCCGTGCAGCTAGTCCTGCCGTGACTCTAGCGTATACTCGGCCTTCGTATAGCGACCCCTATAGATAGGCCCTTAGCGACCAAGGAGCTTGCTTTATATGCGGTTAAAAGGGTCACCATGCAGCTAAATGCCTAACAAATGCGAAAAAGGATGAGGTCCTACTAATCCAAAAGGACAGCGCAGAGGTAGAGTTGGAAAAAGAGGAACCCTAGAGAAAGACTCCTCTCTAGGGTTAAAAGGGATTGATATATCACATGTTGATCTAGGTTAGCTAGTTAGTGGAAGAAGCTGCACTATCCCTTGTACTTTATTCTGTAATAGATATTAAGTTTTAACCTCTACTTTAGCTGACTCTGGAGCAAATGCCTTTGCTTTAATAGATACCTAGTGTGCTGTAAAGCTGGCTAACTTTTTAAATGCACCCCTTAAAGAACTGCCTAAACCAATTTCTATTCGTGGGTACAACGGACGAATAGGGCCACCTATTATGACTATCTTGCGGATTTACCTCCGCGTTAATGGATAAAGGTAGTATAACGTTCCCTTTCTTATTACGGACCTTAGGAGCCACGATATAATCGTAGGGAGAAAATGGCTAGCCTATCTAGGCTTATAGCTCAACGTACGAAATAAACGGCTTGTCTGGCCTAAAACCCTACCCCTAACCCCTTCCTTTATAAAAGAAATCAGCATTATAATGGAAAACCTTATACGGCCCTAGATTAATACTATTTACCAGGCCAATGCTATGCGCAGAGACTAGGCCTTTAAGAAGGATATACATCTTAATCCTTAACGGATCCGTATACTACGCCGCCAGACTGTATATGTCACGCCATCCGCACCAGAGACCTAGGAAGTTAGTAGTGACCTAGCTAAGCCCCCTATAGAGAACCTAGGCCCTACGCAGCCCTAAAGGAAAACTAGGGATATTAAACGCCATACTAAGCTGATAGACAGGAAGGATAACTTATGGAAAATGGAACGTAAGCTGAGGAAGACTATACACCCTATACCGCAAGATATGGCCCGATGAGCGTATGTAAAGAAACCTGCGGACCTCCCACCAGTTGATATCTGCTGTATTGGCGCTGCAGGATTCTACTGGAACTTGGTTCAGCCTAATACTATTGCCTTTACGACTAGCCTGTACGAAATTGATCGAATGCTTAAGGAAAAGAAAAGTAAGCTTAGCGGATAGGAAAGCGAGCTTATGGATAAGGAACTAGTAGAACAAAAACTGCCCAATTAACACTAGAAATTCAAGGACGTATTCTCCAAGGTAGCGTTGGATATACTTCCGCCTTACTAACCATATGACTATAAGATCGAGATTGATTAAGGCAAGGGAAGCACCCTTAGCTTTAGCCCTCTCTACCTGCAGTCTATCACTAAATTGCAGGCCATAAAGCAGTACCTTATTAACAACCTTAATAAGGGCTTTATTGAGCCTAGCCAAGCCCCTTTTAACTCGCCTATTCTCTTTGCCAAAAAGCCTAATAGAGGACTGCGCTTCTGCATTAACTACCATAAGCTAAATAACATAACCCGCAAGGACCGCTATCCGCTACCCTTACTTAATAAAACTCTTGCCCGAATAAGTAGAGCTAGGGTCTTTATAAAGCTTAATATCCGCCAGGCCTTCTACCGAATTAGGATAGACCCTGGGTCTAAAGAGCTTACTATATTTTAAACCTGTTACAGAACGTATAAATATAAGGTACTCCCTTTTAGACTAACTAACAGACCAGCTACGTACCAGCGGTATATAAATAATGTACTCTTTAACTACCTTAATGACTTCTATACGGCCTACCTAGATGATATTATGATTTACTCTAAGAACGAGCTAGAATATAAGGAGTACGTCTATAAAGTCCTATAATGGCTCCGCAAGGCTGGTCTCCAGGCCGATATTAAGAAGTTAGAATTTAGTGTTAAGCGTATAAAGTACCTAGGTTTTATTATTAGTATAAACAGAATTAAGGCCGACCCAGAGAAAACGGCCGTAATTAACTAGTAGACACCCCCACGGACTGTAAAGGGGGTATAATTATTTTTAGGTTTCTATAACTTCTACTAATGCTTTATTAAGAACTACAGTAGGATTACCTAGCCTCTTAACCGCCTTACTAGGAAAGACCAGCCATTCCACTTTGACGCCATATGTATGCAGGCCTTTAATAAGCTTAAAAAGCGGCTAGTATCGGCTCCCCTACTTGCCTACTTTAACCTAGAACGGCCCTTGATGCTAGAAACTAATGCCTTAAACAGTGCAATAGCCAGTATTTTTTCCCAGAAGTAACTGGACAGAGAATAGCACCCTATTGTATACTATTTGAAGACTATAATAGATGCCAAGCTAAACTACCATATCTATAATAAAGAAATGCTGGCTATTATCTCTAGCTTTTAGCACTGGCGTATATAGCTAGAGGGGACCCCTAAGCCTATTAAGGTAGTTTCGGATTATAAGGCCCTAGAATACTTTATAATAACTAAGGTCCTTACGGCCCGGCAGGCACGCTAGGCGGATACCCTATTTTAGTTTAACTTCTTAATTATATATAGACTAGGCGCTATAAACCGTGCGGATGCTCTTATAAGGCGTGAACAGGACCTAGGTAACTAGGCGGCTATAAAGATCTTATTATAGACCTAGGCACTACTATAACCAGAGTACCTTAACTCCTGGATATAGGTAGAACTAAATACGGACCCTTTAAACGCTGAGATATGCCCTATTAACTCCACGGAACTTAACCTTATTAATAAACTGCTGTAGGCAAACTATACGGCCCCTTCTCTACAGGAGTACCGCGAAAAGGTAAAGGATGCTACCAGCCTATGGTCCCTTAAAAACGGACTGCTTAAGTACTAAGAACGGCTAGTAGTGGCAGAGGAACAGAATTTACGGACTCAGCTTATCGCCAAAGTATATACTTAGGTCTCTACGGCCTACCCCGGAAAAAATAAGACCCGCAGAATTATTGGCAACCGCTACTACTGGCCTGGAATAGTTACGGATATTAACCGCTATGTACAGAACTACGACGACTGCCGTAGGTTTATAATTCCACGAGATAAGACCCTAGGGCTATTAAAGCCACTTCTGATACTAGAACGCCCCTAGCAGCATATCTCTATAGACTTTTACGAGTTACCTACAGACCGCGACGGATATAATATGGTTATAATCCTAGTCAACCACTTTAGTAAGCGCCTGTTCTCAATCCCCTATTATAAGAATATTGATGCTAAAGAGGCGGCCTAACTGTATATCCACTATGTCTACCAAATTTACGGACTACCAGATACTATCGTATCCGACTATAGGCCGCAGTTTATATCAGCCTTCTAAAACAAGTTCACCTAGATCCTAGGTATTAGGCTAAAGCTCTCTACGGCATACTACCCCCAGACAGATAGTTAGATGGAGATTATAAATTAATACTTAGACCAGAGACTCCGGCCCTTTATTAACTACTTTTAGGACAACTAGAGCAAACTACTACCTATAATAAACTACGCCCAGGCAACCCTACCCTATAACTCTACGGGGTTTGCACCTATTTAGCTAGAAATAGGATACTTACCCCATATAAGCTTTAACTGGAAGAGACCGGAAGGACCACAGACCGTGCGCGAAAAACTATCTTATAAGGAAGCACAGCAGTATGCTAGACGCTTGGAAGAAGTATAGATAGTAGCCTGTAAGAACCTAGAGAAGGCCCAGAAATCGATAGAACAGTAGGTAAATAAGTACAGGCGCGAGCCTGACTTTACTATAGGCGACAAGGTCTAGGTTACAACAAAGAACTAGAAGACAGAACGGCCTAGCCGTAAGCTAGACTATAAGATGGCAGGACCGTATAAGATCCTTAATAAAGAAGGCAACTTATACAAGGTTAAACTCCCAGACTTAATTAAAGTCCACCCTGTTTTCTTACCAGATAAGCTATTGAAAGCTGTAAATAACCTACTACCTAGACAAAAGAATGAGCCTCCACTGCCGATTTAAGTTAATGGTAACGACGAATAGGAAGTTAATAAAATACTAGCCTGTAAACTAGTATAAGGAACGCTAAAATACCGTGTCTAATAGAAAGGTTACAATCTAGACCTAACCTAGTACCCTGTCTGGAACTTTATAGGTTGCCCCTAGAAGCTTAAAGAATTCCATAACCAATACCCTAATAAGCCAGGACCTCCGAAGTATCTAGATAAGTGGATGGAGTGCTAGTATAGCGAAGATAATAAGCTACCTGTTAAGCATATAGATAAGAACACCCTACGGACATAATACGGACATACAAAGCCTAAGGGCAGGCTTTTTTGGAGGGGGGGGTAATGTTACGGCGCTGGTGGAAAACGGTGGATTATGGTAGACGTTATGGTAGACGCCGAGTCACGTGAGCTTACGTGACTAGAGGACCGCATAAAACTTCGCACGGCGCTGCTATTCTTCTCCCTTTTTTTCTCTAGCTTTGGATCCTCGTTTATAGACTACCAATTGTACAGGCTTGCGCGTCCCTCTTGCCGTGCTTGTGCCTCGATTGACTAAGTCGCTAACAAAAGGAGAACTAGAGGTTTAATGTCTTCCTAGTCTATATATATAACTTAGAGGACCGTTTCTTATATACCCCTTTTATTAACCCTAAGTAATAGGTAGACTTTTGGTTCTTATGCCTCCCAGCCTACTTATAAGCAGAGCTCTTCTACTAAAACTTTATTAAACAGGTAAGAACCGCAGAGAACCTCTTTACTAAAATCTAATGTATAGAGTAACTGCTTAACACCACAAAGCTTGTAGAAGATTGCGCAGTTAGCAGCAGCAAATCCTTATACTTAAAGCGCGGTTATAGCATAGGCTCTATAGAGTTAGGTTTAGGGAACAGAACCTAAAAAAGGCAATACTTTTCTAAGCAAACCCCTAAGGAGACTACTTAAAAGCTAGATGGCCTAGAGGACCCCCTAGACGCTAGTGCTACATATATAAGTTAAAGGAGACCCATAAGTAGCTACTATAAAGAATACTAAAAGTAAATTAGTAAAGACAAGTTAGGCCAGCCTTTGGAAAACCTAAAGCCCTAGTAGCGCATCTCTCTTAACTGCAACTAGGGCCTAATATAGAGGGAGAGAAGAAACGCATTATAGTATATATTGCGATGGATACGCCCTAGAGTAAAGTCTGCCTATATTACTTATATAATAATAGGTGCTAAATTAACTTTATTAACTAAGGTGTTGTTTATAGGTTTAACCTGCCTATAAGCTACGCGCTATATTTATATAAACTTATTATACATTTCGTTAATAGCAACTAGGTAAAAATCTAGGATGCTTATAATCTAATAGTTACCACTAGCGACTTCTAGGGTACCTCTCGCACTATTAGCCCCCAGACCTTTTAGGGTGGCTTATTTAATAGTTATAATATAGTTTTTAGATAGGATTGGCTTATGGAAGTAGGTCTATTAATTAGCTTTTATTTTAAATAATTTATCTAGGGTACTTTAAACCCTAGACGCCTCTAGATAGTCACCCTTAATATACTCCTAGCAGACATTAAGGCTAGTAAAATAGTCTATTTGCTATAGCTAGAAGACTCCTTCTTTATGCCAGTTATAAACACAATAGAGGACCTATTATTACTAGTAGTAAGTACCTATATAGACCCTCTAGATGTAGAGATACCGGTTATAAATATAATAGAGGACTTGTTATTACTGGCAGCAAGTACTTATAGAGACCCTCCAGTGCTGGTACAGATTGCCTTAACTTAGGGGGGAGGTAATTAAAACCCTAAAACTATTAAGTATACTGCAGCAGAGCTGTATATACTCTTAGTGCGAGTATACCTATAAAATGCATATTAGCTGCACCCTTCTCTTTACTGGCTCCTAGAATTATACTACTACGTAATAGTTACCTTAACCTCTATAGACCCTGGCCTACCAGATGTATATAAAGAGGAGATTAATATTTTTTTTAATAAACTAGCAAGTATACTACCTTAGAACTCTAAGTATAACTATATAATTAACTTAAAAGAAGGCAAGACGCCACTATAAATGCCTATCTACAACCTCTTATAAAAAGAGTTGTAGATCTTATAGGAGTACCTAAAGAGTGCTCTTAAGAAGGGCTAGATTAGGCCTAGCAAGTCGCCTACTAGAGTGCCTATCCTCTTTGTACTAAAAGTAGAAGGTATAATACGGCTATATGTTGACTATAGACGCCTAAACAAGATCACAATTAAAAACTAGTACCCTCTATTACTGGTTAGCAAACTCTTTAATAGGCTTAGCTATATAAAGATATTTATAAAGCTGGATCTTTATAATACGTACTATAGGATATATATTAAAAAGGGAGATAAATGGAAGACCGCATTTAAAATATGCTATGGTCACTTTAAGTACCTAGTAATGCCCTTTAGTCTTGCCAACGCCCCTATAACTTTCTAGAGCTATATTTAAAAGGCTCTAGGGACCCTAGTAGATACTATCTATATAGTTTACCTAGATAACATTCTTATCTACTTAAATAACGAGAATAAGTATGTTAAGCATGTTAAGCAGGTACTGCGATAGCTTTGCGCTTAGGGCCTATACGCCAAACTATTAAAATAGATCTTTTATACTAAGAACGTTGAGTTTCTAGGCTTTATTATTATACCTAATAGTATTATAATAGATCCTACCTGCGTAAAAGCTATTAAGGAATAGCCTAAGCCTAAGTCCTATAGGGACATCTAGGTCTTCCTTAGTTTCGCCAACTTCTATAGGCGATTTATCTGGAACTACTTAGATACCGCATACCCCCTATATATATATCTTGCACAGGTATATCGCAACCCAATATTAGATAGAGAGAAGAAGAAGTAAAAGTATAAGAAAGGGCCTACTAAATAGTATTAACCTTAGTCCTGGCCTAATAACGCTTAGTAGGCATTTTATAAGCTATGTGCCGCGTTTATACAGGCTTCTCTACTTCGCTACTTTAATCCTAATTTACCCGTAATAGTAATTACTAACGCTTCTAATTATGCCTATAGCGGTATACTTCTGCAGCCTTTTAGGTAGGGAGATTAACTCTACTGGCACCTAATTGCTTATTACAGTTAGAAGCTTACTGGCCTAGAAGTGCGGTATAATACGTATAATAAGGAATTACTCGCTATAGTGTAATGCTTTAAGACGTGGCGCTACTGCCTTAAGTATACGATATATGTAACGCGCGTACTCTACAATTATAATAATCTTAGGTACTTTATAACCATAAAGAGCTTATCTACTTGCTATGCCTAGTATGCTAAGGAACTGGCTAAGTTTAATTTTAAGATTAAATATAAGCCAGGTAAAGCAAATCTTGCTAATATACTATTTTGGCGCCTAGATTATACTAAAGGCTTTAAAAATAGTAGTAAGAGAATAGTCCTTAATGCTATACTGCCTATATTGCAGCAAAAGTTGTAGGTTATAGGCCTTATGGGTGGCCCTAGTGCTACTACACTAAACTAGTAAGTAGTATACGTATAGTATATAAGCAACCCTTGCAAATATGGCGCTGGCAAACTAGGGTGTCCTACTATTCTCTCTAAGACCTCCTTAACCGGCCTAATGGCGTTTAACCCTAGGGAAGATCCCTTAGCCTAGGTAATAGTCCCCTATAATAACCTAGCGAGTTACCTATGTATTATATATTACTTTACTAGCACTAACTTTGCGTAGAGTCTCGTGCTATAGTAAGAGGTAGTAGTAGCTACCTTAGCTGAAACAGCGTTTAAAAAACACCCCCCTAAGTTACTAATTAATTTTATTTATAGAGTATAAGAGAGGGACGCCTTTACATGCTCTATATATAATTAGTTAACCTAGGGATAAATTCCTATTAGTAATAAGGACTATACCCTTAATAATTAAGGACTCCTAAGGCAAAACAATAAGGTCTAAGTACTAAATTATATACTACTATAATAGGAGATCCTTAAGCGGAATTATAACAATCCTATAGGTAGCCACTATGGATTTAACTATACCTGCGAGGTGATTACGCGGAAGTATACTTGGAATAGTCTTACTAAAGATCTCTATAAATACCTAAATAACTATAATGCCTACTAATGCTATAAATTGCGCCGCTATAAACCCTATAGTAAGCTGCAGTCTTTTTAGGTCCTTACCTAAGCCTAGCAATATTATTTACTTAACTTTATCATAGATCTCCCTAAGTCTAAGACTTCTAATAATATAGAGTGCAACTCCATCTTTATTCTTATAGACCGTTTTATAAAGCTAGTGCGCTACTATCTAGTGCGTAAGATAATTAATACTATACAACTTGTAAAACTCTTATTTAGAGTCTTTATATAAACAGGGCCCCTAGATAATATTATCTCTAATAGAGGTAGTGTGTTTACAAGCAAGTACTAAAGTACTATGTGCTACTATCTCTATATTTAGTATAAGCTTAGCACTATATTTTATCTATAGATAGTTAGTTAGACGGAACGCTAAAACTAGGAGCTTAAGGTATACCTACGTATATTTATAAACTAGGAATAGTTTAATAAGGCCTCCCTACTTAATAAAGCAGCCTTTACCTATAACTCTAAGGTCTATACTATAACGAAGTGTTCCCCTATTAAGCTCGCCTATAGCTAGCTGCTGAACGTCCTAAATAGAGTCCTAGATAGCGTCTAAGACGCCTAGCAAGGTAGGGAGAGGTCTAAGTTAATAAATGTTAAACTTACAGAGACGTATTTATAATGTCTACGCCTTATATATAAGGTAGTGGCGGCGTCAATAATGCACGCCTAATAGCTTTAGGTAAAATACTACAATTGTTACCATCTGGCTAAGCATTTCGCCATTAGTAAACAAGTCTTACTCTCTTCCAAGAATATCTATATAAAACGTCCCTATAAGAAAATTAACAGCAAGTTTATAAGACTATTTTAGATCCTAGAGCACATAGGGTAGCAAGTATATAAGCTAGAGCTTCTACCTGCTATAGCACGGCTCTACCTAGTCTTTTATGTCTCCTTACTAGAGCCTTATAAGTTATACCCTAGGTTTTAACCCCTGGTAGTAAAAGAGCTTAAGGAAGGCAGCTAGGAAGTAGAAGTAATCATTACTTACTAGGATTGTGCTAGACCACTATAGTACCTTATTAAATAGCTAGGATAGCTAAATAAGTATAATAAATAGAAATATAAGATAGAACTTAAGAATTGTTAATAACTGCTAGATAAGTACCATAAGTTAAATACCCTAGCCTTATAGCTAAAGCGTAGGCAAAAAGTAAGCGCCGCTACTAAGATATAACCTGTACTAAAGCAGAGCAGAGGATGTCCTAAGGAATTAAAGAATATGTAATACTTGTAATAAAAACTGCGGTATATATATAGGGTAAAGCGCAATTTATTAATATTTTATATAAGCCACACTCTAATATAACCTGGCTATATTAGCAACTTATAGGCAACTTATAGGTAAAGCTACGGCGTATACTAATAAAGCTTAATTTAAAAAGCACCCTTCCTATACCTAATCCGTTACTCTATACTAGCTTAATAGATTATTATATTAGAGAATAGGTTTACTTAACCAGGGTCTAAGACCTACTGGTAACCCGCTAGCAGTAACCTATACTAATAACTTATATACTATTCCATATATATACTATATAGATAATATATAAGGCTAAAGTATAGGTTAGTAGCGGATTTAATGGGTATATAGCCTTACCGTCTATAAATATGGCTGTATATAAGTAACCTATAACTTACCTATAAAGTATATATAGCGCTACGCCGGTATAGCGTAAGGCCAAAGTATAGGGTTAGCAGTAGATTTAATAGGTATACTGCCTTGCTACCTATAAGTCTAGCTATATATAAATAACCTACAATCTACCTGTAAGGTACTAGCAACGTACCTATATAAGCAATCCTTTAGAATATTTTTAATGGTCTACTAAATTTAGGTAAGCCCTAAATAGACTAATTAGGATTTTTTTATTCTAGGGATAGAAAATCGCTACTAGCTTAGTTAAATATGGAGAGTCTTAGCAAGGCAAATCTAACTAATTAGATAACTTTAACCAGCGGTTAAAGTTCCTTAATATCCTTACGCCGCGCATATATACTACTTATCTCTCTATACGCAAAATTAAGACGCTTTCCCCCCTCCAATTTTTTTTCCTTATTAAGGTTTTTATAGGGTTTTATTAAGGCTTAAGTATATAAAGGATTAGGGACAATCCTTTTTAAAAAGGGGGGGGGGGGGGGGGGGGGGAATTTTTTGGGTAAACAA
>Ga0307507_10004340_pt1 | contig 25352 bp, 26 predicted proteins | sample 7_EM_MG_FD_207223 | JGI IMG/M metagenome (GOLD analysis project Ga0307507, IMG submission 207223) | Populus trichocarpa ectomycorrhiza microbial communities from riparian zone in the Pacific Northwest, United States - 7_EM | ecosystem: Host-associated > Plants > Roots > Unclassified | place...
CTTTCCAAAGCTGTTGCTATCCTTCAAACGACTTGGTTTATTGTGCAATGCGTGGCACGGCCTAGCCAAAGACTCGCTATCACTGAGCTCGAGTTGGCCACACTCGCACTTGCGAGTCTCAACGTCGTGACTTACTTTCTGTGGTGGGACAAGCCGTTGGATGTGAAGGAACCAGTCAAAGTCTACTTTCGGGGAGCAGTGCCCGTTGAAGACCGACAAGTAGGTCTCTCCCCGTATTCATCTATTTTTCATATGTGATATTCTTGTAAAGGGATCTCTCACTTCCTCCACCTCCACCTCCACTACTTTTCTCTCTTCCATCACCAACTTCTTTCAAACACAACGTGAAGAAATAAAAACTTCAAACCCATGGTCCCTCCCCTTTCGTTTGCTCATTTACCTCCCAATCACCTCTCTCGTTGAGTCGATCTACGCCATAATCCACACCGCAGATATCCCTCCGGGTGCCACTCATGTCCCAAAATTTTACGCAACCAACGTCAATTCGTCCAACTTGGACGTATACTTTATGTATTTTGTCCTTCCAACCATTACCATCGTCTTTGGCGGATTACATTGCTTCGGATGGAATTTCACGTTCCCTACGCCAGCTGAGCGGACACTCTGGCGTGTAACGTCTTTGTTGATCACAGTTATTCCGCTTATTGCTGGGCTCGTGTTGTCGTTGAACCATCACTGGGGCCAACTTCGAATTCAAAGTCAAGTGCAGAGGGGAGAGCAGAGCAGAGCACTGAAGATGTTGGTTTATCCTGCGTTAATGCTCCTTGTTGTGTATGTGCTTGCAAGGCTTTCGCTTCTTATACAGGCATTGGTCTTGCTGAGGAGGCAACCGACGAGTGCTTATGTAGTAGTGGATTGGTCCAGGTTCCTACCCCATATATCCATGAATTAGGAAAGGAATCGAGGACCCGCGCTATGGACGCAGGGGTTACGTCTTGAAACCTACCAGATCCTTGAGCGCGATGACGAATTCAAGGTCCCCTATGGAAACGCTGGATCTTAGAAGGTTGCAACTACTGTTGCATTGTCTTCTTTTCGTGGTAGTGTGCTGAAGGTCTGAAGCAGGAGTGGGGTGAAATTTTGGGAAGTTAGGAATTTAACCACTGATTTATATAATTTAGTACGTCCAAGGGTGAATTCCCTGCTCTGTGATGCAAATACATTGGTGTCTGAAAACCGCCATACTGGATTTTTTCTTGCTGAACGCTTGTGCTTGCAATGCATGCCAAGGCCGACCTTGCACCATTCCCAAAAGAGGGTCAAGATCCACGTAACGCAGTTGTCAGCAAGTATAACTGATCACTTCTGTATCGGCCGTAATCGCAAATTGCGCCAGGGTCAGCAGGTATAACTCGGGTGTAGTTACCAATCTGCTTCTCCGCACTTTGAAACAAGTTTTCATCGAATGGCACTGCCGCTTTAAGAGGCTTCTTGAGCTTCGAATTTCGGACGAATGATGATGTTTATCCCGTTCCGGTCCGGCACACTGATGCCAACGCATGATAGGTGACACAGGGTTGCCAACGGACGGGGTACTTAGAAGATCGCGGTAAGGTAAGAATATTGGAATCGTCGGGCAGCATCGCACTAAGATTCAGAGGCACGAACATGAGGTAGTGTTTTCCATCTGGGGAGACCAGCCAGCCGGTGTGTCTCTTGTAGCCAGACGAGTCTGCTGTCTTCTCTCGAATGTACCTGAGGGATGTCCGCACCGACTTGACATTTGGGCCAGAGTGTGATCAAACCAGATAGTTAGAATTCAAGTGGTAGAGCCGTCGTCTCCAGCTCTACCGAGATAGGTAGGTATGGGATGCGAAAACGGTGAGCCTTTGAGCAATGATCTCAGATCTGTAGTAGCCTCGCTAGCCAGGCGAAGTAGCACAACTAACGTTCACTCTGATGTAATCCGGGATCAAACAATTGTTTAAACTCCGAAAGCCGTTGAAATAATTCTTTAAAAATCTCAATATTTCGATCGATTGCCAATCTATCGCATGTGCAAAAATTTTAAGATAAAGCGACGGATGAGGGTTATAAATTCGCTCGACTTTCAGACGTCTTTTTGGAAGCAACAGTTATCCAACTGATGGCTGATGGCACCTGATCGATCGGCCTGATCTGTAGAGGTTGTGGGAATCTTCAAACGCGGTCACATGACTCGCACGGAGGAACTCTCTCACATCCAACAAAAAACTTGTGTATTATAATCTTAGACCAAAAACAGACACTTCTGTGCCCTGTTGCCATCTCACACAAATAAATTCCCCTCTATGCTTGCGACTGCGAACCCACCTCGGCGATGGTGAAGGATTGCATCTGGCCCGTTCTAGGGGACTCGGAATCCCAGGCCATAGTAAGAAACCGCAATCAGTCCTCACCGAGTGCCTTTCAGACACCACCCACGGCGCTTATGAAGTCAGACGTTTCAAAGATAAGGAAGTAAAATCCTTCTACCCGCCGACAACATTCAAAGTACGTTCATCATTATCACCCGCACCCCTTTAATCGATCTAACTGCAGACTTTCGACTCCGGCATTGACCACCCTTTGTCAAAGGATTCTCATTTCTCCCTCGAGAAGGCTACTGTTGCCTTCTTCAAAGAACTGCATAATATTGACGATACTTACATCAAGTATCGACATGGTAACACTTCAGATTCTGCACATCACGCAGACGTTGAGCAAGTCCATGTATGCAAATGATTTTCCCACTAAGAGATATCTGATACTGATTTTCGTGGTCAAGGATGGTGTACCCTTCCGCAACGTGCAGGCCAGTATATCCTTTGATTTTTCCAATAAGGTATACTTACAAAGGTCATCGCATACGGGTCGTCTCTTATGAAACTGGATCCCGGTCAGTGTTTCGACAGGAGTGCCTAGGTTTTGAGCTCAGCAGTGTCCCTTTAACTAATTGTACAGCCAACATCGCTTCTTCGAAGCCGAAAGTTTCGCTCGACGATGCATTCAGAGCGGCCGAGGATTTGCTCGATGGCAACGTATTGACACTGACGACCATCGGAAGTATCTTGTTTACCTCGCTGGAGAGGACAGTTCGGCCGTCTTGGCCTATCGCTCCTTAGTCATGAACAAGTCCAAGGGCACCCGGTCTGAGGCGTTGGTCGACGCTCACTCTGGACAACTTGTCTGGATCATGGACCTGGTTTTTCACGCTTCCGTAGGTCTTTGAGTTTCGATAACTATATTCTAATTGGTGTAGTATCGTGTTCTCCCAATCGAGAAACAACTCCCTCAAACTGGTGACGATTTCGAAACTCCTGCGGAATTGCCCTCCCACATGCCATCTTAGCCGACAAAACTTGTGGATCCTCAGTTCGACTCGAGAAAGCAATAGACCTCGTTTCCCATTAACTTCACCGCTTACATACAGAATCGTGTGTTAAAGGAACGGAGTGATGTCATTCTTTCAAGTATTATATGTTCTGTTGTCACTTCGGTGGCCGGCTCGCTACTAAACCATCGATATTACTGAGTTTGAATTTGAATTTGGCCTCGCAAAGTCCTTCACAACCGACAAACGACTAGAAAGCCCTTTACAAGCGTGAGCATGCAAGGCGATGGATGTGGCAGGACTCGTACCGGGAGGATCTACTCTTCAACTTGCTTGACTGAACGGAAATCCGAAACTTCTTTGGCTCGTGATGATGAATCCAATTCCCGAAACTGGTCCATAACGGCATATCATTGTCAGCGTCTGTCTTTCTGTTGTTGTGTAACAAACAGGAAGGAGCAAAGTGGTCTGTACACTTTCTAGTATCCTAATTGGCCTTCTTTTAATCACAATTTGTGCGCAGGATAGTTGCTTGACTTCCCCATGGACCCCATTCCCAACACGACGACTATCCCACCCTTCGTTAGCAAAGCAGGCGCTCCGTTCGACAGACCAGATGCTGATGTCGTCCTCCGATCTGAAGATGGTGTCGACTTTCGCACATTCAAGGCCCATCTCTCGTCTGCATCGGAGTTCCTCGACCACATGTTCTCATCTCTCCAGCCACCTTCAGCAGATGACGAAGACGAACTCTCAGATGGTTTACCCATCGTACCATTTTACGATCCCAGCCCGATCTTGAGGGCTCTATTATGTTACTGTGTTCCCGGGATAGACTCGCGGTCGAGTTCAGTGCCTCTCATAGACATCCAAAATTTGGCTATCAAGTACGACATGGTGTCAGTGGCCAAGGCAGTCTACAAAGACCGAATTCGGCTGGAACGCGAGCTCCCCCCCTCCAGCATGCTCGATGTCATTTGGCAGAAGGTCGGACAGGATGAGGACATGTATCTCGCTGCTGCCCACATTTTTACCGCCTCCGCAAATGAAGAGGAAGAGATGGTTGAACTTGGCCTTGTTAGCAAAGAACGGCTTGCTTATTTAAAGCGCTATCAAAAATTATGTTGCGACGCGGCAGTTAGGGTCGCGTCTCCTCCACATGGTCACTATAGATGGATGGACTCAACATACCACTGGTTCCAACCCGTAGGCCATTCTCTCGACTGCTATCGGGCTGGTATTACTAATATCTTCATGGGCTATATCCATGAGAGAACGACTCGAGATTGGTGGTGGTTGTACATGTCGAAGGCAAAGAGTCGGTTGGCAAAACGACCTTGGGGGTCAACAGTCACAAGCGGGGATTTCTTCGACAAGGCTCTTCAAGAAGCCTCTCGATGTGATGTGTGTGGGAAGGATTTGAAAAGAGATTTCGGACGCTTTACTGAGCAATTCGCCAGACAGATTGACAGTGCTGTATCCTATGCAAGATTTCGCATCTCCTCATCTGGTAATGTCACTAACTTCAAATTTACAGTGCACCCTGGATGGAGTCTATCTCTAGGGATAAGTACCGTCATTTTATTTAATTTGCTTGGGATCTTGTTTCCCACTGTCTTATGCCCATCGTTTCTTAGCGACTTGTTTGCTTTGTAGTACTCTTCTCTTCTTCTTTATCGCCCAGTTTCTATCACCCTTTCCTTATGACGACTCATATAAAGGACCCGGAATCATTGAAATCGTAGTCTTCGATAGCATGGACGGTTGAAGTGGCGGTAGGCCCTCTGGGCTCCGCAAATACATTCGAATTAAATATTTGCTACATTAGTAGCGTTCATAAATATTAGTCCTTTTTCTACTAGCCGCCAACATGAATTTGCGTAAATGCAGAGTGCAAGCTCTCCCGCACCTCCTGTTCCTCTGCCACTCTTTCAAGGTCGGCCCAGCGTAGCAAAGGGGTTGGAGCCTTGGGATCACGGTACTGATCAAGCAGTTCGTCAAAGAACTTGCCAGCACCACTCGCGTGCAAGATCCCAGCTATAGCCGCATGGATTCGGATGAAGTCCTGGTCTGGTAACGCGAGAGTGCGTGCCCTTTTACGAGGATCAGCACGAGCATTGGGAGTCTTGTCAACAAAAACCACAGGATTGTCGACTTTATCAGCAGACATGAATATTGTACGTTGGGAACGGACTCGGTCTGCCACATATTGGTCATAGAATTTAATTTTATATTCGTCACGGTTCTGAGGAACCCTCGTCAGAAACCTTGTTCAGAATACGAGAGGAGAACTAACCTCTGTTTTCTGTAAACACCATTTGAAGTTGTCAAAGTCCTCGTGTATGATACTTTCAAGTAAGAACCCGTTCGATGGGTCGTCGATGAGATCCGTTAGCTCCTGCAGTTTCTGTTGCGAGAGGCGGGTAAAGTTGACAAGAATATCAAGGGTCGCGGCAGCAGAGGTTTTCTAGAAGATATCTTTCAGATGGAATAAAACAAGATTTTCGTCCAATGAACGCACACTGTTGGTACTTTTATCGTCGTAACACATCACAGCCCTGCGGAGAATATGGCAGGCCTTCAAATTTGATCTCAGTCGATTCGGGGACCGAGGAGAAGGGTTACTGTAATCCAAGTGACCGCTGATAATACACTCGTGGCCATCACGAATGAGCAACTAACCAGTGCTATCAAATGAGTCTGAGAATAGCACAGCAAGACACCACATACCTCTTCTCGGAATGCTGCTTTTCGGCTACCGACTCCAGCATCCAGGACTGCCATTGTCCTGTCAATAGTTGGAGTTGCAATGGGGCTTGGATCGCTAGGCAACCGCGGTGAATGACTATGACCTGCTTTAACTGACAAAAAGTCATTAGATTCGTCAAGTAAACGCTGGATCGTTGATGCACCACGTACAGATAAATAAAAGATGGGTGAGCCAAGTAACTGCCAAAGCAGTGATCTTCTCGGTGTTTACTTTGTTGCCATCGAGGCAGGCAACGATGGCGGACGCAACATAACGTTTCCCACCTTCTCCACCAGCATCTTCGGCGTGCGCCAGCATGGCACTCATAATTTTGCTTATCTCGATCGTATGTTTCTTGTATTGAAGGGTGTTCTGCCCGGTTTTGGCGAAATCATCGACTATCCCTTGGGCACGAGCTGTGAGTTTGGTGAGAGACTGCGTGCTCTTCACGTTTGCCTGGACATCCTTTTGGAAACGCGGTTCTGTAAAGTTTTCGACCGCTGCTTCAGAGGAAACAGAGGAAATACTGTCCAGGGAGTCTGTTCTTTGTTGGGGCATTATTCAAGTTGGTTTCGAGTGACACTGTTAACCTAGTAATTATATATAAGCCCGCGAACGGATGCCAAATATGTTTCAACGAACCCAGAATTTTAGGAGCCCCAAGGATATCATGATGAAACGTATCATGATAAAAAGGCTATGTGCCCACAATAACTTGAAATACTGGGGCTCCACGATCTGTTCGAAGATAAGAGATTTCCATTATGCTTTATTTTCGAGAGGCTCTGTGGAAAGGTTTACGGACTCCAAAGGTTTGTCGTTGTCGATTTGAAGTCCGCATTGGGTAAAGCAACTTGGCTCCCACCCTCTTGTAACATGATGTCCTGCTCTTCTCTTTGCTTCTTTGTCTTCGGTCAGGGCACACTTAAGGCTGATCTGTATGGGGTTTGATGAAACTTGAGACCGGAGACTGGTCCTATGGTAATAGTCAAATATAGGACTCGAAGTTCGAAATGGGGCTTTCAACTGCTGCTTCAATGTGACTTATTCTATCCAACACCCGAAATGAATAAGGCAGTAGCGGTAGCGACAACAATTTGCACGAATAGTTCGATAGAATGAAAGGTTTGCTACACAGGGTTGGTATGCAGAGAAGATGAGATGGATAAGGTTCAGCGGGAAATGTCTAGTACACCTCAATCAAAAGGGACAGCTTTTTTTATGAAGGCCCTCAGGTCTTCGAGCTCTCTCTCGTTCGTTGTATGGCCCATACCATCGTAGAGATGATAGGACAATCCACCAAGTATACCTGATTCTCCTTGAATCATCCCCATTTTTGTGGTCAGAAATTCAACGCTTTTCTTGCTATGGTCCAATTGGACAAGTTGATCCACCGTTCCATGGCCCCAGAATACTGGCGATAACAATGCGTCTGGAGTGGCCATCTGGGTTTATGCACAAAAAGTGGGTAAAATGATGAGGAAAAGAAGCATGATACGAACCGAGATAATTTTGTGTTGCAAAGGAAGCCAACCGCTGAGACAAACGATGCCGGCCAGTTTGAAACCCGATGTCAGTGCCGTGAGTAATGACATTGCCCCTCCTTGGCTGAATCCTCCAATGACGATACGACTTGGATCAATGCCTGAACGAACTTCTTCCCCAATCAACTGTCTTATCAACTCCACGGACGTTAACATTCCATCCTCGTCTTCATCTGTATTGAACCCGAAGGAATAGATATCGAACCTGGTGTGATTGTAGTAGTACCTATGTGCTGAAAAAAGATAACAACACACCATGATGGCATTTCGATACCCATGGTGGCCGCAATGGGGCGTCTCGGGCTTCATAAATAAAAAAATCCAATAAATTCGGGAATTAATTCGTGCAGGCAGTGGGAAGTCATCGTTTCTGTCAGCTGCAGATGTTGATCAATAATGGATGTGGTAACATACGAATGAGGTAAGACCCATTTGATATGAGCAAGCTCGGAATCTTTGCAGAACATATCTGCCACAGGACTCCAACCATGCCCAGTATCACCTAATCCCTGGAAGACAACGTCATGCAAGTTCGCAAGAAACTAGAGTGAACAATAAAACTTACATGGATGAAGATCACTGTAGCTGTATGTTTCTTCGCTGGGGCTATTGTAATAGATCCGAGGTTGTGAGCCATGGCCATGGCAGGTCTCACTGAAAATGGCTCTGGTGTACTGTCAGTGGCCAAGGCAGAATGTTGTGCCAGATGATAGAAGATCACTCCGACGACAACGAGAAGTGATACATCCCACAAGACACGGAAGGGTTTGTGATATATGGATCTCAGAGACGCCGGCATCTACCGGACGACACTCGGTAGAGTTATCTTCGTTTTTCCATACGCGACGACCATCACAACTAGAGAAGGTTTTTTTTTTTGAAAATGTCGAATCCACTGATCTCCGTTGATGAGATCAGCGATGACAGGATTGTCACCACGGCTGGGGGGATCTCTGGCGGTCAGCAAGTTTTCGCAGAGATGGCAGAACAAGGTGATGGCGACGGCACACCCACGGATCCTAAACCGATGTCAAAAAAGGCGATGAAAAAGGCAGCCAAGGCGGAGCGCATCGCAGCCACGAAACTTGAGCGACGAGCACGCGAAAAAGAGGCCAAGAAGGAGAAGAAGCGAATCCTGGCAGAAAAGAGAGCTGCTGGTGAGCTCAACGAAGACGATGAAGAGGAGACAAGGAGGCGTGCAAAGCGTGCAAAAATCGACTTCGCTGGCAAGGTCGTGGTTGATCTAGGTTTCGATGAAATGATGAGCGACAAGGTGAGTTCGGCACAATCGCACATATAGCCCGTTTTGTCCGTTTCTCCTCATATGTCTATATCTAGGAGATCAAATCTTTGTGTTCCCAGCTGGCATATACACATAGTGCCAATCGCCAGGCATCGTACCCGTTTACCCTGTTCTTTACCTCCCTTGGCGGTCAGACGTACGACCGACTGCAAACACTCAGCGATGCGAGCTACAAGCGGTGGTCTAACACCCACTGGTATACAGACAGTTATGAGGGTCTGTGGTTGTGCGACCCAGATACTGCGGAAAGTTCGGGGGGTGTGGATTCCAACCAAAGTGACAATCCAACATCGACAGCAGGTGCACCGGAATTCCCAAAGTCTTCCTTTGTATACCTCACTGCAGATACAGAAGATGAGTTGCAGGAAATCAAGACAGACGAAATATACATCATCGGTGGAATCTGCGACCACAATCGTTACAAGGCAAGTAAAAGTACCCCCACGAGCACCATTTCGCCTTGTAGAACCTTCATATCGTTTTACAGAATTTGTGCCTCAATAAAGCAGTGAAATCTGGCATACGAACTGCACGGCTTCCGATCGGACGTTATCTTGCCTCACTTCCTACTCGAAAGGTCTTGACTGTTAATCAGGTCTTCGAGATCCTGGTTAAATATGTCGAGTCAAAGGATTGGGAACAGGCACTCTATTCTGTTATCCCGAAACGGAAGTTTCAACAAGACGGGAACGAGGCCCCTGTCCAAATTGTCGACGTATCCGCTATTGAAGCCGAACCTGAAGGCTCCTGTTCCCTAGAACCACACGATCATGACCAGGCATAGTCATTTTCGGTGTCATGCCCTTATCAATCAGACTCCTTATTAATATGTGCTGGGATGTATATTTTCAGAGAGATTAGGATCCAGATTCACAATCAACGTCGGAACTGCGATCAGACTCGACGCATGGCAAGCCAGGTGGAGAACTAAATATGATATGACATGTGAAGTGATATTGTCAATTTGATTTGAATGGTTGCACATAAGAGCAGCCGGAGTTGGCCTCGTGCGTTTTGACAAGTATTCAGTTATCATCCTCACTGCAGCCCCATCTTGTTGAAGTCGATTGTTCGAAGACATGTCGAATGCGATTCAGACTCAGCTGCGATCATTACCATGATATAGGCTTTGTGGTTTACCACGTTCATCGGGTTGGAGTGTTGGTTTGCCACCAGCTTGCCTTAGCGTACCATTTTTTGGGTACCGATTCTCATAACTGATGCTACATCAGCAACTGTGCAAACAATTTCCACCGCTAGTTCCACGGGAATGTCGAACGATCCGCTACACAAACCAATCTCCCTCCTGGAACGAATCAACCTAGGGGATTCGGCTCCGCCACGCTCAAAAAGCACTATCAGACAAGAACATCAGAGCTTTTCCAAAGGCTCCCGCGAATCATGAATGCACCTCTAATAAGTATCGGAACCAGATGTCATATCCGATGGCTACCAGTTCAAGCTGTTATTCGCATGGTGCTTAGGACCGCACTATTGGGGCCAGATAAATCGCCTGAACCACATTTCGTCCAAACGCAAGGATGGCCCACATCCAACCGCAGTTGTTAAGCTCTTTCATCTCCATATTCGTCTGTCTCTGAAATCTTTTTCACGGTGCAGAGAGTCGTGATAACCATTCTGGGTCTGAGCGCCATCCATCAAAGGAGGATTGACGCCAGGGATCGCGATGAGCAGCCCGCATACCTGAAAGATTAGCCATAGAAATGGGTTGCACCAGTCAGTAAGGTCTAGACTCCATTTCCACCACACCCGAGGACCTTCGACCTGGGAATGCGGGGTTCAGTCTCTACATTGCAGACGCTTCTAGATTGGTTCATTGGCATCAAACAGGTAAAGTAGTAGCATTAGGGTTCGTGGACGACTCTGGTCCCTGGCCCACGATCCGGCTAATTCCAACAGAACCCATTCTTCTTTTATGACGAGAACTCGCTTGTTTTCGAGATTTTAAACCACTGCTTCGTCACCGGGAAACTTACACCGACCCGGATTTGATCTTTTGGAAATTGTAAACAGTCCACATTCTGTTCAAAATCACTGGGTAGCTCACAAAGTCATGAATGCAGTTTGCTATTACAAGGGACATCGCCGTGGCTATTAGGCTACCCACCTCATAATTATTGGTATGTTCCTCTTGGTATTTGTCTAACGAATTTAATATCATGATCGTGACCCTTTACATCCGTGTAACGAATCCCCTTCAAATCCCCAGGTGCAGATGTTCTCTTCAAAACATGGCATGGAGTACTACGCTCGAATTGGGATCTCCGACCTAAACGGCTGTATTGCATTTTATAAATCATATCAGTCGTACGGAACAATACTTATATCAAACTTGTAGGATTTATGAATTTGTTACTGAAAGCGAAATGATTTATTTGCTCCTTATCGGACTTTATCTGGTTTCCTAATGAGTAGTATTGCAACATGCTTCTTAGCAGAGACACTTGACGTCCCTTGCTCGCTTGCGCTGTGGTATCCTCGAGGCAGAGGGTACATACGTACAGCATTCTCTGGACGAGGTTTTAAGAATTGTCTCATCCTCTATTGTCCCACTCTCATTATTCCTCGTAGCACTTTTTACCGAGATCCTTTGCGCGGCCTAGATATATTGGAGAGGATTCATCTTCAAGCCACCACTGGCACAACTTTGAGAACGGTGCATTCCTGCATACCTGTTCCCCGATTGCGCCATGCTGACAGGGAGATTTCAGTTCGAAGACCCGTCAAGTCATTTCTTTGGAAATACTTCAACAACAACTAGATCAACAACATGAATCATCCTCACCCGATCTCGGAGACCTCTAGTCGAAGGGCTAACGCACATATTCCTGGTCCCTTACAACATACAGTATCCATGACTCCCCCGCCCCCCTACGTACCGCTTCCACCGGCCGGAACGACTGCGAGTTCCCCTAGAACCAATCACACACCTCACCCTGGTCCTACACCGCACTTCGGTCCCACACCAATCTCAACGTCGCTTCCTCTCCTTCCATACGCATTTTATGAATCATATGGTGCTGCGGCTGCTCGTGCAAGGTGGAGATTTGTCAGTGCAGTGGTGGTTGCTCTAGGTATATATCTTTTTGTCGCGGCAGTGGTAGGGCTTGCGCTATTGGGTGAAATGGCAGGATCGTTATAGCTATCGTTCTTTCTTATGATTGACTAACTTATCTTGTGGGTGGCGTTAATATTATAATTGTACGTGGGACCTTGGTGTACAATCCCGAAGATATGATTATATGTAATCAAATCAAAATGATATGGATGATGCCTGTCTTCTTGTCACGCTGGTCTTTTTTTCCTACTTACCTGCAACTCGACGTCGTCCAGTCTGAGCGTTTCCTTCCACAACTCGAGCATGTTTCCTATGTCAGGAAAGCGGTGAAAAGGCAATCACGGCAGTCGTTGCAATGTAAACCAGAAAAGCAGAGAGATGCAGATGAGGTGGCGCACGAAGACCAGGTCCCAGGAGATGTGGCACCTTCCTGTTTGTGCACATTGGCTCAGGCTGGTGGCCGATGTTGGAAACGCTGAGGTCGATGATCACGTGGGAATAAGGTTTATGTTTATTGTTATTTTAGAAAGGTCTGTGCGTTGTTTGGGAATTATTGATTCGATTTAGATGTGACAGGTTCATCACATACCCCCCTCGATCGCAATTCCTCCCGCCCCCTGACTTCGCCGCGTCAGACAGCGAGCAACACACTTTCTCCGTCGTCCCGTCCGTCTCGCATGTCCTTATAAATGCCGGCTACACCAGTACATCAGATTTCCCCCTACCAACCCGACGAGGACTTTATAAACAAGTCGTTACTGGCCTCTCTCGACGCTCAGGCGGACGCAGAACCCACTTCCAACGCAGATGACGCAGAACAACTCATCCAAGCATCGCACCCCCCGACTTCCAACTCCTCTTCATCTGGTTCCCCCAACGTGAACTTCCCAATGTCTCATCAAATCCATCTCCCACGTCCCGACTCTCCGTCCGATGCACACAAGCAACAGATGCAGATGCTGCGTTCTCAGGAGAGCTTCTACAATCATCCCCCGGGACTGTACACAGGCTCCGAAACCTTTCATCGTCAACCAGAGTTCTCGGACGAGTACGATGCCTTCCCGAATAACTATCGCAACGCTTTCACTTCTTACCCCAATACCACCCGTTCACGCCAACAAGCCAACATCAACACCCCTTATCGTGACGCTGCACAGTATTTCACACCTGGTGCAGAGATGTATGGCACACCCACTTCACAACCGCTTTTGCAGCCCGCATTCGACTCTCGCCCTCCTTACGATTATACGAACGGACACTCCGGCGGTCCCCACAAATCATATCCCGGAGATCAGTTTAACGTAGCTCCTTCACTTTTGCATGGCCAGGGAAAACAACCGCAACCGTCGCTGTCCAATTACTCATCATCCGTTCCGTCAAACAATAGTATACAGCTCTCGTCTCAAACTCCCTTTGGGCCGCATGTACCAGCTGGCCTATCCTTGGGCAACACCTCGATCGTTGTCAACGGTAATATTGCCCCGAATGTTACGGGGCATGGCGTTGGTGTCAACAATTCTACAGGTGGGGAAGAAATATCCACCATTTTCGTGGTGGGCTTCCCGGAGGATATGCAGGTTTGTTTTTTTTATTTCGGATTCTCGGTCTTCGATGATAACAACCTCTGATTGGCAGGAACGGGAGTTTGTGAACATGTTCACCTTCAGTGAAGGATTTGAAGCAGCGACCTTGAAGATTCCAAATAAGGAATACCCTCAATATCCCCCAACTGTAGGAGCTCCGCCGAGCGCGAATGGCTTACGCGGTCTTGCTTTTCCACCGTATGGCGCCCCAAATGACCCTTACAACATTAATGGTGTGGATGGAGGCCGAGATGGTCTTCTCGGATCCGCTTGGCATGGTTCCGACGAACGTGTGTCTGGCCAACAACATTTCCTTGCGGCGGGCGGACTTGGAGGAATGAATGTGGCGGGAATGATCGGTAGTAACTCCACCAATGTCCCCCCAAGGAAGCAAATTATCGGATTTGCTAAGTTTAAGACAAGGCAGGATGCGCTGGTCGCAAGGGATCAGTTGCAAGGGAAGAGAGTCGATATCGAGAAGGGTGCGGTCTTGAAGGCGGAGATGGCAAAGAAGAATCTGCATACAAAGAGAGGAGTTGGATCCGTCGCTGTCCCTCCAATCGTTACTGGCGCTGGTGTTGGACTGTTGCAGAATTCTGGTCCTCAACCACTCCTCAATGGTCTGGATTCATTTACCAGTGAACTCAAGGCCAGAGATGCTGCACGTCTTGGCGGTTGGAGGGATTCCATTACTCTTCAGACCACATCCCAGCAATCAAACGACCTTGTAAATGGCTCGACTTCCCTCGGAAATTTTTGCAACGGCCCTGTATCTCGAGAAGAAGAAGAGGATAGGAGGCGCGAGAGTCTCGTAACAGCTCTGGGTGGTATGTCGTTGGCAGGCTCTTCGTCCACGCCTACACTCCGAGGTCCTCGTGATGAAGAGAGGATCAAGGAAAGTCAACGAGAGAAGGAGTTGAATTTGTTGAAGCTTAGGGCCAGTAATGCGGTTGCTTTTGATGCTTTTCATTCTGTTGGGGTCAATGCCAACGCACATTCGCCCGGCTCCGTTTCTGGTGCTGCTACACCTTCCAGTGTATTTTCTTCTGGTGTCGGCTCTTCAATGATGTCCCGACAGACGTCGGCGAATCAAGGCACGAACAGCGCGCCAAACAGCGCACTTCTACCTCCTTCGTCCTCCACTACACAGACAAGCGTGCCTACTGATGGTAGCTTTGGTGATGGGTCTCCCATGATCTCGGGTGCGGAATTTCCCCAGCAGAAGAAAAAAGAGGAAGTAGTTGGACCATGGGATAACTTAAACCTTGGGGTTCCTATCGGTCTTCAAGCCATCAGCAGGCCCAGATCACAGACTCAGGGGTCTTCGTCGCCTACATTAAGTCAAGCAAATGACGCTGCCACAACGACCCAGAACGGGATGAATGCTCTGGGGTATATCGGTTCCCTCTTGAACGGCAGCATTGGTCTTGGATCCAACATCAATGGGAAAAGCGAACATCCTCGTCTCATAAACGGTGTTGGAGGATTGGTGAGCTCGAGCAGCACCGGGAGTAATGGAAGTACGGGAAACGTCTCGCCGACTTTACCATCGCCAGCTTCGGGAATGAGTCATGGGAGCAATAGTAGCTGCAGCAGCAGCAGCAGTGGGACATCTGCTGGCACGACAGGTACTACTAGAGGGTCTGTGGATCAGAATCCTCCGGTGAGTTGACCTCTTTCTTATGTTTGCCATTATGGCCTTTTTATGACGATCCATCTTTATTGTCTTTTTTTCTTCCCATTTTGAAACCTTGCGGTGGATAACTTCTCTATTGTCTTGTTCTACCTTTATATCAGGACTTAAGCTGACATTTTGCGGCAGATCAATACACTTTACGTCGGCAACTTGCCAACGTCCCCTCCACCTGTGGGTTATCCAGCTGATTATTTGGAGGAAACGTTGAAAGAGATCTTCTCGCAACAACGCGGATATCGCCAACTTTCCTTCAGGCAAAAGGCTGCAGGTCCAATGTGTTTCGTCGAGGTAATTTAATTATCTTACTGATTTGACCCGATCTGATCCCATTCTAAGTTCGAAGACGTTCAGCATGCTGCACAAGCCAAACAAGATTTGTCGGGTAATACTTTGGGGGGCTTGGTGAAGAACGGAATTCGCCTTTCGTATAGCAAGAATCCACTTGGTGTACGCGGTTCCACACATGTGGCTAACGGATCTCAACATCATCAGCCGCAATCATTCTCACATTCGTTCAGCAGTCCACATAGTGCATCGTTTCAGCAACAGCACCATGGTGGAGATGGACTCCAAGCTCGTCATGCGGACGAGTATATTGGCGGTGGTGGCGGGCAACATCACCAGCAACACCACCGCGGAGGGGCACCTCAACTGCCTTTGATCCTTAGAAGGGGTGAATCGATGATGTCGTCCCAAGGGACGCCTCATCACCAGTCCTTCGGAGTGGGTACCGGGAATACAAACAACAACCCTAACACATTCCTCTCGTCGCCACCTCCGAGGTTTTACTCGACCTCTCCTGGCGGGGTGTCCTTTGCTTCGACATTGTCGACACCCCTTACAAGTTCTTCCAGCGCTTTCGTGCCACGGTCGATGGCAGCCACTGCTGGCGGTAGTGGTGGTGTTGCTGCTCATAACCCACATCATAATGGAGTGTTTGCGGGTTCACCTCCAAATTTGTCTCCTTATGGTGTCTCATTTGCGAACAGCGAAAGCTCTTTCCACCATTCTGTTCCTCCTCCGATACCCTCCGAACAGCAATCACTTTCGGATGGCTGATAACAGCCTACCATTTCGCGTCAACTTCACTCCCAAGTCCTCTCTAGAACGCTGTCCAGTTTCCTCGTGGGACTATTACACCTTGTCATTTTGCATTCGTTATCATTCCTTCATCGTCTTCGTCAAAAAATAATCGATATACGCAATTCCAAATCCCCCATCACACGCACTTCATGTCCAAACGACAAGCAATCATAATCACAAGCATGCAGCTTATCGGAATTTATCTATGTACAACTGCTATTTCATCGCACATCCATACATATTTTTACACCCCACAGCAACTGACAGCATCTTCCTATATGATCAATTATCTGCATACAATCCGTCCCGTCTGCTTTATTTTATTTTTTTCCCCTCTTCTGTCCGTGCGCACCCCTTCCTGGACTAAAACTGTTGTTTTGTCTTTCTGTTTTATTGGTTTTATTTCCCCTTATTGGTCTGTTGTGTCAACTATTTAACCTTTTCAACTCCCCACTCCTCATTTGCTCCAATTTTTAACCTTGCATCGTTCCAGCTTCTCATTATTCTCTTTTCGCACTTGTTTCTATGTTCATCTAATCTTTACATGTTTCCGGATGCTTTACAGATCAGTACAAGTCTCGTTTTCCATTTCCTTGCGATTCCTCTCGCCTCTGCTCGTAAAAATTTTGTTCATATAACTCCTAAGGCCTAATCTCTTGCGTAAAGAGCGCAAATTTACCCTTTTCTAACTGTTTCCCGTAGTGTCATCTTACCACTGTATCACCGTCTAAAATGATAAAGAGTTTTTTTTTTTGCGAATCCTAGAATCTCAAGAAAGATTTCCACATGGAGTGAAAAGCAAATGCTGCATTGGTCATATTTTACAAGTAAATTACTATTTTGAGTTCCTGAGGTCACTCCCAGCAATACAGTCATATCCTCCAGTTGGATAATTGGGTGAGGTCATCTCAACCACAGGTTAGGGTCCTACATCGACATCGCTTCGATGTGATTGACAGTCTCGGTGATGTGGCGGAGGATAGGAACTGCGAGGCTTCCCAAGCAACGCCGAACCGGAAAGGAGGTGTGCTCCATGAACGGTGACTACAAACCTAAAAAAGTATTCTGACATACTTATGCATCGACAAAAACCATTGTCCGATTATCTGGGAAGCCTTGGTTACTACATTTTTTGAATAGAATTCGACATCATCGTAATTTAGGAATTAGTGCTTAGTGCTTAGCTCTTGAACAACGTATACATAACCTAATTGAGCATGGAACATACATACTCTACTACAAACAGCTGTGTGGCCCGGTGAGAAATGGCAAAATGAATATCATAATTAACTGACAGCAGGGCCAAGGTGTCCTTGATTGCAGGATGAAAGAAACGAAACGGAAAAAAGCGGAATCTAGATTGATGAACAAACATGCAAAGGTGATACAAGTTATTAAAAAAACAAAACAATACAAGGCTCTATCCTGTATCTCCATCTTTAGTGCCAGGCGGTGAGGTGGACGCTGGGGAACGTGCAAAGTTTATCGATGTGGGGTTCGAATTCAGCGACGACGCGACGGAAAGGCCAATGGTACCGAGTTTAACCTTGATCTTCTTGGCAGCTGGGGGATCGTCACCAATTTTCCGCTTAACTGATGAGGGATCCGACTTTTTCGACGGTCTGACGAGATGACGGAATAGTTGCTCTTCCTCTTCCTCGTCCTCTCGCCGTCGCTTGTCGCCTGATTTTGCGGTCGTACCTGATGGAGCAGGGGATTGAGGTCGACTTCGATTAATTCGATTATTTCGTGCGAGAACTTCCAACAGGTTATCTTCGTCGTCGTCGTCGTTAGAAGTGCGCTTCGGGGGTGGCCCTGAGCTGGCAGGTATTGTGGGTGATTTCGGCGTCGGAGATGGAGTGGAGGGATCAGAAGATACAATAGATGTTACAATGGATGGAAGAGGTGCTTCACTCTGCGGCAGTGATGAAGGAGTGGAATCCTCTTCTTCATCTTCGTCATAATCGACCAAAGAACCCAATCGTAGTTGTGGCGTTTTCAGGGGAGGACGATAGCCTTTCGTTGCAGCGCTGACTCCAGGTCGCCGTTTCCGTTTCAGGCCCGTGTTATTTGTCAAAAGCATAATGGCTGTGTCAGAGAGACGAGGTCGAATTTGCTGACTAAATGGTTGGATAACTTCGCCATCTTCATCCCCGTCGAAGTAGGCTTCTTCGTCACGATCGAATGCGCGTTCGGGGCCTGTCCACCTCTCGTCTTCGAGTCTGCGCATAATGAGATGGGGAGTTAGGACTTTGTATAAGAATAGAAATGATCACATACTGCTTGGACGTCGGTTCCTGTGGCCGTGGGGCCATGTTCATCTCATGCCTTAGGATGAAGCGTTGGAACAGTTCCCCGCCAAGCAGGGTTTTTGCCAGATGTTGGATCTCAGCTTCATGTTTAGTCATACATTCTTCAATGAGATCTCTTATATTATCCTTTATGTTAGTGATTAGATATCGAATTGACGGGATAAATTTTCTCCAACTCACCTTGCGCATGATTTCAAAATATTCTTGGCAAGAACAGCTGAGCAGGTTGTCTCTGAGTGATTCTTGGATGGTTAGATCAAGAATGGGCTTCATAATATCGTGCTTTTTAATGATTTTATGGGAGTTCGGGTTATTCTGCTTGAGAAGCAGGCGAAAAACACGGAAGGCAGCTGCATCATAAAGTTAGACACCAGTAACCGCAGAGAGGACATTGCTCACCATGCCGAAGGTGCTTGTCTTTTGCTCTAAATAATGTTGCAATTCGTGAAAGAATGTCAGATGTTGTTACATGCACATGGCCACGGAGTTGGTGTTGCTGGATAAAGTTGTACAACAAATCACAAAGATAAACAAATCGGTTGGTTTCCTCGCGTGTGAGAGTGTAGATGGATTCCTTGAAGTTTTTCCATTCGGGTAGGTTAGTTAGGGGTTTCAGAAGAGTGTCGATGCAATGTCTATAGAAGTAGTCCATGAATCGCTCCGTGTTGGGATCATCTTTCCGTGCCAGCAGAGGTTTTGGTCCCACAGCCTATACAACGGTGACACGTCACAAATAGTAAGAAATTTGATAAATCGATGCTTACCTCAGTACCACCAGCATTGGCCGGGGGCTCACCAGTAGGAATCTCCAACCAAGACTTAAGAGCGTCACCCATTTGGCTCTGCACCGACAAGTCCTTGCTTTGAGCTGTGATCCTACACACCATCTCCAAAATCGTCTCAGCCTTGTCTGCACCTTTCTTCTCAGCTTCCCGCTCCTTCAGGATGGCAAAGTCCTGCTTCATCACATGTCCACGCACTCCGTTCAAGTCGTGATCCAGCATAGCCGACAGAACTTCTCCTGCCATGCTAATCAGCTGTTTGTTTTCCTCTTCCTTCTCAGGCAGGTTCAATGCCCACTGTACGGCAAAGAGGATGCCCCGATCGACAAGAGTGCGGAACAATGTTAGGCGAGCAGGCAACTGGACGTTCTTGCCCATTATAGCAAGATGCTGAAGAAGCATGATCACTTCGCGTCGTACATTGATTTCTGCTTCCGTGAGGTTGTCGGGTGGGGCGAAAGCATATGTTCCTGGTCCTGCTTTACGACTGCTCCCATTTACGATGGCCGATACAGGAGTACCATTAGACAGTTTCGTGCTCGTTGAGCCCGACTTTTGCTGATCGATATCCATCAGTGTGGTGTCTGACGTTGACTCGTCTCCATTGCCATTCAAGCTGATGACAATATGCTGCGATTGGCCCTGTAGTTGTTGTTGGGCTTGGGGCTGAAATGGTTGTGCTTGAGGATTTAACTTTCTTGGATTTCCACCTGTCAGCATTTCCTCATCAACAAACAACCGGACGATATCCCGAAGGAAAGTCGGGTCCTGCTGTAGGTGGGTGATAATGTCAATCTGATTGAAGATAATGCAGGAGTTGAGGACGTTGAACGTGGAGTCATCCAGAGCGCGTGCAAGTACGACGTCTTTAAGAAATTGAAGTCGGTAGGTGTGGTGGACCTTCCGTTGAATGGTGACGTCGCGCATTACTATAGGTTGATGGAATTGAGCAGTGTTGTGGAGGAAGTCACGGTAGTTGGCTTTGTGAGCCGGGAAATCTGGGTCATCTATGAAAGGTTGAGTGGGCGGTGTGTCATAATTGTAAGGAAAGCCAACATTCTAGGATGCCAACGACTCCAAAAAATATGTCATCCTCAAGAATATGTTCGTACATTGTATGATCATTCAACATGACTACATTCGAAATTTAATTATAGCTGTCATCCAGATACGAAAATTGGACGCACGTAATGTTTGCATTAGGCTGCAAAGGGCATGTAGATTTTCCAGACTTTCCAGGTCTTCTGCAGTATGCATTACTTCAATTAAGGATTTGATGTATTCCTAAATGGTGTGGCGATCAATTGGTGCCGGTTGTGACGGGAGATATTAATAGATGCAAAAATGAATGAAATCATTACTGGTCGCGTGAAGGGTTTGGACATGTAAAGACTGAAGCAATAGAGATAAAATGTGTGAAATAAATGCTTACCTCGTGCTGAATGTATTCACATATCCGCTCCTTAATGGCCTGTGTCCTCGCTAATTGTTTGATAGCCCTCTCAATTTCGCTAATGATCCCCAGCTGTGGCGCAGGCAAATGACCAGAACGAATGATGCTTGCTGTCGTGACTGACGTTTCTGGACCAAGAAGAGGCGAGGAAGAAATATTTGTTTGGTCGTCTTGTAGAAATCAATGAAGAGAATGCCACCTTGACGATATTAACGTACCAGATGTGCCCAGGTGCTGCTGTACTTCGACGATGAAGTTCCACACTTCTGCGCAACCTTCTGGATCTTGAAAGCTGAGAGCGTAGTCTATACCGTCTGGTTCTGTCCAAACGATAAGTGTGTCTGGTAGAACGAAGTTATGTTAGCTCTAAAGCGGTTTCCTGGATCGGGGCCTTGAAGAGTTTGATCGCGTGCGCACCAAGTGGCTCAAACTTCAAGGTAGGATCTGGGAAATGGTAACTCACCCTGTTGACGCTGGTATACGTCGCTAGTGCGGATGGTTGTAGAAAGAATGATCTGGTTGTAGTTTCGTTCTGACCGGGCTATCAAGAGAGCTTCGTTCCTTTCTTCTGAAAACTGTCCGAAGCAGAACGCAGTCCCCTGGTCCACCCATCGCTGGCCGATAAGTTCGTAAACCTATATATGTCGGGGTCAGCACCCAGAACAACGCGTTGAACCGCACAGAACAAGGACAAGGCATCGTCGGGGGACGATAATCAAACCAACATGCGGAGAATTTCAAAAACATTGAGTGGGGCCAACTCACTTTGACGCGCTTCAGTTCATGATCTGGGTCTGGGATCCATTCCTGATTTTCCTCTACGATTAAACCAGAATCTCCAGACCCAATACTGACGTCGGGTGAGCCTTCCAGCAGCTCTATCTGCCCATTAACATGTCCAAGCAATGCTTCTCCTTGGTCTTTCACAGGTATGTTGTCGACGAGACCGATGGAAATAACATGTTGGTCGGGATTAACACCTCCGGTGCTCCTCTCTTCAACTAGTGGCGTTAATCCAATCATTGTTTCTGTACTAGTCTGCGGTGTCTGCTGATCTGGAAGAGCAAGAACTACCGAAGACACCCCTGGATCGCTATTCAGCAAAGAATTTTGACCCAGATGGGAAGAGGGCTCCGAAAGCGAGGAATCCGAGTCTGTGGATGAGCCGGAGGAAGACGCTGCAGGGTGGATATCGGAGATGGTGGCAGCACGGTGCTGGTCAACATGAAGGGGAGACTGATCCTGTTGGTAGTGGCTAGCAAGGCCGTCCATGGCCAGCAGCAGTGGCGACGATAACCTGGCCTTTGAAAGTAAAAAGGGAGAGTCACAGGAGCGTTGAACAGTAGTCTCCGTGGGTAACTGACACAAATAAACCATCGGCCCGAATGCCGGCACGACCCTGGCCAAAGCACCAGAAGACAATTGTCTGGAAAATGGAAAAATAATCGGATAAACACTTTCTCGGGACAGGAAATGCACAAAAGTATTGCAATGCATTTATGTAAGGAATACACGAGGCCAGGTGCATGCATCCAAATGGGAGGAATTATGTAATCTGTCCAAATTGCCACTTGAACCCGACCATGAGCAGTAGCTCACCGTATATGACTATTGCTGCCGTCACCGCAGCCATAGGTCTCGCTGCCTATGCCGTCTACTTCGACTACAAGCGCAGAAACGACGTCGAGTTTCGCAAGAGACTCAGCAAGTTCCACTTTTTTTTTTGCTGTTTTGTGGCCCTTAAACATGATCATACAGAGCGTGACAAAAAACGCGTCCAAAAGTCGGTGGCCCAAAATAAGGAGGAGGATGGCACTCCAGCGCACTCCATTCCGCTTGCTCAACTCAAAGAGGTCCTGAACCAGCTGAAGGGCGAGGAACAACCCAAGACAGCGGAAGAGAGAGAGACCTACTTCATGAGCCAAGTCGGCCTTGGTGAACAGCTTGCTTTGCAAGGTACCATTTAGTTTGAATCATGTTTAGTATTCTCTCATCTCCAAAAGGACCTGCTTTCTACCTTCCTGCTGCTTTGGCTTTCTTCCGCGCTCTCCGAGTCTACCCATCACCTGTAGAGCTCATCGTCATCTACCAAAAGACCATCCAAGAACCTGTCTTCAAAGTGATTCCGTTTTCGCTTCTTTTTTATTCTCTTTCTTACAAAGCTTTAGATCGTCATGGACTTGACCAATACCGAAGTGAGTGAACATGAACCAGACTCTCAGCTCGACGACGGCTTGGGCATCGATCAGGATACGAGCCCAACGAGGGGCCCTCCTTCGGAGACCTCTTCTCAGGAGTGGGACAAAGTGACAGATCCGGGCTCATATATGCCCATCTAATCACCTTCCTGCTCTCTTGTGCTTCGTGTACATTTAATCGATTTCGTGCGTCTGTAGAGCACAACATTCGCCCATTCATCTATTCGCCCTTTTGTGACCTGTTCTGATATAGACTTTTTTTTTCTTTTCTTTTTTTGGCTGGGTCCTCTATGGTTTCTCTACCAGGCTGAAATTCGTATCTCAGGTGAGCAGATGCAAGGCACTTTCTGAGTTTCGAAAATGGGCTTAGCAATCATTGTGATCTCCAGGCTACTATAACTATTTCCCGCCGAAAAACATGAACATCTCTGTGACTACTCGTCCAGGTCAAACCTTGAAACAGATGCTCGTGGTTACCAAAGACTTTAAGGCCGGGGACGTCATCTACAGGGTTAGTCGAGAACCCAATTTATACCATCACTAAATTTTCTCTTAAAACATTGACAGGAGAAACCCGTGGTCACGGCCCTCGACTCGGACTTGCAAGCAAAGGGAACACATTGCGCCCAGTGTCTTCGCCCCATCGAATCGGACATTTCTCTCGAAGTCAAGGACAGCTCACACTCATTCCCACAGACATACTGTTCCAAAGACTGCATGCTTGCGGCGAAGAATCAGACACATACCCTCCTTTTCACGCTCGACAACCCACTGCCACCTGAGCTAGCAGTTTCCGCTGGTTCTCCACCACCCCTCGGGCCCCGGCGGGAAGCACAGGCCAAATTTGCAAGCTTTATCAAGAAAACGGGGCAGACTACACCTCTGCTTGTTGCTCGGTTCATTGCGAGACAAGTGGCGATTGAGACGCAAAAACTGAGTCTGATAGGATTGAAGAAGTCGCAAACAACGGTGGAGAAGGACTTTACTGATGCTGAGGGACATTCTGATGGGTATTCTTTGAATGACCATATCGAACGCTTGCGCTACCTCGAAGTCAAGAAGAACGAAGAAGAAGAGAAGCTGCTTATCGATGTCCTACGCTCCGCTGTTCCTGGACTGGAGGGCTTCATTACAGGGGAAAAGCATTCCATGATTTCGGGGAAGATGGCCTACAATGCGTTTGGTGTTTGCTATGCTGGTGGCCGTGATGACAAGGTTCGTTCATGACGCGATCCTCTGACAACGAAATGATGATATTGTTTTTATTCCAGCCCAAGCCATCTACCAGACCAGAAGACCTCGAACGGACCCGTACCCCATACGGAACCAACCGTCAGATTGGCAGTGCATTCTACACGCTCTCGTCCTACCTATCACATTCATGCCGGCCTTCTGCTCGACCTTCTTTCAGCTCTGGCACAGCCGAAATATCTATCATTGCCAACCACGACTTGAAACAGGGCGACGAGGTCACGGTCTCTTTCGTTGATGTTACGAGACACCCTGGTGAAACTGTGGCCGAGTGCAGGAGGCGCCGACGATTTGAGCTCGCGAGAGGATGGAGGTTTGCGTGCACTTGTGAAAGGTGCAAACAGGAGGCGGAAGGGTTGTCGCTTGAGGAAAAAGGTGGAGCTGAGGCTGAGGAGGAACGAGATGAGTCCAAGGTCGAGAATACAGTGGAGAAGTTTGCCACTTTGGGAAATCCCGATAGAGACGTTGAGTAGTTGCGAGAGGACTTTCATTGTCGAATGCTTCACGGCAGAAATAAGTTACTTCTAATATTTCTGACAATATCACTACTCATAGTATTCACCCTAAAATCAACGAGCTTGAATTCTCTTGAATATTTGATTTACAATTAACCAGGGTAAGAAGTGACTCATTAGGGTTTCCAAGTAAAGTACTAACAATTGGTGCTACGCTAATGAGGTGAGCAGAGCAATCGACTGAACAGGAAAATACACATTGAAACCGAGCGTACAACACAGTGGGGTAATTAAGATATCAGGTGAACGTTATGCGAAAAGACTTGGGATAAAATGCTTGGTTATGCGTGAGGGAACAATAGTGCAAAAAATGGACCTTAAACTTAGAGACGCCAAAAAATACAAAAAAGAAAGTTATTGAAACATGATACCAAGATTGTTGTGAAGTCAGGCAAGGCTCCTCCACATTCCTTCCTCGGGAAGTTCACTTCGGGTCTGGAGGATACGTAGAGCCTGAAGTCTGGCCTTCTCACCTTCGTCTTGGACATCAG
>Ga0307507_10004341_pt1 | contig 25351 bp, 21 predicted proteins | sample 7_EM_MG_FD_207223 | JGI IMG/M metagenome (GOLD analysis project Ga0307507, IMG submission 207223) | Populus trichocarpa ectomycorrhiza microbial communities from riparian zone in the Pacific Northwest, United States - 7_EM | ecosystem: Host-associated > Plants > Roots > Unclassified | place...
GACCGGGCCGGGCGTTGCTTAAGGTTGGACGGTGCATGGAGTTAGAAATCGCCCCTTTCAACACACCCACTTAACATGGTAACCACTGGCTGATTTTAGGTGTCCAGGTTTCCAACACTAGGTGTGTATTGCGACACACTCAGCCGCACTGTTGCAGACACTCAAAACCACTCACACATTACCATGTTAAGTGGGTGAGTTGTAAGGGCCGATTCCTGACTCCATGCACCGTCCAACTTTAAGCAACGCCCGGTCTTGGCGGATTTCCGCATAACAGAAAAAAATACGATAGTATGTTGCTACGTTTTCCTATGCAAATAAAAACGATGTCTTAGACATCCCTGTTATCCACATCTTGTACAAAAACTTTTTTATTTTTTATTTTTTTTATTAAACTTTTCGATTCTTATTAGCTACTATAACTACGAGCTATCTAGAACACTGCGGGTTTTCTGTAGCTTCCCAAGCTGTCTGCCCTAACTATCCAAGCCTCGGTGATCCACTTCGCAATAAACCAACAACCCAAAGTTCCCCGATTAGAAACATACTCAACCAGTATGCCCCCTTAAAGCCAATAGCCGGAACCTAGCCCTAAGGAAACCCCGTACTCCTCTAACCAGCCCGTCTCCGAGAAGCATCACCCAGTCCGGTCCTCAAGCCCTAAATTGAACATAAAATAAACAAAAAAAACTTTAAAACAATAGTCGAAACCACCCCCAAAGTCAAACGGAAAATAACCCCAGCCGGGATAGTTAATTCTTGTCCGGGTTTCCTCCTTCAGAACGGTAGTCTGTTAGCCTGGTTAAGCTCCGAGCGTCCTTTTGATGGGTCGTCGATCTCCCTTCGGATAAAATCGTCATCGGCTTTCTACCTCGTACACCTATCCCAAATCTCACCCTCCAAACCCAAACCACCCAAAACCAAACCCCTCTTTCGGGTATGAGAAACCTCATAACACAATGTATCAGACATCTCAACCCCGAAAGGCTTAAAGAATGTAATGGTACTAATAATAGTACCCTCCTCTACCCCTTCCTCTACCCCTATACCCGTAACCCTCCGTTCCAAACCCAAACCCTCTACCCGGTCCTCCCCTCCTCTTATCCAAAAACACACCTGAGGGTCCGCTAGGTACCCCCCTTCCTAACCCCTCGATCCGTACACCTGATCTAGGGCCGACCGGAATCGCCCTAACCAAAGCTCTCTCCTCAACCCCAACCCTTTTCTCCCCACCCGCTTCCCTTATCCTCCTCTTTCTATCACCCGGCAATCTAACAACTATCTTGCCGCCGATAACCTCATCCTCATCTGCCTCCGAGCCCACACTCATCGACTCTACCCCAGCCACAACCTCATCCACCACAACCTTTTCTTCAGCCACAACCTTGTAAACGCCACTTGCAATGGGTGGCGTCCCAACAGCCGCGACCTCAGCCACAACCTCTCTCTCAGCCTCAGCCTCTGCCTCAGCCACTACCCCCGCCACCTCCTCTTTCTCCTCAACCTTCTTCTTCTCCCCTTCCCCGTTTAACCTCTTCGATAACACCGACACATGATGCCCGAGCCTCGAAACTTCCTTCTCCAACTCTAGGATGCGCATAAAAGCAGCACCCATCGCCATCCCGTTGTTGGCAACTTGGGTTGCCGTAAACGAAGTCTTCTTAGCACTAACCATCGCTAACGATATGATTTCGAAAGACCGTGATGTAATAAAGCAATACAAGATAAAAAGATAGATAAAAGAGATGGATTTTCCTCTTTAATCTGATGAAAAGATATCAACCTTGGTGAAGGAAAATAAAGACTTGGGCTTACTGTGAGATAAAATCCAAGGATCGTATTGGTCAAAACTCGAAATGTGACGTGTCACTGTTGTTGTTATTTCTTTCACTGTAGGTGTAAGAGAGACGGTGGATGTACGAAAACACTTTTCTCTTTTTTTTTTCTTTTTTTTTTTTTAAAAACTTTTTATATTCAACTACTACTCCCCTAGCGGAATAACTAAGCAGCATGCAAATTCCACCAAGCCTAAACCTGGCTTAATGTCGTTTCCAAATCGGCGTCCAAGCAAATCCAATCCGAAAGCCCCAAAAACTAGCAAACTTACATCTGCGACATAACCTCTATCGGAAAACCTACGCACAGGATCGGGCGGAGGAAACCCGTACGTGCAACATTAACCGAAACCCTGAGCCACTTTCCGGCAAGCCAGCCTAAGACTAACGCTCCCCCAAAGAAATAAACAACCACCACCCTAACACACGTGCCACCTATAGGTGCTAGGTCTCCTTCGACCTTCCACCCGCGGAACCAAATACCAGTACTACCTACTCCCGGCCAACGCCATGACCCACGAAACTTGCAATGGGTCTCGTGGGCCATCCCTGACCTCCAACTCGCCTCGCCAAAAGTAGGTTTCCACCACCCGAATCCTCTCCCTAATCGTAAGGCGCTACCTGTAACCGAAACCGAAAACCGACGACACGATAAAAAAGCCACTAAATTCCTGTTAGTCCATACTGCACTCGCCTTGTGTAGCGCCGCGTGTTAGGCCGTGGTCGGGCACGAGGTTGTTCGTTTAGCGGAGCTGTGCGGCGCAAATTGTCGAAACCGAAATACAGGCACCCTACCCGACCGGAGACATACTAACGCCACCTCAAGGGCAGCCACACAAAAACCGGTCAACAATCCCTCCGAAACCTAACCCCCGGTCCAACACGATTGTCCCGCCAACACCGCCACCACCAACCCGCCAACCGCCTACCACACCAATCCGGAATCCTACCCTAACCCAAACTCTTGGGGGTCAAAACGATCCCCCCGCCTCAAACCTTTCCAACGACAAAAGAAATAAATCAAAAACCAAACGAATGACACAATAAGGGTAAAGGAAAACCAAATGTAAATGCATTGGCCGAACCATTAGTCAAATACTTAGATGGAAATCCAAACATACCTGATAAAAACCGACCTAAACCGATAATTAAAAGATAAAGTTCGTTGCCAACGTCCAGGCAACTAAAGACTTGAAGCTTCTCGCGATCGAGATTCCAAGTATCCTACTCGTCGGCTAGTCCAATGTGACGAGTCACTAGGAGTCGCTTTTTCAATCACTGGGGATGTAAGAGAGACGGAGGATGTACAAAAACATTTTTTTTTTTTTTTTTTTTTTTTTTTAAACTTTTCGGTATTTATTAGCTACTTTAACCGCTATCTAATACACTATGGGTTTTTTGTATCCAAATGGATGTTTACCCTATATACCCCCGACCTGTTCCTATCCCGCCTTCTTCCCCCACCTTCTAACCATCTCATTCACAACTTCTCCAAACACCTTCCTCTTCCTACCTGGGCCTGCGCCAAAAGAAACGTTACTTGCAATGGGTAACGTTTCCTTTCCCAGACCCTCCTCTTCTAGCTTCTTTATCGCCCTCCACCTCTTTATCCTCATTCTCCCCATTTCCAAATCCCTTTCCCTCTTCAACTTCGATCTCTCACTCGTCAACAACACCCTCTCCTTTAACCTCATATCCTCTTCTTCCCTCAATACTCCTCTCTCCCTGTTCCACTCCACCCTCTCCTTCATCCTTAACTTCATCCAACCGGTGTTTCTACCAAACTCCTTCACTGCCTTTATTCCTTCCTCCTCAAAAAGTAACCAATCTATATCCACCCTCTCCCTGTCCACCCCTCCTTCCTTTTCCCACCTCTCCTAAATCCCTTCCCTTTGCTCCTTCCACCTTCTGCATTCCAACAAAACATGGTCCCTATCCTCCCATAAACCACATTCACACCTCTTCTCTTCCTTCCCATATCTTGTACCTCTCATCTTCCCGTGACCCACTCTCATCCAAAACAAAAACAAACTTTCCACCCTACAACCTCCATGCCCCTTTTCCATCCCCTTTCCCCTCCCAACATACTTTCTTCCTTTCCTCCTCTTTAACCAAAACTCCTTCCACGCTCTCCACTCCTCCTCATTCCTCCTCTGTTCCCACCTTCCCCACGTCAATAAACTTCCTATCCCTAACTCCTCCTCCATAAAAACCCCCTCCTTCGCCAACTTATCCACCTCCTCATTCTCCCTCACTCCTACATGACCCGGAACCCACTCCCATCTAATCGTCCACCCCTTCCTCAACAATTCACTTCCCCTCTCTCTCACCCTCTGCTCGCATTCTCCGCATAAACCTCTTCCCTTTATCAACCTCTTCAAAACCCCCACATTATCCACCCCCACTACTAACTTCCTCAACATCCCTTTATACTCCAACGCTTCCAACAAAACTCTTCCTACCCCCTCCATTTCTCCCTCCGTAACCGTCAATCCCAAACCCAAATTATTCTTCCAACTTTTGTATCGCCTTCCATACTCCCATAAAACTCCTCCTATTCCCATCCTGCCTCCCCTATCGCTCGCATCACTCAATCCCACCAACCAACTTCTGTTTCTCTCTACCCTCCCCTCTTCCCATATTCTTTTCTTATCTTCCTTCTTCCCTCCCATCCTAACCTCCCAATTCAATTTCCCACTCCTCTCCGCTTCCACCTCCCACCTTTCACCAAACAATTTATGTCTCCTTAACCCTCTTAACATTCTCCCTTGCCAATTTAGTTTCCAACTCCCCACTACCAACGCCTCTTCACCCCAACCCTCCCCCCAACCATCTAAAAATCCCCTCCTCTTCATCCTTTTACCCCAACCCTCCACTTTTCTATCCATTTCCAATCCCAAGTCCCTCCATCCCACCTCTCCAACCATCGCATCTATAGGAGTAGTTCTTACTGCCCCCAGAATCCTCCTTAATCCCCTATTTCTCCATATTTCCAGCCTTCCTTTCATATCCTTGTTTCCATCCCAGTACAGTTCCATTCCGTACATCAAAACCTTCATCACCACCATCCCCATCAAACATACTAATACTTCCACGCATACCCCATTCCCATTCCTTCCCAATAACTTCATCAACATTCTCCACCTCCTCTCTGCTAAACCTATCCTTCTTAACACATGGCTCTCCCATCCCCCATCACCCTGCCACCATACCCCCAATACCCTAACCTCTCTCTCCCTCCTTATTTCATTCCCCAACCACCTAACCACTCTTGTTCTTTCCTTACTTTCCTTATCCATCCACATCCCTTCCAACTTCAACACCTGCACTTCTATTTCCCATTTCTTCAAACCCCTCTCTAAACCTCTCTCCATCCAACCCACTCTTCTCAATACCTCCTCTTCGCACTTTCCAACTACCATAAAATCCACATCATCCACCACCGCCACCACCTCCATACCCTCCACCCTTTCTTTCTTAACCTCCTCCAAAACTCCCCCCAACATAAACATAAACAACATAGGGCTCAACGGGGATCCTTGAATCGTTCCCCCTTTTAATTTTACCCAGTCCCCTATCCTCCTCCCTATCCTTTCCCTAGCCCTCCTATCTCTTAAAAATGCGCTCACCCATTTCCTCAGAAACTCATCCACTCCCAAACCTTTTAATCTTTCCTCCATCTTCCATACTCCCACATTCTCGTAACCTCCCTTCACATCCATGCACAATAGCAATCCCAACCCTCCACCTCTTTCCCATCCCATCATTAACTTCCCCACCGCTTCCATGCTACTCCTCCCCTCCCTCGCTCCCCACTGTTCATCCCCCATCCCTTCCTGTCCCCATTTTCCCAACAACTTCACCACCACCCTCTCCAATCCTTTCCCAACCACGTCCAACAAATTAATAACCCTATAACTCCCCGGCAAGCTATAATCGGGCTTTTTTGGCTTCCTCATCACTACCCCTATGCTCTCCCTAAACCTCCTCGGTACATACCCCAATTCTAAACTTCTCCTCATTATCTTCATCAGCACCTCCCTCCCCCAACCCAATTTCCAAACCATCTTCACCGTCCTCCCCCCTATCCCATTTATCCCCACCGCCTTCCCGTCCTTTTGCTTAAAAACACACTCCTCCACTAGTTCTTCCTCCAGATGTACCTCCCCCTCAAAACCTTCTTCCTCCTGATCCAATTCTTCTCTCTTCCCCAACCCCCTCAAAATCGCCTCTCCCTTCTTCCCATCTTCCTCTACCAATATCCCATCTTCCCCCCTTATCCCCGGTACATCCACCACGAAATCCCTATCCGTTTTCACGAATTTAAAACTCTCCAACAACGTCATATTCTCCATATACCCCTTCCAATAGTTCCCCTTCTTCTCCTCTATCTCTCTCTTGTACTCTCTTCTCTCCTCCAACAACAATTCCCTCAACCCTTCGCCTCCCTCTCTTTTCCATTCTTTTTCCCTCCTTATTAACTCCTTCCTCTTTTCCTCCAGACTTTCGTCCCACCACTTCTTTCTTCCCCCTTTCCACTTCCTCCTCCCTCTGCATTCCTCCATCCTCAGACCCAATCCATCCTCTAGACTTTCCACAACCTCGTCCAATCCCCTCCTACCCATCTTTATCCTCTCATTCCAATCCACCTCACCACCCCATAGCCTCAACTCTCTTTCCAGTTTCTCCCAATCCACCTCCTTCCTTATCATCATATCCTTATCAATTGTCCATCCCTCCATCCTTACATCCACCTCCAACGGCTTGTGATCCAAACCTATTACCTCCTCCCCTACCCTGCACCTCGTCTCCAATTCCCCACCACAAATAGCCAAATCCAGTACCCTTCCTCTATATCCTTCCCTATCATCTTCCCTCGTTATACACCCCACCTCATTTACCACTTTCATTCCCCATCCATCCACCCATTCTTCCACTATCCTCCCTTCCCTCGTATTCACTTCCTCCATCCCTCCCCATCTTCTGCTCCACGCGTTAAAATCTCCCAAAACTACCACATTCCCTCTTCCCTCCGGAAAATTAAAACCCTCATGCTTCCCTTTTCCAACATATACATTCCATATACTCACCCTCCTCCCTTCCCCAACTTCCAAACTTATTCCAATCCTTACTTGACTCCTCCCTATGACCTCGTACTTTCTCTTCCACACCTCACTTATCAACATTCCTACCACCGATCCTTCTCCCCTCTCCACATAACCCCCCACCCCACATATACCCTCATAGCCCTCTATCCCATACATTCCATCCTCCTTATTAACCGCCACCTCTTGTAAACAAAACACATCTACCTCTTCTTCCCTACTACCCAATTCCACCATTCCATCATACCTTCCCCTTAGATTCAACGACCTCAACCTTAATTCTCCCTCAGTAGTTCAATGACCTCAACCTCATCATCTCCGCCCTAACACCCAAACAATTTCCTTCCGTTGCCTCGCCCACCGTGTGACCCTTTCCACACATAGTGCACTTCCTGTAATGTTCACAACTCTTCCTCTGAACTTTACACCTTTCGCACCTGTGCATCCATCCTGCGTGACCGTCAACCGCACAAATATTACACCTCAACCTCTTCCTCTCGCACTGCCACCAATTGTGTCCCACCATAGCACACTTCGTGCAAAACGTTAGCTGATTTTCCTCCACATACCTCTTTACCTGAATTTTTCTCCCATCCCAATTCATCCCCTCTTCCACCAGCTTAACCCTCACACTTTCCCTCGCCACATGCGCTACTACCCCTACCGACTTCAAACCCAATGTTTTCCTCCTGTCCTCGTTCGCCAACCACCTTGGCATCCTCATCAACTTCATGTTATTCTCCACCTCAATCAATTCCCTCATTTCCTCCATCTTTCCCTCCCATCTCTCCACGCTCATTCCCGGAATCACTATTCCCACCCAATTTTCATTCCTCTTAACCTCCACCACACCTCCTCCTAACACTTCCTTTCCACCTTCCCTGATTCTATCCACCACCTTCTCCGCTACCTCATTATCCTTCATGACTACCTTCACCCTATCCCCCTTCACTTCCACCTTCTCCACCGCTCCTTCTGCCAATCCTAAATCCTTCACCACCTCCTCCTTCTTCCACACCTTACCACTCATCTCCCCTTGCGAGTCCATCACCATTTCTACCACCATCCCACTCCTCTTCTCTCTCTCCATGCTATTCTCAACCCACTTCATCCTCTCCTCCTCCATTTTTTCCGTAACCTCCTTACCCTCCGCTATTCCACTCCCCACTCCCCTTAAAACCTCTCCATATGTTCTCCCCCCTTTCGCTCCCACCTCCTTCTTCAAATCCTCTCTCTCCCTCTGACCTTCTTCCAATACCACTTCGCTTCTTACCTCCACTTTCTCTTCCACCTTCCCATTCACTTTATCCATCATCCTCACATCCAACCTACTCCCACTGTCCCCACTAACCATCAAATCCACCACCTTCCTAACTTCCCTATCTATCACAAAACACCTAGCTAATCCCTTGTCAATTCCCAAAACGTATTCCACATCACTTACCATTTCTTCGTAATCATCAAAACCCCTCTTCATCTCCATAATTTCGCTCCTTCTCATTCCCCTATCTTTCCCTCTGTTTACCATCCCCTCCACCTCTCTCTTCCTACTCTCATCCTTCAACCTCTTATCTTTCGCTCTCTTTTCCTCCTTCCACTCCTCTCTCAATCCCACCCCACTTCCTCCCTCACTTCCGCTGCTAATATCCACCACCTCTACCTCTTTCCCTTTACCCTTCCCTTCCACCTCCTTGCTTCCCCCCTCCCCCTCTTCCTTCTCGACCACCACCTCTTCATCCAATTCCATCTCCTCCCCTACCACCCCTTCCGCCACCAACTTCTCCTTCTTTATCACCTTCTCCTCAAACGTGTCCACCATCGTTTCATCCTCCCACACCTTCCACCCACTTTCCTCCAATCCCTTTTTCCCACACCTGATTTTAATGGTCCCATTGGTCCAAAAATCCCCATTTCGCTTAAGCCCCTCCACTACTTCCCAACCCTGCTCTTTCCCTCCAACCAATGCCCTCCCTTCACCAATCAACGTTCCTTTCACCTCCCACATCTTTCCATCATCTTCCACCAATCCCTTCTTGCCAACACTCCTCTTCTCAACCCTGACCCCTCTTTTTCCGGGTCCATCCCCCTTCCCACTCTTTCCTCCCTTGCTCGCCATGGCTATCTTCAAATAAGACTGCTTTAAAGATAAATTCGAAGCCAAAAGGCAAACCGGATAGAAGGCCCTCGTTGGTTGAATCCCCTGTCGTCGTATTTCTTCGTTGTTGTAATTTCAATCGTCCGGAAAATAGCGGTCGTCGTCTTGTACGAAAACATCTTGCCTGGTGCTTGTACCGTAGATCATGTTACCTATTTCTACTCGTACATCCCCTGCACACTCCAGGGATAACAAGGAAAGACATGTCAGCAGTAACCTCCCATACACCACTAAGCGACTTGAACAGCCCATCACACTCCCTGTTGATCTGCAACACCCCATAACTTCTGGATCAACTACACCGCGCTAATATCATATTTTCTCCCGCGATTCTCTATCTCGCTCTCGTAACTAATATCGCTGCCGATCACGACACAAGTCTTAGCTTTGCGATTGAATAGAATTGTCAAAGACGTTACGGAGAGGCATTCAGCCCCAGGGCTGAGAACCGGTTATGCAGGTTGTTCAAGTTCAAAAACTGTGATGTGTGTAACGTAACGCCTTTTATCATATATACAAAACTGGCCGATCGATTAGAAAATTGGCACTCGAAAAACACTTTTTCAGCCCCAGGGCTAAATGCCTCTAATGAGTTTCAACACGGCTAAATGAATCGGGTATGCCTTGTCGGAAGATCACTAATCCTTCTTGTACGAGCCCTTGAATGTAAATCTTGAGATTAGTGACCTGGCTGGGATCGCTAGTGGCCAGAGTAATTATGGTACCAGCACCGGTGCTTGTGATGCACCTATTGGGTGGCAAAGCTGCAGCGAATTACTGATCAAAGCACAAGGCCGGGCAAAAGGTTATTGGAAAGTTATCCATGGCTAACTAGCCATATATATCTGCCGATTTAGGTTAATTGGTCTCTAGGCTTTTGTGCTAATCCCGGTAGTTGATAAAACTTCTTCCAGTGGCCGGTAATTAGTCTGCTGGGGAGGGTGCGAGGACGGGATAATTTATTTTATTGGCAGAGAACCATTCACTGCCCCTCCCTTGGAAAACAGAAGCCTAACACCGCCACTAAAATTTAATCCCTGCTTCCTCCTGCTAGAAATAAGAGGAATTCCGTCAAAGTTTTACATAAACTGGAGTATCGCTATTGTAATATCGGCTCGCCTACCACCGAAACTCATCCGCTGGGAGTCCATTACCCATGGAGCACGCAGGATCAAATCTCAGCCGTGATCCTCGCCAGTACGGCATATCGAATACCCGCAACGACCATAACCTGACCAATAATATCCACGGCCATTCGAATACAAACATTGGGAACGTATCAAACAGCTATAATAACACCAACACCATCAACGTGGGAGTAGACGAAGGGTCCTCGCAGATCAAAGCATGGTTATCGCCACTCGAACCCGATATAAGGCATCGCCATGTTAGTAATGGTCGGCTCGATGGTGTCGGGGATTGGGTTCTACAGAGGAATGAGTTTGAGGCATGGTATGGAAGTCAAGATGGCTTAGGGGACCCGACTTTGCTCTGCTATGGAGGCCAAGGGGTTGGAAAGACCTTCATAAGGTACCATATTCCCTTGGATCTAAGAGAAATGCTAATATGGGGCGAGATTAGTTCGTTGGTGATAGAAAGGCTTGGCAAGCGGCCATGTGGAGGAGGGAATAGTGTGGCTTTATACCTCTATTGTGACTACCAAGCGCAAAAGGACCAGTCGGCGGTAAACATGATAGGGAGTCTACTAAGCCAAGTTGCCTTAGGAACCAGGCATATCCCATCCGAGATTCAGCGCGCTTTTGAGGAGAGTCAGAGAGGTCGCCATCCTCTTCGATTGCCGGACATGCTGAAATTATTCACCAAAACAGTCAGTTCCATTGAACGGGCATACATTTGCTTCGATGCTATCTACGAGTTACTCCCTGCAAATCGATCGGAACTACTGCGTGCATTAAGGCAGATTATCCGAGATGCACCGAATATCCGACTATTTCTTACAGGGAGGCCGTATATTCGCGGGGAACTTGATAAATATCTCACGAAGGGGGCCTATATCATCCACATTTTGGCTGATCAAGGCGATATTGCTAGATATGTAAGTCGGAAGATAGACGAGGACGATGATCGAGATCCAGATTTGATGCCTGATTATCTGAAACATGATATTTTGAAAACAATGTTGGAAAAGGCATCGGAGATGTAAGTAGAAGCAACTCTGTTGCAAACCTGAATCACTCATTGACTATCAGCAAAGGTTTCTACTTGTTGCATTAAACATCGACGCAATTTTGGGCGAGACCTCCGTAGCGAAGAGAAAGGAAATGTTGCAAAAGGTGGCGACAATTGGGGTGGATCTGGACAGTGTGTACACCCAAACGCTGCAGCGAATAAGGGAACAGAAAGGGGACCGGTCAAGGCTTGGAATGAAAGTGTTGATGTGGATATCCCATGCGGAACGGCCCTTGACTATTGATGAACTCTGCCATGCCCTAGCAGTCGAAATTGGGACGAAAGATCTAAATCCAGAAAATATTCGTCCGCAAGATATTGTCCTCCGGTCATGCTTAGGGCTTGTCGTGGTTGACAAGGGGCCATCGACAGTACGTCTAATCCACTATACACTGCAAGAAGATCTTCGCCTTCCCAATTCACTCCCTACTGCCCACCAAACTCTCGCGCTGGCATGTTTGACTTATCTTAATTACGACCATGTCAAAGGGCTCCCGGCCGATAAGGCCCCTAGCCTGCAAGATGCGCCCTTCCTCGCATATTCTGCTTTGTATTGGGGAATCCATGCAGAGGAAGGATGCTCTGATGGTGTAAAATCGCTTGCGGTGGAACTGTTAAGCCATTTTGGTTTACATATATCTGCTACCTTACTTTTAAGCCACATGCTGGAATACGGTTACCGCTCTGGAATTGTTCCTCTGTTCCCCGGCTTACACTGTGCATCGTACTTCGGAATTGTTGAGGTTGTGGAAGCTCTGATCGCAACGGAAGGCTGCGATATCAACCAAGGAGATTGGAGGGGTTTTACGCCGCTTATGTGGGCTGCTCGCCATGGGAAGGAAGGGGTTGTGATACTACTGCTCTCAAGGAACGATATTAACCCCGATAAGCCAGGCAGGGAGGGTGTAACGCCGCTCACGCTAGCTTCAATGCGCGGGAATGAGGGGGTGGTGCGGCTACTGCTCGATAGCAATGATGTTGACCCCAACAAGCCAGACATCCATGGTCAAACACCCCTCATTTCGGCTTCATCGTTCGGGCGTGAGGAGGTGGTGCGACTACTACTCGCAAGTGACAAAATTGATGCCAACAAACCAAGAAAAGATGGTCGAACACCTCTCGCTTTGGCTTCGTGGCATGGGCATGAGAAAGTAGTTCGGCTACTGCTCGCATGTGACCATGTTAACCCTGACGAGCCAGACTGACGTGGAGAAACGCCACTCACATTGGCATGCTTGGACAAGCATGACGGGGTAGTGAGACTTCTACTTGAAAAGGGCGATTTCAATCCCGACAAACCGGAAAAGTCAGACCAGAGGCCACTTTGGTGGGCTTGTGTAAAAGGGGATGAAGAGATGGTAAGACAGCTGCTCGCAATGGACAATGTTAATGCCGATGAGCCGGACAGCTGTGGCCGAACGCCACTCTGGTGGGCTTCTTTTTGCGGGCATGCGGGGGTAGTGAAGCTACTTCTCGTAAGGGACGATGTTAATTCCGACAAGCCAACTCCCGGAGGTTCGACGCCGCTCTCGCAGGCTTCTATGAATGGACATGAGATGGTAGTGAGACTGCTCCTCGAAACAGGCAATGTCAACCCCGACAAACCAGACAACGTAGGTTGCACATCACTCTGGTTGGCCTCTCAAAATGGGCATGAGGGAGTCGTGCGACAGCTGCTTACAAGGGACGATGTCAATCCCGATAAGCCAGACGACGGGGGTGAAACGCCGCTCTTGCTGGCTTCGCAAGGTGGGCATGAGGAGGTGGTGAAGGTACTGCTCGCAAGGGACGATGTCAATCCTGACAAAGCAAGCAAGTGGGGTAGAACACCACTTCGACAAGCTTCATCGTATGGGCATGAGGGGGTGGCGAGACTACTGCTCGCAAGGGATGATGTCAATCCCAATAGCCTAGACGACGAGGATGGAACCCCGCTCTTGGAGGCTTCAAGAGATGGGCACGACGGGGTGCTGAGGCTACTACTTGCAAGGGAAGATATCAATCCCGACAACCCAGATAACATAGGTCGAACGCCAGTCTATTGGGCTTCAGCATGGGGGCATGAAAAGGTGGTGAGGCTACTGCTTGCAAGGAACGATGTCAATCCCGATAGGCCAGACAACAAGGGTCAAACGCCGCTCTGGGCGGTTTGCGACACTGGACATGCGGGGGTGGTAAGACTACTACTTGCAAGGGACGATGTCAACCCCAGCAGGCCAGACGACCAAGGCCAAACCCCACTCCAGGCTGCTACTGTACATCGGTATTGGGAAATCGTAGAGCTTCTCCAGTCTCGGATAGCTGCAATCCCTGGCCCAGATTAGGATCCAAGGTGGATTTCCCAGCCTTTACTCACTCGCCGCAGGAACGCTCGCCGCAGGAACGCTCGCCGCCTCAACCACAGTTCCCGTATCGATGCCCGCTATCAGCACAATTCTTGCCCCTACTCTAAGACCCCTTCCGGCCTCCCAGTTTACATATTACAGCCCCCCATAGACACCCTTGCGATTTTCCCCTGCAGTTTTTCCCACCCCTACATTTTTCAACATTGCACTCTCGGAGGAAAACACTTGGCTATGCACCACATATACGCTTAATCTTATCTTGCCTTTTCTCTTAGACGCCGGGAGAGGAAGGTGATGTTATTGTTTCGAGATACCCCGGGCCATTTCTCTAGGTGTTACCGCTTCGAAAATGATCGTTTTTTATGCTAATATATACTATTTTTCCTGTATTATATTATCATATTTTATCTTCAATATTTTTCTATGGAATACAGACCTTGCGTATCCACTACGAACTAAACCTGACCTAGTGTGAGGGGGTAGGAAGGAGAGTAATCCAAATACTAAACTAATACCTTCAGTGTTCTGGCTGGGCTCGCTTCTCACATTCCGCTAGAACCCGTGAGATAACACTGCGGATTGGAGTGTTTGCGTTGTGGTGAAAGATATGGGTAGTCGATGTCTTCAATGGTGCTACTTAGCACTTTGCAGGTTATGTAACAGGAACCAGTTATCGGTCACGTGGACTGTGGCTGGGCTAATTAACGTGAATTTTCTCTAGCCACAGATCATGTGACCTATAACTAATTCCAGGACACGAGTAACTTATACCTAACTTATAGGCAAACAGCTAAGGCCCGTTTACCTATAGATGGCCCTCTGGTAGCACGAGAAGCTGCCTACCGTTAAGGGGGGGGCTTGATGGTTGGAGAGGTATCCCTTCGTTTGAGTTCGCGACTCACCCTAGAAGTGTGGCAACGACACTTAAGTGGGCGCGATGCTGCATCGAGTATCGTTAGCTATGCAATTGACTTTTCTCCCCTAAACCTCTGGCACCCTCTCTGGTTTAAAATGGAGGGCACTAGCCCATTTGAGTGATCGTGAGTAAATATACACAGAGCATGTTGGTTTCCTCATGGCCATGCTGAGTGCTACTGATTTTGCTCTATTCTGAGCACTGCACCACTTCACAAGCAGGGCGTTTTCCACATCACGATTACAGAAACAGGCTAAGTGTTGAATACCACGAATGGGTCTAAACATCATGGCGGTTTAAGGCATACTTTGCCTATTGCCACCTAGTCATTGCTGATCGCAACTGTAGCGCGACGCTAAAAAGTTGTGAAATTCGGAATCAAACGAAGGGATGAGTACAGTACGGGCAAGCAGATGGTGTTTACCTACAATGACCTCTCAAAAGTATTGTCCCACTTTCTAAAATCCCACCAAAAAGTGCCTAAACATGGGTAATCAGCTAGCCCATTTCTATATAATAAAGTATCTTGAAGGAATACAGAAAATTTACATAAATTCCTCCTCACAAGAATTACCTTCTCATATAATAGAAATCATAAGCACTCCATATTTGCATGAGTGGCACCTGGATTTACCTAGCCATAGTGTGATGAAAGGTGAATCCCCACCAAAGTTAGCACTAATCCCCCAAATTTGTATGTTGGCTTGGCATTCCACTTTAACCATTGTACAGAAATGGATACAAAACCTTGTGAAATGAATACCGTAAAAACTCGAATAAACGGAGTAAGGTCTGGGTTTTTTTACTTTTTTTTTGTCTTGGGGGACGTGTTTTTTGGTGTGTTTTTCCGCCCTTTTCCAGAGGAGGAAATTTCGGACGACATAGCACATGATCTGTTCATTCGAGTTTTTACGGTAGATAAAATAAATAAAAATTAGAAACAGATTCTCCTTGTAAATATCTACATATAAGAATTTTGTATAAATTTTAATAATTCTATTCTATTATTATTTCAGTTGGTGAATATACCGACTTTAGCGGTAAAACGGAGTTTGGGACAATACTTTTGACAGCTCAGTTTATCATAGGGGGCTGTTTCGCGTTTGGTGGGATTTCTAAACGTACTGCTGAGACAACGTCATGTTTTAACCTTCTTTCTGCGAGAATTCAAGACGATAGAACGTTGGGTAAACACTTTTGCACCATCTGGCTTTATCGCACAAATTTTATAATTAGATGATGCTGAGTATAAGAGCTGCCAAATTGGTCATGAAAAAAAAATTACAGCACGCAGTAATAGCTCAAACCTCATATTCGTTGAAGACTTGTTTTTACATCAACTATAGCGAGAATGTGACGATTTCAAGTAGATAATCCCGAACCCTATGTTCTTGAAGACACTTTAAATCTTCACATTGGTGGGACAATTCGATAACTTCATCACTAGCTAACTACTCGGGTGTAGATTAATCCTCCGGAAGATGCGGAGAACAAAATGCATGGTTACAACATGGATATCACGCTCACCTCTTCTGAATCTTTAAGACCGAGTAAAGGGAGCGATCGCCGGTCCAAGTATACGGTACTTGCACGAAAAATTTGGCTGCAGCCCTAGAGCAAGCGCGTGAATCTTGTTTACTTAGTAATGTGCTTCATTTTTCCAGAGACGCGAAATCGTCCTTTAATCCTCCGTATTCTCGGAAGATTTATTCAATACGGTCGAGAAAGGCTTTCTGTTGTCACACAGAACGATTAGTAATCCTTGTTTGTATTGCCGTATATTAATTGCTACACAACAAGTCGGGTCTACTCGGACAGTTAGCTGATAAGAAATCATCTCAAATCAATGGCAGGCTGAATACACAGTTAGTGATTTTGTGCGGCCCGCACAAGCAGCCATAATAGGAAAGGCGTATCGGTAGCCCATGTTAAAGAGTCATTGTGAGTGATAAGGTATCTGATTTATTGGTAAGGCTACAGAAGTGCAATACCGGTAGCTGTCCCGGTGGCTGAGGATGGACACGCACACAAGGGCTTCTAAAAAGGACTGCTATTGCATACTGCGAAAATTTGGTACATTTTCTCGAACCTAGATAGTATACAGGAGTAGTTCTTTTTACAACCGCTTCGACATTACGAGACTGGCAGTTTGGGGAGAGTTTGGATTCCTAAATACTGGACGGGAAAAAATGCATTGCTTCGGCTAGCTTATTAAAAGGGTATTCTTGTTGTCGAAGAAGGGAAATAGAGAGCGTAGTGGTGATTGTAGAATGAGAGCATTTGCTTGGAACTTGGACACTCTGGCTGAAGGGCAGGGGAGATACCTCCCACAAATCCATTCGTCCTCTACTAAAACCGAATTCTCGGTAAATGCAGGTGTACTCGAGTATGCAAATAATAAAACGCTAGTAACACATCCTAAACCTTCCATATTAGGTCACCAATTTCTGCATCCTTCGCACAGTCCCGGGATAGCGAAGAAAAGGCATGGTGACAGGATCTTCTCCGTAAATCACGAAGGGGCAATCCACCACACCACGAGCTGGCCTGTAACACTCCACACCTTCCGGACCAGCAGCATCTTGCTAATACCATATTTACTCTTGCGATTCGCTATCTCGCCCCCGTAACTAATATCCCCGTAGATCGTGACGTGAGCCCATGATAGGTTTAGCTTGGAAATTGAATAAAAATGCATAAGGCAGTTAATAAGTTTCAAACGGCCAAATGACTCAGATACCTTGTTGGAAGGCGACTAATCTTTCTCAGGAGCTTTTGAGTGTGGGTCTTGAGACTAAGTGACCAAGCGGGGGGAGCGAGAGCCCAGAAGAAGCATGGTGCCGGTATCGGTGCTTGCAATAGTGGGTAGCGGAGCCGCAACAAAGTACTAATGAAAGCACAAGGCCGGGCAAGCGGTTGTTTAACAGTTTTCTACTTTATATACAAGTAGTTAATTAACCAAATATAGCCGTATCGCTTCAATTTAATTAATCTCTATCCTTGTTCTAATAGTTGATAAAAACTTCTTCCTGTGTCTGTTGGGGAAGATATGAGGATGAGATAATTTATTTCCTTGGCATGAAAACCACAGGGTGGCGCTTCCCTTTAAGCAAGAAACCGAACACCGCCACCAAATGCAGTCCCCGCTCTTTGCTCCAGAGAAGCGGAATTCCATCAACTCCTTCCATAAACTGCACCGCTATACTTTACTATCGTCTCGCCTACCACCGAACCGAACCCACTATAGTACATTGCCCATGGCGCGCGCAGGATCAAGTCTCGGCCGTGATCCTCACCAGTACGGCATATCGAATACCAGCACCGACTATAACCTGACCAATAATGTTCACGGCGACTCGAACACCAACGTTGGGAATGTGTTAAACAGCTATAATAACACCATTAATGTGGGGGTGGACGAAGAGTCCTTGCGGATCCAAGCATGGTTATCACCACTTAAACCCGATATCAGGCATGAAGATGTTAGTAATAGTCGGATGGAAGGTATTGGGGATTGGGTTCTACAGCGAAATGAGTTCGAGTCATGGTACGGGAGTCAAGATGGCTCAGGGGATCCTACCCTGCTTTGTTATGGAGGCCAAGGGGTTGGCAAGACTTTTATAAGGTACCATATTCTTCCAGGACCCATAGGCAATGCTAATAAGTGGCCAAATCAGTTCATTGGTGATAGACAACCTACAATATCATACTTGTGGAAAGAATAGTGCCGTTTTATTTCTCTATTGAGACTACCAGCAGCAGAAGGACCAATCGGCGGTAAAGATGATAGGGAGTCTACTAAGCCATATCGTATTAGGACCCACGGAGATTCTATCGGAAATTCGACGTGCTTTAGAGCTGAAACGGAGGGGTGGCCAGGCTCTTCGATTGCCGAGCATGCTGAAATTATTCGCCAAAGCAGTCAGTTCCATGGAATAGGTGTACATCTGTTTCGATGCTATAGACGAGTTACTACCGGGAAATCTATCTGAACTGCTACGTGCGTTACGACAGATTATTTCCGATGCGCCGAATATCCGACTATTTCTCACCGGAAGGCCGCATATTCACGGAGAAATTGATAAACATCTCACGAAACGGGCCTATATGATCTAGACTATGGCCGACCAGAAGGATATTGCTAGATATGTAGGTCAGAAGATGGAGGATGATGATTACGGGGGGCCAGACTTGATGCCAGATGATCTGAAAAATGGCATTTTGAAAACAATGCTGGAAAAGGCCTCAGAGATGTAAGTAGGAGAAGCTCCCTCGGAGGTCCTAGATCGCTCATTGACGTCGTGCAAAGGTTTCTACTTGTCGCATTAAACATCGATGCGATATTGGGCGAGACCTCCCTAGCGAAGAGAAAGAAAATGTTGCGAAAGGTGGCAACCACTGGCGTGGATCTGGACAGTGTGTACACCCAAACGCTCCAGCGAATAAGGGCACAGAAGGGGGACCGATCAAGGCTTGGAATGGAGGTGCTGATGTGGATATCCCATGCGGAACGGCCCTTGACTATTGATGAACTCTGCCATGCCCTAGCAGTCGAAATTGGGACGAAAAATCTAAATCCGGAAAACATTCGTCCGCAAGATATTGTCCTCCGGTCATGCTTAGGGCTTGTCGTGGTTGATAAGGGGCCGTCGACAGTTCGGCTAATCCACTACACACTGCAAGAATACCTTCGCCTCCCCAACGTCCTCCCTACTGCCCATCAAACCCTCGCATTGACATGTTTGGTTTATCTAAATTATGATCATGTCAAGGAGCTCCCGGCCGATCAGGCCCCTAGCCTCCAAGATGTGCCCTTTCTCGAATATTCTTCTTTGTATTGGGGAATCCACGCAAAAGAGGGACTTTCAGATAATGTAAAATCGCTTGCAATAGAGCTGTTAAGTCATTACGATTCCCATATATCTGCTACCTTACTTTTAAACCAAACACCGGCCTACGGTTTTCGCTTCGCTGTTTCCCTGTTCAGCGGCTTACACTGTGCATCTTACTTCGGAATTGTTGAAGTGGTGGAGGCTCTGATCGAAACGAAAGGCTGCGATATCAACAAAGGAGATAGTGAGGGTTGTACACCGCTCATCTGGGCTGCTCGCCAGGGGAAAGAGGAGGTTGTGAGATTATTGCTCGCAAGGGACGATGTCAATCACAATAAGCCATGCAACGAGGGTGAAACGCCCCTCTGGATGGCTGCGCTAAAAGGGCATGAGGGGTGGTGCGGCTACTGCTTGCAAGTGACCATGTTGACCCCAACAAGCCAGACGAGCATGGTCAAACACCCCTCATTGTGGCTTCATTGTTCGGGTATGAGGAGGTGGTGCGACTACTACTCGGAAGTGACAAAATTGATGCCAACAAACCAACAAAATATGGTCGAACACCTCTCGCTTCGGCTTCGGGTGGTGGGCGTGAGGGGATAGTTCGGCTACTGCTCGCATGTGGCCATGTTAACCCTGACAAGCCAGACTGGCGTGGAGAAACGCCACTGACGTTGGCCTGCTTGGAAAAGCATGACGGGGTAGTGAGACTACTACTTGAAAAGGGCGATTTCAATCCCGACAAGCCGGAGAAGTCAGGCCAGAGGCCACTCTGGTGGGCTTGTTTAAAAGGGGATGAGGAGATGGTAAGGCAGCTGCTCGCAAGGGACAGTATCAATACCGAAGATCCAGACAGCTGTGGCCGAACGCTACTCTGGTGGGCTTCTTTTTGCGGACATGCTGGGGTAGTGAAGCTACTTCTCGCAAGGGACGATGTGAATCCCGACAAGCCAACTCCCGGAGGTTCGACACCGCTCTTGCAGGCTTCTATGAATGGACATGAGATAGTGGTGAGACTACTCCTCGGAACGAACAATGTCAACCCCGACAAGCCAGACAACGTAGGTTGCACATCACTCTGGTGGGCCTCTAAAAATGGGCATGAAGGGGTCGTGCGAATGCTGCTCGCAAGGGACGATGTCAATCCCGACAGGCCAGAACGCTGGGGTGAAACGGCGCTCTCGCAGGCTTCAATGTGCGGGCATGAAGGGGTGGTGAGGTTACTGCTTGCAAGGGACGATGTCGATCCCGACAAAGCAAGCAAGCAGGGTAGAACACCACTCTGGCAAGCTTCATGGGATGGGCATGAGGGGGTAGTGAGACTACTGCTCGCAAGGGATGATGTCAATCCCAATAGGCTAGACGACAAGGATGGAACGCCGCTCTTGGAGGCTTCAAAAAGTGGATGTGAGGGGGTGGTGAGGCTACTGCTTGCAAGGGACGATATCAACCCAGACAACCCAGATAACCTAGGTCGAACACCAGTCTGGTGGGCTTCAGCGTGGGGCCATGAGGGGGTGATGAGACTACTACTCGCAAGGGACGACGTCAATCCCGATAGGCCAGACAACGATGGTGAAACGCCCCTGTTGGCGGCTTGCGACAATGGGCATGTCGGGATGGTTAGACTACTACTCACAAGGGGCGATATCAACCCCCGCAGGGCAGACAACCAAGGTCAAACCCCACTCCAGGCCGCTTCAGTGGGTCGGTATTGGGAAATTGTTGAGCTTCTCCAGTCTCGGATAACTTTAATCCCTAGCCCGGATTAAGCCCCCAGGGAGATTTTCCAACGGTACCTCGTTGCACACAAGAATTCTCGCCGCCTCTACCACAGTTCTGATATAGATTCCCTCACTCTAAGTCCCCTTGTAGCCTCCTGGCTTACCTATTATCGCCCTATGAACACCGTTGCAATTTTCCTTTGCAGTTTTTCCCACCCCTACATTTTTTAACCTGGCGTTCTCGGAGGAAAACACTTCGTTATGCACCACATATTCGCTTGATCTTATCTAGCCCTTTCTCTTGGAGGCCGGCAGAGAAGGGGGATGCTATCATATTGAGATACTCCCTGTCATTCCTTAAGGTGTTGCCGTTTCGAAAATTATCTTGTTTTATTCCTATAGATTATTTTTCTTGGTATTATATTATACTCTATCTTCTATATTTTTCTCTAGAATATAGGCCTTCCCTACCCACTACTAACTGAAGTTAACCAAGTGGTAAAAATAGAGGGGAGAGTAGCATAAATACCCTACCAATACCTAGAGTGTTCTAGTTTTGCTCGCTTCTCACATACCGCTAGAACCCGTGAAGCAGCACCACGAATCGAAGTGTTTATGGTTTGGTGAAGGATACCTGTAGGCGATGTGTTAGAAGGAGTTAAGTTAAATAGCACTCTGTGGGTCATGTCGCAGGGACCCGTTATCGGTCACGTGGACTATGGAGGGGTTAATTGGTGTGCATTTTCTCCTGCCACAGATCATGTGACCTATAACCATTTCCGGCAGTAGAGTATGCATATGCAAACAGGTAAGGGTCCGTTTACCTATAAACGGCCATCGAGTAGCACGAGACGGTGCCTGCCGTTAAGGGGAGCCTGATTGCTGGAGAGGTACAGGCAAGTAGGTGGTGTTTGTCTACCATAGCGTGCCGTCTGGTGTGTGGTGGGATTTCCAAAAGCACCTCCGAGGCAACGTCACGTCTTAGCCATCTTTCCACAAGAATTCAAGACGGTAGAACATTGGGTAAACACTTTTGCACCCTCTAGCTTTATCGCACAAATTCTTTAACTAGATGATGCTAAGTATAGAAGCTGCCCAAATCGGACACGAAGCAAAAACACAGTATGTAGTAATAGTTTAAACCTTACTATCGTTTAAGGCTTATTTTTACATCAATTATAGCGAAAATTTGACAATTTCAAACAGATAATCCCGAACCCTATGCTCTTGAAGATACTTTAAATCTTACCATTTGTGGGACAGTTCAATAACTTCATCGCTAGCTAACTATTCGGGTGAAGATTAAACCTCCGGATGATGTGAAGAGCAACATGCATGGTTGCCACATAGATATTAAATTATGTTCACTCCTTCCGAATATTTAATTTTGCGCTTGAGTAAAGGGAGCGATCGCCGGTCCAAGCATACTTGCAAGAAAAATTATATTGCAGCCCTAGAGCAAGCGTGTTAATCTCGTTCACCTAGTAATGTGCTTCATTTTTCCAGAGACGCGACATCGTCCTATTATCCTCCGTATTCTCGGAGGATTTATTCAAAATACGGTAGGCAAAAGCCTTCTGTTGTCACACAGTACGATTAGTAATCCTTGCTTGCATTAGAGGCATTCAGCCCCGGGATTGAAAAACGATTATGCAGGTTTTTCGAGTCGAGAAACTTTGGCGCACCTATATAACGCCTTTTTGCATACAAAACTTACAGATCAACCAGAAACTTGGCACTCGGGGCTGAATGCCTCTATTGCCATATATTAATTGCTACACACCAAGTCGGGTCTGCTCGGACAGTTGGCTGATAAGAAATCATCTCAAATCAATGGTAGGCTGAATACACAGTTAGTGATTTTGTGCGGCCTACACAAGCAGCCATAATAGGAAAAGTGTATCGATAGCCAATATTAAAGCGTTATTGTGAGTGATAAGGTATCTATGGGTTTATCGGTAAGGCTACAGAAGTGCAATACCGGTAGCTGTTCCGGAAGCTGAGGCTGGACAACGGGCACAGCGGTACTGCAAATAAGCTGTACCGAGCAATACTCGTTGTGTCGTGACGTTTGTGAAATGGACCGGGCTTAGATTATCCCTATCACACTGCTGTTTATTCCAAACTAACTGCTTTGGGGTTCTTTTGTGGCTCTATGCGCCTCCATGCAAGTCCGGCCCATTTCACAAACGTCACGACACGACGAGTACGCGTAATGTCGGAGCGTTTTAAAAAGGACTGCTATTGCATGCTACGAAAATTTGGCGCTTTCTCGAATCTGGGTGGAATGGACACTCTGTACGGCGGACTAGAGCGACCGAAACCGCAACTACACACGGATCTTGAAATTCAAAACTTGAAAAATATATTTTTAACAAAAGACCTTATAATGATAGAAATTTTGTAAGCAATAAGACGGATTGCATATAGAGTAATACTAAGGTACAAAAAAATGGCCGGTGGCAGGCAAGAAGCCTGGATCAGCTCAAAAACTCAAATTATGAGAAGGAAAAAACTTATAAAATGAAATGAAAGAGCGAGTGAGAAAAAATAATTTCCATAGTTGTAATGCTAAGAGAGGATGAAGAAATGGCATGAAGAGCAGCACAAGAGAGAGTTAAATAAAAGGTGACTGTGTGTTCAATGCACTACCAGAGCGGACACGCTTGGGCGCTTGCTCTCTCCCTTCTCTTGGGCGGAGGACACAAAGAGATGTTCCCTCTAAGGGTGAATTTATTGAATCGTGTGGTGGCAAAGAGCTTGTAACATGAAATCGATTACGCTGTAACAAATGTTAGCATCTCTTACAACATACAGGGCGAGGGAGGATAAGATTAGGGTGAATATTGCTAACCTTGGAGAGAGATCGAAGGGGAATTGCAGGAAGAGAATGCGCCGGAGGGGAGGCAGTTGGGACTCTGGTTGGCATTTCGGGGGAATCAGGAATGGTAGAAAGTGGTGAGGAAGAGAGATCAGGATTGCGAGCACATAAAGTAATAGATGGCAAAGGGGAAGCAGAATTCGGAACACAGGAGTCAGATATAGCAAGCATGTCCTTGATTGAAGGAAACTCAGAGTCTGAACTTGATGCCAAGGGTGAATATGAGAGGGGTGGGGAGTAGGATTCTGCCGTTGCAGCCTGAGTATAGGTAGTAGGAACCGGTGGTAAGGAATTGATTTGAGAAGAAGGGTACGATTGCGATAGCGGTATTGGCGAATCCAAATCCAGAGTAATCCGGTCAGTGAGTTCATTATCCAATAGTTCAAGGCTAAGATTACGCAACTGTTCTGTAACAGCCGGCTCAGTACGAATATGATCTTTATTAATAAATTGAAAGACGATAGTTACTTGGTGCCTAGAAGTAGGAAACTATTTGAGAAGAATAGAACGTAAAGTCCCTGGGTTCCGAACCTCCCTTGGAAGCCAGATTGGAGTTTTGGACTGTTTATTGCAACCAGGGGTAATGTAACAATCTCGCATGAGAGGCTTTCGCCCAAAGTGCTCCTTGGCGTATAATTGGTACCAGTGTGCCCATGGGGTCGTTTCTTCCAATACTCGAAAGCGAAGAAAGTCTGACCATTGAAGACTCGTGTCTGTTTCAGGACATTGTACTTCTTCATCCAGGATCGTAGCAGTTGGACGCCATATCTGTTCACCAATCAATTCGAAAGCTTTAAACTTGGTTCCTGGTCTTTGGGATTCAATATTATTGTGATCGTGACCTGGCCCGCACACAATTTGCAGCTGCCATCGCAGTATATTTGTAGTTCTTACTTCTAGAAGGGATGATTTTACTTTCCCAATGGAAGGATTAGAACTAATATTAGAAGCTACAAAGGGAACTGAAGACGGACTAGGAATATCTGTTGCCCTGTGTACTGCGGCAGACCGAGCTTTCCCAAGCCGCTTTACTGGTAGTTGAGCTTGTTCTACTTGAGCAGAATTCTCTTGGAGGGTGGGAAACCGATAGGGAAACTGCATGACACCACTTTGAGTAGATAAAGGAAACGATAGTTGCTGTAAGAAGGTATGTCAATTCGTTACTATAAACAAAGTATAACTCATAGAAAAAGAGAAGGATTATTACGAACAGGAAGTGTACTCAGAAGAGACTCCGGTGCGGGAGGCAAATTATAATTACTATAAGCAGGAGCAACATTCAAAGACAGCGATGGCTTGTTTGTGTTTTCTGTGGAACTGGAGGGGTCTGAGTTTGTAGCTGAAGCTAACATGGAGGTAGTAATAGTG
>Ga0307507_10004342_pt1 | contig 25343 bp, 21 predicted proteins | sample 7_EM_MG_FD_207223 | JGI IMG/M metagenome (GOLD analysis project Ga0307507, IMG submission 207223) | Populus trichocarpa ectomycorrhiza microbial communities from riparian zone in the Pacific Northwest, United States - 7_EM | ecosystem: Host-associated > Plants > Roots > Unclassified | place...
AGAAGGTTGAAAAATTAGATGGCTTATCTCAAGCGCTGGAAGAGCTATTGGCCCCTCATACGCGAGGCGATCCAATGAATCCACTTATATGGACCAGTAAGAGCCTAAGGCACTTAGAGAAAGAGTTGAAAAAACAAGGCTTTGCCGTAAGTCACCGATTAATAGGCGGTACTTTAAAAGCTTTGGGATATAGCCTTCAAGCAAATAGAAAGACCAAAGAAGGGGGAGAACATATTGACAGGGATGCACAATTTGAGTTTATTAATAGCCTAACTATGGAGTATCTGAAATCAGGGAACCCGGTTATTTCTGTTGACTGCAAAAAGAAAGAGTTAATAGGTGAGTTTAAAAATATGGGGAGGGAATGGGAAGTTAAGGGAGAGTCGCCACAGGTTAACGTATATGACTTTATAGACAAGGAAAAAGGGAAGGCTGCACCTTATGGCGTATATGATATAGCCCAAAATGAAGGCTGGGTTAGTGTAGGTATAAGTCACGACACAGCAGAATTTGCCGTCTCCTCAATCAGTGCTTGGTGGAATAAAATGGGCAAAGAGAATTATCCGCAAGCCAATAAACTGTACATTAATGCTGATGGAGGGGGTAGTAATGGATCGAGGAACAGATTGTGGAAAGTGATGTTACAACAGTTTGCGCAGGATACTGGTCTGGAGATAAGGGTTAGTCACTTTCCCCCCGGGACCAGCAAGTGGAATAAAATAGAACACCGGTTATTTTCATTTATAACCATGAATTGGAGAGCAAAGCCATTAGTTAGTTTGCAAACTATAGTAAGTCTAATTGCTTCGACCACAACAAAAACCGGACTTAAAGTAAAAGCTGCCGCAGATGATAAAATATATCAAACAGCAATTAAAGTAACTGAGGAGGATATGAAGAAAATAAACTTGACAAAGGATGAGTTTCATGGCGAATGGAATTATATAATCAATCACATTTAATCATGTTATTTCGTTACAATCCCTAAGATAGGAAAAAGTGATTCGTTGTTAATAATACAGACAATTAAGGACACTATCATCCTCTAATTTCTTAAAAAAAGAGGAATCGACACGGGCGAACTGTTGTGTCAAGTCCATCTACCCTAAAGTTCGTCGCTTTAAAAAGCAGATATCTGTGAAGCGTTAAAAAACCCACAATAATTTGTTAACAATGTGTCCTTCCTGCTAATAGTTTACCTTTAATTACGCGTGCACATGCGCCGTCTGAAGTTGGTAAAACTCAGTTGTAAACATGATAAACCAATCTCCATACGCCATATTTAAGCCTTCTATCTAATTCACAAACCGGCCCGATAAATCAATAGTGCGGGCAAACGGGTTTAAAAACTGGTTAATGAGCACAGCAAACTCCCGGCGGGTTATTGGCCGGTTAACATCAAAATCCGACTGGAATTTGTATTGGCTTTTCCAGGCTTTGGCCATAGAGATGTGCAGCGTTTTAGGATCTGTTAATGTTATTTCACTTATAAGCGATAATGTGTTTTCGACCGTGAATTTCGGCTTAGGTTTTTCCCGGTTAAACCATAAAAATGTGCGGGTATAAATATCATTTAATACCGGTTCAATCTCGGTGGTGTTAACTGCAGAATCGGGCATAAACAGTATCCCTGGCGTATTGCTATCCAATTTTTGCACCCCCTTTAATAACCCGGTTGCTGCAACCTGTTGCACCGACCTAAAATAACGATCGTTTTGGTTTACATCGGCAAATGGAAGCAGGTAGCTTTTAAAATCAAGCAGTTCGCCCTGCACGGTGCGTACATTCAATTTGTGGGTGGTAGTTTTAAAAAATACGCAAAATGCTGCGGTAGCACCGGCTCCCTGGCCCAGCATAAGCTGGTTGGGCAGGTATTGTATGTCATCTTCAGGAAAAATCTTGCTTGTAACTAACAGGTTCTCGGCGCCAGATGCTACAATAGCGCTCAGCGAAATACAATATGCCGGCGATTGCGGGTAGCTGCCAGAAGTGCCTTTTTTATCCCCATTTTGCCCCGGATAACTATCGCCCGTTGCAATACTGGTACGGTATGCGGTAGATTGGTGGCTATCGGCCATCAAATCAATTGGCTTAAAACTGATATTCAATTTTTCGGCTATTGCCCCATTGGGTGTGGCGTCAATGATCAGCCTTGTTTTTATTTGTTGCGATTTTGAATCCTGGCTAATCGTTACCACCCAACCATCCCCATTTTTTTTTACTGAGTTAACAGCAGTATTTAGTTTTATGGTAAGGTTTTTAACTGTATCGGCCATTTTTTTAATGATGGCTGCACCTGTATAGGGTTCCAAACGAAGCGGGGCATTGTACGTGGTATCATACCCCGGTGTTTTTTTGTAAAACACGGTTACCCATTTCCGGAATTCGCCCCAGATGCCCGATGGCAGGTTGTACCCGCCGCCAATGGTTATCATTGTTTGAGCGTTCATGGCCTGGCATAGTTGCGGGCCCGCTTCAATCAATACTGTTTTTATTTTACTGCGGGCACCCTGAATGGCTGCCGATGTACCAGCAGCAGCACCGCCAATTACCAGAATATCGGTTTTAATGGTTTGGGCGTATAAAAAGGAGCATTTTAACAACAGCAGTACCAAAAACAGTTTTTTTATCATCGGTTTAAATAACACGTACAGAACGCTAATTTAGGCTAAAGCTTGCTGTACTATAAAATTATACCTAATTTAATTTTTTTTTACGCTTATGACAGACGAACAAATGAGGTTCCCGATTGGGAAGTTTGCGCCACCGGCATCTTATACCGACGAAAACATTCGCGAATGGATAGACGACCTGCGTACATTGCCCGGTAAATTGCGTAACGCGATAGCCGGTTTAAACTACCAGGAACTGGATACCCCTTACCGTACCGGTGGCTGGACATTGAGACAGGTGATCCATCATCTGGCCGATAGCCACATGAACGCCATTACCCGCTTTAAGCTTGCGCTCACCGAAACCAACCCAGTTATAAAGCCGTACGAAGAAGCCGACTGGGCTTTACTACCCGATTACCGCCTGCCGGTAGAATCGTCATTAAAAATATTGGAAGGCATTCATATCCATATGGTAGCCTTATTTGAAAGCTTTACCGAAAATGAATGGCAACGCACTTTTGTGCATCCGGCATCGGGTGATACCGTTTCGCTAAAAAAGGGGCTGGCGCTGTACTCCTGGCACAGCAAACATCATTTGGCGCACGTTACAGAGACGGTGAAGAAATTCGCCCGCGATTAGGTTAAAGGCGAAAGGTTAAAGGTAAAAGGAGAAATCTGGAAGGTTTTTTGCGAAAAGATCTGCCATTTATTAAATCGCAGGCTGTTTTTTCCTTTGTCGCAGCTGCCTTTAACCTTTTGCCTTTCACCTCAAATTACACCGATGGAAAGCTCAGGTAAAATGTGGTGCCAATACCAATGGTTGTTTCAAACCATATTTTACCATTGGCGTTTTCAATTGAGTTTTTCACAAAAGCAAGCCCAAGACCTGTACCAGAACTTTTGGTGGTGAAATTGGGCTCGAATATTTTTTCGCGCATATTTTCAGGAATCCCATTGCCATTATCCTTTATGGTAAGCAGCACATTTTTGCTGGTTATAAGATAATTGATGTTTATCAGCCCTTTTCTTTCTGCCGGCGTTGCCTCAATAGCGTTCTTCAATAAATTATTAAAACACCTCAGTAGCTGGTCTTTATCGGCATTTATTACAAAAGGGGCATCCGGCAGTTGGTATACTATATGTATGTTGTCCATCTGCTTAAATATGGTTACGGCCTGGTTAAGCATTTCAAAAACATTTAATTGCTCGATACGGGTATCGGGCATTTTGGCAAAAGCCGAAAACTCAGATGCGATGGACGATAAACTTTCTATTTGTTCAACAAACGACTTGCTAAAACGCTCAAATTTTTGATCGAACTTAGGGTCCTTATCCCGCCATGATTTATCAAGTAGCTGCAAACCTAATTTCAGCGGAGTTAAAGGGTTTTTAATTTCATGAGCTACCTGTTTAGCCATTTCGCGCCAGGCGCTTTCACGCTCAGATTGCGCCAGCCTGTTGGCACTGTTTTCAAGCGCCGAAATCATTTTATTGTACTCTTTAACCAAGGCCCCAATCTCATCGTTTCGCTGCCATTTTATCGGCTCGTTTTTCTTACCATATATGGTTTTGCCCAGCGTTTCCTGTATAAAACTTAAGGGCGCGGTAATTTGCCTTGCAATAATAATAGCCAATAAGCCAATAGCTAAAAACACCAATGCATAAACATTTATCATCACATTCAACAATGAGCTTATACGTTGTTTATAATCTGTCTCATTCGAAAAATAGGGCAGCTGGATGTAGGCAATAACCTTTTGCCCCGAGCTTACTATTGGTGCATAAGCCGCTTTATAACTCAATTCTCCTATTTTTTCATCGTTCACAAATTCTGTTTTTTGCAACCTGCTCAGGTAGATAAAAGCGCGGGAGTTCATTTTTTTAGCCACCAGGCCCGCCTCATACATTTTAGGCTGGGTTGTAACCAGCGGCACACCATTGGTATCAAACAGGATAAGATCGGTAGAATATGTTTCGGCAAGCACGTTAAAATCAACCTGGTTTTTCTCGTTTACATTATATATGTACCGGTTTAGTGCGCCTGTTTGAAAAGTCTCGGCAATCCTGGTTATTTTATCACGTATTTGCTTGTCCTGTTGTTCATGGTATTGGCGCCCTATTGATACAAAAGTGATAAAACCCACTGCAATCAGCGTAACAACAACCGCAAATATCATTACAAACTGGATACGGGTTCTGTAAAGTACCTTATCAAAATTGATCCTGAATTTCCAGAGGATCTTATCATCCTTAATACTCAAAATCCTTACACGTACCCATGTGCCCCTAACTATAATGATAATGGCGCTAAATATCAACAAGGCCATAAAAAAGAAAGTGATAGAGGCTACCCCGTTATAGAGGGGGTTTGTTTCCTTGCTTACTACAATTATATTGCGTTTGTTGGGCTTATAAATCAGGTGTTCATATTTTGTAAAGGTGTTGTACCACTCGGGATTATTGAATCGGGTGGTTTTTATAATATAATTTTTTAATACTCCTTTAAAATCAGGGTTGTTCAGCGTATAAACATAACTTCCCCGTTGGCTTTGCAGGCGGTTGTCGTAGTAATAAGCGTATGAATAATCTTTAAACTCATCTTCGGGTTGTAACGAACCCTCTATCAATAAATCGGGGAAGGCCCCTAATACCTGAACTGGTTTTGATGTAAATTCAATTGCCAATGTACCTAATTGCTTATTGCCGTTTTTTATGGGCAGTATCGCAAAATAACTCTGAAGCCCAAACGATGCCGTACCCCGGTAAAAATAAGATGTTGGTACAACCTTATATGAGTTATATACAACCTGGTCTTTAAACCCGGTTATCGGGATGTCATCATCGGCCATGGGTTGGTCGTTGGCATCATACTCGTGTATTTTAACAACATACTTTGACAGGTATCCATCAAAATATAGTTTCTGAAAACGGGTTAACAGGTACTCGTTATTATGTATATTCTCCTTAAAGTAGCGCACAATAGTTGTGTCAACAAGAATTCGCTTCTCAATTTTTATAAAGGCATTTTCGGCATCATGGTCAATGGGATCGCTTAACCGGAGCAATAGCTTTTTGCGTACAGTCTCTTCTTTAATGCCTTCAAAGTGGTTTAACTTAATGGCCGATATTAATGAACAGATTAAAAGCACACCCAAAAAAGAACTTGTTGTAAGCTTAGCCCCCCGGTAGATAAACTCAAACGCTCTCATTAGCACCAGAAGCATCCACAATAAGTAAAACAAACTAAAATCATCATACCGGGCAAAAACAACTGTGCTTATAACAATGCCCGCAACCAGCAGTAATAACTGGTGCGGTTTTGGTACATCAAGTTTTAGGCATATAAAAAGAACAACCTCATCAACAAGATAAAAAATGAGAAAACTAAAGCACAACATTAATACACCCAGAATACTGAATATTGACAGGCCAAGCACATTGTTGACATTAAAGTTGATGCCCGAATAAATAACCAGCTCATAAAACAACCTTACCAGCGATGTGGATAACACTATAAGCAAAAGAATGCAACCCGCTACAATAAAATAGCCCACTGCATTTTTGTAAACCGCTGTAAACAATCTTCGCCGTTGCAGGTATATAAATACAACTAACCAAAAAACACAAAGCAGGTTAATACACAAATCGCCAAAGGATGGATACAAAACGCCGGAGTGAAAAATGGCAGGGTCAAACAGTTTAAGCAACCCCCGAAAATCTGGCAGGTGATAATACAGATTAACAAAACGGAACAGCATTATATACGAGGCCAGGAATATCACCGACAACCAGGCGTAGCCCTTTGCCGCCACGTGGCAGCAAATATTATGGATTAATATACAAAGCGTTATAATGGTTAAAATCCAAAAAACAACCTCATAATATATGAATGCGTAATTAACGCTGCTGGCTTTTTGCTTTACCGAGAAAAGATAATCGTTGTTGATGCTGTGTACATCGTAGGCATTTTTATCGCCCAGATCAGCAAGTTCAATATTGTCGGTGGTTATTAAATCTTTAGCAAACTTGTTTTGAAGATACTGGTTGGTAAAGGTGTAATTAATTTTCACCGGAATGAAAAAGATTACTGCAAAATCACCCTCGGTTTTCCTGATAGCTTCATAATACCCGTTTGGCTGCCAGATAAAGGAGTTGCCTTCTCTTATATTTCCTATGCTATCCGGTAAAACTTTAATGCCGCTCCAAAAACTTAAATGGTTGTTGTATGCTGTTATAAACCAGGTGCTTCTTTTTGCCGTAAATTCCTCTATCCTGTTAATAGCCTCCTGGTCATTATCGGCCAGGGTTTTAAATTTATTAAACTGTACTTTGTCTTTCAGCTGCTTATCAACATAAGCTTCCTTTTTATGCAAGTTATCCTCAAGGGTTTGTGCCGATTGGTCGAGGTTGTTTACCGGTGTATATGTTTTTTGGATAAAAATAGCCGTAAACAACAACCCTATACCAATTAGGGTAAGCAACAAACGTATTTTTCCCGAGGTTGTCAAATTACTATCAGATATTACAGGTTTAAAAACGAAAGGCACTATTAAATAGTGCCTTTTAAAATATTATTGAGGTATAGCCGCGCTTTGTGTAACTATTGCCCTATCCACCTTTTTAACAAGCCCCTGCAATACATTACCCGGCCCAACCTCGGTAAATGAGGTTGCTCCGTCCTCCAACATGTGCTTTACAGTTTGTGTCCACCTTACGGCACCAGTAAGCTGTGCTATTAAGTTCTGTTTTATAACAGCAGGATTGGTATAAGGTTTGGCATCAATGTTTTGATAGATAGGGCAAACCGGTGCTTTAATTTCGGTGGCAACAATTGCCGCCTCTAATTCAACCCTGGCCGATTCCATTAACGGCGAGTGGAAAGCGCCGCCTACCTTGAGCTTTAAAGCCCGTTTAGCACCTGCCGCAAGTAATTTTTCGCAAGCTTCATCAACGCCTTCAATTGTGCCGGATATAACCAACTGACCGGGGCAGTTATAATTTGCCGTTACTACCACAGCGGTAGCGCGTTGGCATACATCTTCAACAATAAAATCATCCAGCCCTAAAATGGCCGCCATAGTTGATGGCTGTATTTCGCATGCTTTTTGCATAGCATTTGCACGGGCCGCAACCAAACGTAAACCATCTTCAAATGATAAAGCGCCGGCAGCAACAAGGGCCGAAAATTCGCCAAGGGAGTGGCCGGCAACCATATCCGGTTTAAATTCATCGCCCAAAACAGTAGCCAAAACTACCGAGTGCAAAAATATAGCCGGCTGGGTAACGTTGGTTTGCACCAAATCTTCGGCTGTGCCATCAAACATTACATCGGTAATCCGGAAGCCCAATATTTCATTGGCTTTTTCAAATAACTCACGGGCCTTATCAGATTGCTCGTAAAGATCTTTACCCATACCCGGGAATTGGGCACCCTGCCCAGGAAAAATATATGCTTTCATTTAGCCCCCTAACCCCCTAATGGGGGAATTTTATGTTTATAATTATTATCTATTAGTCCCTTCCAACTCCCCCTTCAGGGGGCCGGGGGGCTTAACCTAATTTAGAACTTATCAAATTTAAAAATTCGGTGCGGGTTTTTTCTTTCAAAAACTCGCCGGTAAAGGCCGATGTGGTGGTTACCGAGTTTTGCTTTTGCACACCGCGCATGCTCATGCACAGATGGCGGCACTCAATAACTATCCCTACACCAACCGGGTTAAGGGTTTCCTGTATGCAATCGCGAATTTCGTTGGTTAAGCGCTCTTGTACCTGCAGCCTGCGGGCAAAAGCATCAACCACCCTTGGTATTTTACTTAAGCCAACAACATAACCATTGGGAATATAGGCAATGTGCGCCTTACCAAAAAATGGTAGCATGTGGTGCTCACACATTGAGTATACTTCAATGTCTTTCACAATTACCATCTGGCTATATTCTTCTTTAAACATAGCCGAATTCAGGATACTTTTGGCATCCAGATCATAACCATGAGTTAAAAAAAGCATTGCCTTTGCAATCCGTTCCGGAGTTTTTAACAAGCCTTCCCTTTGGGGGTTTTCGCCAATTTGTTTTAATACGTCAAGATAATGAGCCGATAGATTCTCAATCAATTGCGGGTTGTACCTGTCTATCTTGGTGTAACCGTCAATATCATCATCACGGTCGGGGATGTGGTTTTTATCAATCATTTTATCCGGTTATCCGCCAAAATACTCCGCGGAATTATTTTCAGTTTCATATAATTTTACCGAGTGTAAAAACACCCCCTCATAAGCCTCAATTGGTGCCTTAAGCTGATTAAAAATCTCGATGCAGAGTAACTCCGTCGATGCCATTTTACCCGCCATAAATTCAACATCCAAATTGATGTTTTTATGATCAAGCTTTTCTATAACACGCTCGTTAATAATAACCTTAAGCTCTTTTAAATCCATCAAATAGCCGGTAGCGTGGGTAACTTCGCCTTTAACTGTTACAAATAAATTGTAATTATGACCATGCCAGTTGGGGTTGGCACATTTGCCAAATACCTCGTTGTTTTTTTCAGCGCTCCATTCCTCACGGTACATCCGGTGAGCGGCATTAAAATGTTCTTTGCGCGTTATATGTATCATCATAATAATAAGTGGGTGCAAATATACAAAACAAAAACAGGCCAGTTGTTTTATATTCGTGGTCAAAAATCTGTAAATAAAACCTACAAAAAGCAATATGCTCATATTAGTTGTTGCCGCAACGGCGCCCGAAGTTGAACCTTTAGCCAAATATTTTGGTAACAAGATAGATGTATTAATAACCGGCGCCGGCATGGTGCCCACTGCCTTTGCCCTGGGACAACATTTGTCGCACCAAAGATACGACCTTGCAATAAATTTAGGCATAGCCGGCAGTTTCGACAGGAGCATTGAGCCCGGCTTTGTAGTAGAAGTAACCGAAGATACCTTCGCCGAAACCGGAGCCGAAGACGACGAACGGTTTATCCCAATAAACATTTTAGGCTTTGGCGAGGTCGCCTATAAACCCACAGCTACATTAGATGACGTTGAAAGCAATTTCTATTTGAAAAAAGCCAGGGCCATTACAGTAAATATGGTTCATGGTAATGATGCATCTATCAAAAAGGTACAGGATCGCTTAAACCCACAGTTGGAGAGCATGGAAGGCGCAGCTTTCTTTTATGCCTGCCAGCAGGTTAACGTACGCTGTATCCAAATCAGGGCTGTGTCAAATTATGTAGAAAAGCGCAACCGCGACAGCTGGCAGATAGGGTTGGCTATAAAAAATCTGAATACCTTTGCCATTGATCTGATTGACGCAATCATTAAGCTTTAATTAGATAGAGGTTTTACGTTTGAGGTAGTACGTTATACGTGGAGATTCAAAAACGCAAACAGAAGTTTGACGTTATATGTAGACTTTCAAATACCCAAGACGTACAACTTAAAACGTAACACGTATAACTTATATGGAATTAACCCTCGGCTTTTCGCCATGCCCCAATGATACTTTTATTTTTGATGCCCTTATTCATCATAAAATTGACACCGAAGGCCTGGAGTTTGAGGTTTTTTATGACGATGTAGAAACCCTTAACCAAAAAGCATTTCGCGGCGAGCTGGACGTTACCAAACTAAGCTACCATGCCTTTGCCTATGTAGCCAATAAATATGTACTGTTAGATTCGGGCAGTGCATTAGGCTTTGGTGTGGGACCAATGCTGATCTGCAAAGCAGATCCAGAAAAACTCTACTCACAACTCACAACTCACAACTCACAACTTAAGATCGGGATTCCCGGCAAATACACTACCGCCAATTTTTTATTAGGCAACGCTTTCCCTAACGCAACCAATAAAGTAGAGCTTGTTTTTTCTGATATCGAAAACGCGGTATTAGAAGGCCGGGTTGACGCAGGATTGATTATCCACGAAAACCGCTTCACCTACCAGGATAAAGGCTTAAAAAAGATCATCGATTTGGGCGATCATTGGGAAAAGCAAACCGGCTGCGCTATTCCACTTGGTGGTATAGTTGTCAACCGTAATTTGCCAATAGATGTTCAGCATAAACTAAACAGGGTGCTGCGTAAATCGGTGGAGTTTGCTTTTGCCAACCCCAAATCGGGCCTGGAGTTTATACGTTCGCACGCGCAGGAGATGAGCGAAGAGGTGATGTACAAGCATATTGACTTGTATGTAAATAAATATTCTGTTGAATTAGGCGAGGAGGGGAGGAAGGCGATAAAGCTGCTTTTTGATACGGCTTTGAAGAATAATTTTATACCAGCGATAAAAGAGGAATTGTTTTTAAGCCCCCTAACCCCCTAAAGGGGGAACCATAGTTTAAAATAAAACGGCCCTTTTGATGCAAGAAGGGCCGTTTTTTAGCGGCTTAGCTAGTCAAAAAGTTCCCCCTTCAGGGGGTTAGGGGGCTTCGCCGCTTAATACAACAAATGATCATATGGATAACGCTCTGTATGTATCGCTTTCACTTCCTCATAAAGTAAATTCCTGAACTCCTCTACATTTTCCCTTTTTGTAGCCGATATAAATATGGCCGGGCTGTTGTTTTTGGCCATCCAGCTGTGTTTAAAATCATCAAGGGTTAGCGGCTCTTCCTGCTGCTCTATCTGGTGATCTTCGGGTTTAAAGGCATCTATTTTATTAAATACCGTTATCATCCGTTTATCAATAGCCCCGATATCTTTCAGGGTTTCGTTAACGGTGCGTATCTGATCCTCAAAGTTAGGGTGCGAAATATCTACCACGTGCACCAGTATATCTGCTTCGCGCACTTCATCCAGTGTCGATTTAAAACACTCTACCAATTGATGAGGCAATTTGCGGATAAAACCAACCGTATCTGATAACAGGAATGGAACATTTTCCAGCACTACCTTCCTTACCGTGGTATCTAATGTGGCAAACAATTTATTTTCGGCAAACACTTCCGATTTAGACACCATGTTCATGATGGTTGATTTGCCAACGTTGGTATAACCCACCAACGCGGCCCGCACCATCTGGCTCCGGTTTTTGCGCTGGGTTTCGTTTTGCTTGTCTATTTGCTTCAGCCTGTCTTTCAGCAAGGCTATCTTATTCAAAATCAAACGTCTGTCGGTCTCAATTTGCGATTCACCCGGCCCGCGCATACCAATACCACCCTTCTGGCGCTCCAGGTGAGTCCACAAACGGGTAAGGCGGGGCAGCAAATATTGTAGCTGGGCCAGCTCAACCTGGGTTTTGGCCTGGGCTGTTTGCGCGCGATTGGCAAAAATATCCAGGATAAGGTTATTCCTGTCAAGTATCTTTACCTGCAACTCTTTTTCAATATTGCGCATTTGCGATGGTGTAAGCTCATCGTCAAATACCACCATATCAATTTCTTCTTCAATAACAAAGGCTTTGATATCCTCCAGCCGGCCCGAGCCAACAAACGTAGCCCTATCCGGCCTTTGCAGTTTTTGCGTAAAACTCCTCACGGTTTCGCCACCTGCTGTCGCAACCAAAAACTCCAGTTCCTCTAAATACTCTTTCTCCTGTTCGTCGGTTACGTGGGGTGTCATCACGCCAACCAAAACAGCTTTTTCCTGCTTCACAGCAGTATCATAAAATTTTTGCTTCATTAACTATGGTATATCAAATTGGTTGCCAGTTTACTAATATAACACAAACGGGCTTATTTAACGCCAAAATAGCACATACAAAGGTAATTGGCTGTCATTACTAATAAAATATGTTTTACAAAAAACACAGGGCAAAAGCATCTAATTGGGTTAACATAACTTAACACATTTCAGATATGTTTTTTATAAATATTTTATAATCAATGCTTTGTATTTTAACATGGTTAACACTAAACTGATCGCCGTTAACTATTTAGATGCGGTTGCCCTGACAAAAACACGTTGCCCAATTACAAACAAGTAAATAAATTGTTTTATTTATTTTAACCATAATCCTTTTCCTATTATTATATTCGTGCTGATTAAACCTTATTAACATGAATAAAATCTTTTCCCTGCTATTGCTGGGCTCTTTAACGATTACCGCGAACGCACAAACTACTACCCCCTTACCAACAGCTCAATCATTCGGTAAAGTTGATAAAGCCGATCTGGAAATGACCAAATGCGATTTTGAACCCGATGCCAATGCCGAAATTCTTTTTGATAAAGGCGACACCTATTTTGATACGCAATATCAAATTAATACCGACAGGCACAAGCGCATCAAAATATTTAACGATAATGGCAAGGATGAAGCCAACATCCGGATTAAATTTTTTAGCTATAACCGCGAGCAATATATAACCGGCTTGCAGGCGCAAACCATTAATTTAACCAATGGCGCGGTTGAAATTATTAAGGTAGATAAAAAGCAGATTTTTACCGAAGCCGTGGATAAGTACTACTCGGCGCTGGTTTTCTCGTTTCCAAATGTAAAGCCAGGCTGCATCATTGAATATAAATACCGGCTGACCAGTGCTTATGTGAGTGCTTTTCCCGACTGGTATTTTCAAAGCGACTTACCTACGCGGTACAGCGAATTAGATACTAATATCCCGGATATATTAACCTATAAAAGGTTGCCAAACCTGCACTTGCCGTACGTAGTTGATAAAACAAGCTCGTCAAATACCCATACCGAGGCGATGGCCAATATCCCGTCATTAAAAGATGAGCCCTACATGGATTCACGCGATGATAATTCTGAGCGCATCCTTTTCCAGTTGTTAAGTATCCGCATACCTGGCTATTTTTATCCTAACTTTCAGGATTCTTGGAAAAAAGTTGGCGAAAACAGGATAAATAACGAGGATTTTGGCGGCCAGCTAAACAGGAAACTTGCCGGCGAAGAACTAATTATTAACAAGGCAAAGACACTTAAAACGGACGAGGAAAAAATTGCTTATATTTTTAACGAGGTTAAAAATACGATGAAGTGGAATGATGTTTATGGCATCAGTAGTACCGACGGCACACCAAAGGCCTGGGAGAAAAAAGTTGGTAACTCTACCGAAGTTAACATAATGCTTTACCACTTGCTAAAAAAATCGGGATTAACTGTTTATCCAATGATGGTAAGTACGCGCAGTAACGGCCGCATAAACCCCAGCTACCCAAGTGTAGGTCAGTTTAACAGCATGATAGCCTATATCCCTGTTGATAGTGCTAAATATTATGCGCTTGATGCCACCAACAAATACAACCTTTACAATAAGGTGCCCGATAATTTTTTAAATTCATTTGGCTTTTACATTGATGATGCCAACAAGATATACGAACTTTCGTTTTTACAGGAACCTGAACCCGTACGCCAGGTTGTTTTATTGAATGCCGAAATTAAACCCGATGGTAAAATGAGCGGCAGCGCCGATATCAGTAGTTTTAGTTACAACAAAATAAGATACACCAAAAAGTATAAAACCGACGGCGAAAAAAAGTATAGCGACTATTTGCGCGATGACAACAACAACCTTAAAATATCGGGACTTACCTTCGAGAATATGGATGTTGACACACTGCCGCTACGCCAAAAACTCAATTTCAACCTCGACCTTACCGGAAGCGACGATAACTACATATACTTTAACTCAAACCTGTTTACCGGCCTTAAAACAAACCCGTTTTTGGCCGAAAACCGGTTTACCGATATTGACTTTGGCTACCGCGATAACTACGCCATAACCGGCATTTTTAAAATTCCGGCAGGATATAAAATTGATGCAATGCCCAAAAGCATCAGCATGGCTATCCCGGATGGGACTGTAGTTTTTAAACGCCTGGTTGCCGAGGAGGATGGGTCAATATTGGTTCGTTTTAGCATCGATCATAAAAAGTCGTTGTATTTTAAAGAGAATTACCCCGAGTTCCGCGAATTTTGTAAAAAAATGTACGATATGCTTAACGAGCAAATTGTACTTAAAAAAGGCTAACAAGTTATGTTGATTAAATATTATACCAGGCTGCTGCTTACTACAGCAGCCTTATGTGCACTATATACCAAGGGTTATAGCCAGGATAAAAATATTCCTAAAAATCTGTATATCGCGGCAACCATTCCGGATTCGTTGAAGGAGGATGCAAATTCAGTTGTGCGGTACTCAAGCGATGAACAAATATTGAAAAGTCAGGGACATCTGGTCATTAAACACCACCGTATTATAACCGTATTAAATGAAAAAGGCGATAAGTATGCGCGACTTGCGTTAGGTTATAATAAAAAATATAACACCGTAAACGATATACAGATGGTTATTTATAATGCTGCGGGGCTACAAATAAAGAAATACCATAGTGGTGATTTCAATGATAGGGCTGCAGTTGATGGCGTATCTATTATAACCGACGATCGCGTTTTGTGGCAAAGACATGCTTTGGCAAGTTATCCGTCGACAATTGAAACATCTTTCGAAGAAACATTCAGTAGCTATCTAGACTTAGGTAGTTGGGATATTTTGGACGACGAACAATCAATACAATTTGCTGAATACAAAATGCTGGTAAATCCATCTTCTGGATTCAGATACACTAATAAAAACACCACTATTAAACCAGAGAAAACAACTGAAGGCGAATTAGATAAATACACCTGGCATGTGTCCAATTTAAAATCTATAAAATTAGAGGATGACGCATTATCTTGGTCGGTCTTTCCTAAAGTATTATTTGCCGTTAAAGATTTTGTGTATTATGGAAGCCATGGTGATTTAAGTTCATGGGAAAGCTATGGCAAATGGCAGGAAGCGCTAAACGCCGATGGTTGCACACTTAGCCCGGAAAGGGTTGATGAGATAAAAAAAATGACAGCCGATTTAAAAACGGATAAGGAAAAGGCAAAGTTTTTATATGAATATATGCAGCAAAACATGCGGTATGTGAGTATCCAATTAGGAATAGGGGGATTAAAACCCTTTTCAGCAACTTTTGTAGATCAAAAAAAATATGGAGACTGTAAAGCACTATCAAATTATATGTATGCATTACTTAAGGCCGTAAATATTCCATCTTATTATACGGTTATAAACGCTGGAACAAATGAAGAACCGGCCGATGCTTCATTCCCAAGCGATCCATTTGACCACGTGATTTTATGTATTCCATTTAAAAATGATACGACATGGCTGGAGTGTACAAATATGAAAAAGCCATTTGGCAAATTGGGTAATTTTACCGAAAACAGGAAAGCATTAATAATTACAGAAAATGGAGGAAGGCTAATTTCTACACCCAAAAGTAAAGATCTTGATAACCAATTTAACAGTGAGGTACATGTGGTATTAAATGCCGACGGTGGGGCTAAAGCAACCATTAAAATATTGGCAACCGGAGAGTACAGGAAAGATTATCTCGGGTTATCCTATTTAAGCATCGACGAACAAAAGCAAGATGTTATAGGGATGCTTAAAATGAAACAACCATCGGGGTTTGAATTTAAACCATCGGTCGATAAAGACGGAATAAAAGAAGTAAATATTGACCTGGAATATGATAAGTTTTGTGATATATCCTCGGGAGATAAGCAGTTTTATAAACCAAGAGTATTTGATTTGTGGCAAGCCACGGTACCTCCGTTAGAAAAACGAAAATTTGATTTCTATTTTGATAACCCTTTGTTAAAATCATGTGTTACAACCATTGATCTCCCCGCAGGATTTGAGGTTGAAACCTTACCCGTCAGCCAAAGTCTCAAATTCAGCTATGGCACTTATGACGTCAAGTACACATACGATGCGGCTAAAAATCAAGTGGTGAACACGACAAAGTTCAATTTAACCAACCAGGTGATCCCTGCAGCCAAATACAACGAAATGCAAACCTATTTTGATGCCGTTGCCAAAGCGCAAAATAAAAAACTGGTGATACGCCGCAAAGCTTAAATTTGCGCCTGATGATATTCAGGCTCGATGAACGTTTACTTTTTCCTGAGCCCGATCTGGCCGAACCAGACGGGCTTTTGGCTGTAGGCGGCGATCTATCAACCCAACGGCTGTTGTTAGCTTATCAAAATGGCATTTTCCCGTGGTATAGCAACGATTCGCCTATCCTGTGGTATTCGCCCCATGAGCGTTTTGTGCTGTATCCCGATGAATTAAAAGTTTCCAAATCAATGCGTCAGGTGCTCCGCTCAAACCGCTTCAAGGTTACTACAAATACCTGCTTCGCCGATGTTATAAAAGCCTGCTCAACCGCGCCGCGGGAAGGGCAGGACGGCACCTGGATTACCAATGATATGCAGGCCGCTTACATCAAAATGAATGCTGAAGGTTACGCCCATTCTGTTGAAGTATGGGAGCGGGAGCAATTGGCTGGGGGGCTTTATGGCGTTCGGGTTGGCGATGTTTTTTGTGGCGAAAGCATGTTTAGTAAAGTAAGCAACGCGTCAAAAACAGCGTTAATTTACTTGTGCCAAACCAATAAATTTAAACTGGTAGATTGCCAGGTGCATACCGGCCACCTGGAATTTATGGGCGCGCGAATGATACCGAGAGAGCAATATATAGCCGTTTTGCACAATAGTTTGCTTTGATTGGTTACCTTTGAGGGGTATGCAACAAGCCAGCACAAAAGAGCGTATTATTTTAGGGATCGACCCGGGAACCGCCGTTATGGGTTATGGCCTGGTGAAGGAAACCGGCCCCAGGATAGAACTTATTGCCCTTGGTGTGGTGAAGATGGAAAAGCTTGACGATCATATGCTCAAGCTACAGCGCATATTTGAAAAAACAGTGGCCCTTATTGATAATTACCATCCCGATTGCCTGGCCGTGGAAGCTCCGTTTTATGGTAAAAACATCCAGGTAATGCTTAAACTGGGCCGGGCACAAGGTGTTGCTATTGCCGCCGCCCTGTCTCGCAATTTAGATATTACAGAATACGCTCCACGCAAAATAAAACAATCTATTACCGGCAACGGAAATGCCACTAAAGAGCAGGTTGCGGCTATGCTGCAAAACCTGTTAAAATTTAAAGAAACCCCCGATTTTTTAGATGCAACCGATGGCCTGGCTGTTGCCGTTTGCCATTCATTTCAAAGGATGGGTGCCGCCGGTAAATCGGCTTCAGGCAGCAAAAAATCATATTCGGGCTGGGATACCTTCGTGAAGGATAATGCAAAAAGAATAGTTTAATTTCTGGCTGCTCATATCATTATAAAAACAAATCAATCTGCGGTAACATTTTCTATTTTCATCCGTACAAGTCTTCATGACCAACGCGGATTAACCACTGGATAAAACAATTTAACCAAAAAGAAACCCCGTGTCTGTCAGCCTATTAAATTCGCAACAAACTATACTTTTTTGCATTATTTTATTACAAAAAGCAATAATTTGTTGATAAAGTGCACTTTAACAATTACTTTTAAGTCCCCCTTAATTGATTGATCATGATCAGAGTACGGTCTAAAAATGTGCTATTGGTTGCTCCCGATACTTTTTCGGTTGAGTTATTGCCGAACAATAAACAATTTAAGCATATTTCGTCAACAAGTCATCTTTTCCCGTCTATTCACGAGCAGAAACCCAACCTGATAATTTTTGACTACGATCATCTAAACGCCGATATAGAAAAGATATTGCGTCGTTTACAATCAAACCCGGCTTACAATAAAATAAAGATTTGCTGTTACAAGCAAAAAGAGCACACCAAGGTTGATAGCCTGTTAAAAGTGCTGGGGGTTGATTACATTTTTTATCCCGAAGATTTTAAGAACGCCGAAAAGAGCAACAGCTTTGTAAATGCCTTCGCCAATATTTTCGACGCCCCGGTTATGCCATTGCTGGCAAAAGCATCAAGTTAATATAAAAAGCGAACGCCGATTATCTTTGACAATAATCGGCGTTCGCTTTTGCTCCCCCTTCAGAGGGCTGGGGGGCTTTAATCAATCCACTCAAACTTAGTATACGGTACCAATACCTCTGGTATTTTAATACCTTTTTCAGTCTGGTTATTTTCCAATAGAGTAGCAACAATGCGTGGCAATGCCAGTGCGCTTCCATTTAAGGTGTGTGCCAATTGTGTTTTGCCTTCGGCATTGCGGAAACGCAGTTTCAGCCGGTTACTCTGGAATGTCTCGAAGTTTGATACAGATGACACCTCCAGCCAGCGTTGTTGCGCCGCGCTCCAGGTTTCCATGTCATAAGTTAAGGCCGAGGCAAAGCTCATATCACCACCGCATAAGCGCAGTACGCGGTATGGCAAGCCAAGGTTTTGTAACAAGCCCTGTACATGAGCGCTCATTAGTTCCAGGGTTTCGTATGATTTATCGGGGTGTACTACTTGTACAATCTCTACCTTATCAAACTGGTGCAGGCGGTTTAACCCGCGAACGTGCGCACCATAAGAGCCGGCCTCGCGGCGGAAACATGGCGTATGCCCGCAATGTTTAACAGGTAAATCATCTCCCTTTAAAATTACATCTCTAAAGATGTTAGTGATAGGTACCTCGGCGGTGGGGATCAGGTATAGCTCATCCTCATTTACAAAATACATTTGTCCTTCTTTATCAGGAAGCTGGCCGGTGCCAAAACCAGAGTCTTTATTAACCATTAACGGAACGCTAACTTCGCTGTAACCTGCTTTTTCGGCTTCGTCGATAAAATAATTGATGAGCGCCCTTTGCAGTTTGGCACCCTTGTTTTTATAAACAGGGAAACCCGCGCCTGTTATTTTAACGCCCAATTCAAAATCAATCAGGTTATATTTTGCGGCCAGTTCCCAGTGTGGCTGGGCATTGGCGGGTAATTCCGGCTTCGCACCATTCTCCAAAACAATTTCATTCTCTTCGGGCGTTAAGCCTTTGGGCACCGAGCTATGCGGCAGGTTAGGTAGCAATACCAGTTTTTGGTAAAGTTCTTCTTCCGTAGCCGCCAATTGATCGCCAAATTTTTTGATGTCTTCTTTCCAGGCACCTGTTTTGGCTTTAATCTCTTCAGCCTCGGCTTTTTTGGCGGCGCGCATCAGGTCGCCAATTTGTTTTGATGCTGCATTGGCCTCGGCCGAAACGTTATCCATGCTGGTTTGGGTGGAGCGGCGTTTGTCATCCAACCCTATTAACTCATCAACCAGTTCGGGCTGTTTAAATTTTTTTACAGCCAAACGTTCCAAAACCTGTTCCCGGTTATCCCGGATATAACTAACTTGCAGCATTATTTTATTTTTAGGCAAAGATATAACGAGTTATCAGTTTGGAGTACTGAGTTATGAGTTTTTTGCAAATAGTTAATTTGTAGTAAAACCAATACTCAACTCACAACTCACAACTCACAACTCACAACTGAATGCCAGGCAAATTATATTTAGTTCCAACACCGATAGGTAATTTAGAAGACATCACCCTTCGGGCGCTCCGCGTGTTGAAAGAGGTAGACCTGATCCTGGCCGAGGATACGCGGACATCGGCACCGTTGTTAAAACACTTTGATATTCACCAGAAGGTGTTTGCGCATCATCAGCATAACGAGCATCAGTCGTCAAACGAGATCATTAAATTTCTGCTGCAAGGGAAAAATATCGCGCTGATATCGGATGCCGGTACGCCTGCGATATCGGATCCGGGTTTCTTCCTGGTACGCGAGGCTTTGAAATTCAATCTGGATGTGGAATGCCTGCCCGGCGCTACCGCTTTTGTACCTGCGCTGGTAAATTCGGGGTTCCCTACGGATAAGTTTTGTTTCGAGGGCTTTTTGCCGCTGAAAAAAGGGCGCCAAACCCGCTATAAATTTTTGGCCACCGAAGAGCGTACTATCATACTATATGAGTCGCCGCACCGTTTATTGAAAACGCTGGATGAAATGGCCCTGTATTTTGGTGCCGACAGACTCATTTCGGTATCGCGCGAGCTCACTAAAATGTTTGAAGAAACCGTTAGGGGTACTGTTGCCGAAGTAAAATTATATTTTGAAACACATCCGCTAAAAGGCGAGTTTGTAATGTGTGTGGCCGGTGCCGAGCCGAAGCCGACAAAGAACAAATATAAAGACGACGATAACGACGACGAATAGCCATGGATATTTATTTGAAGAGTGCCATTACGCAGTTTGCCTATTACAAAAAGTTAGGCGAAAAAACATTTGCGCAATTAAACGATGCCGATTTGTTTTGGCAGTTTAATGCCGAGAGCAACAGTATTGCCATTATTATCAAGCACCTATCCGGCAATATGCTGTCGCGATGGACTAATTTTTTGATCACCGATGGCGAGAAAGAATGGCGAAACCGCGACACAGAATTCGAAGAAACAATTAACACCCGCGAACAGATCATGGCTGCCTGGGACCAGGGCTGGGATTGTTTATTTAACGCGCTAAACTCGTTAACTGCCGAAGACTGGGAAAAAACAGTAAAAATTCGTAACGAACCGCACCATATTGAGGATGCGATAAATCGGCAGCTGGCCCATTATCCCTATCATATCGGCCAGATTGTGTTTATCGGAAAAATGATAACAGGCTCAAAATGGCAATCGCTATCTATCCCAAAAGGAAAGTCTGATAAATACAACACCGATAAATTTGCAAACCCCGGCGACACCTTCAAATAAATCCCCCTTACATACATTAATGAAAAAAAACCTTCCCTTAGCCGTACTTTCCGGTTTATTGTTATGGATAGCCTGGCCGCCAACACCTTATACAACGTTCCTTCTTTTTATTGGCTTTGTGCCCATGCTGCTGGCGATGGAGAACATCATCCAATCTACATCTGCCAAAAAAGGAAAGCTGATTTTCAATACTGCATTCATCGGCTTTTTTGTATGGAATACAGCCTCTGTCTACTGGGTGTACAACGCCTTGAAACAGGTTGGTAATGTGGCAGCCATCCCGGTTACGCTAATACCTTATTCATTAGGCCCATTGCTTATGGCTACTGCCTGCTGGCTATATTATCGATTACGCTTGTTAACCGGCCGTGGCTGGGGCTTAGCCGGCCTGGTTTGCCTTTGGGTAGGTTACGAATACCTGCACCAAAGTTGGGACCTAAATTTCCCGTGGATGACCTTGGGCAATGGGTTTGCCGTTAGTCACCAATGGATTCAATGGTACGAGTACACCGGCATTTATGGCGGCACCATTTGGATTTGGGTGGTAAATATCCTGGCCTTTTTAATTTACGTTGGCCTGCGCGAAGCACAAACCAAACAATTAAGGTTAAAGCTTATCAGCGGATTTGTACTGGCCCTTGTTTTGCCCATTGGTTTCTCGTTGTATACTTATTATAACTACACAGAGCAAAGCAATCCATCAAATATTGTTGCTGTTCAGCCAAATATCGATCCTTACGACAAAGAGGGGACTATTCCAACGGCCGCCCAGATTGATATTATGGTCAATCTTTCGAAGGGTATAGCGCAGCCCAACACCGAGTTTATTTTATGGCCCGAAACAGCCATCCCTGATTATATAGATGAAGACCGGATACAGCAAAACCCTTACTACAGGCAGGCGCATGCTTTTTTACACAACTATAAAAACGGCAATCTGTTAACCGGGGCCGAAACCTACAAACTATACAACACCCGCAAAACAGTAACGGCAAGCCCAACGCAGCAACCCGGCGTTTACGCAGATAGTTTTAGTACCGCGTTGAATATCGAAAATGGCGAAAAAGTTCAATTTTACCATAAATCGCGGCTGGTGCCGGGGGCCGAATCAATGCCTTTTGGTAAGGCTTTATCGTTTTTAAAGCCTGTTTTTGAACATCTCGGCGGCGCCACCGGAGCCTACGGCAGCCAGGCGGATGCCGATGTTTTTTACTCGCAAAGCGGTATTGGTGTCGATCCGGTTATTTGTTATGAATCTATTTTTGGGAGGTATATTGCACGCTCGGTAAAAAAAGGGGCGCAATTTATAGCCATTATTACCAACGACGGCTGGTGGGAAAATACATCAGGCAAAGACCAGCACCTGGATTATGCCAAACTGCGCGCCATTGAAACCCGCAGGTGGGTAGCCCAGTCGGCGAATACGGGGATCTCGGCTTTTATTAACCAGCGGGGCGATGTTGTGCAGCAAACCAAATGGTGGACCAAAACCGCCATCAAACAGGATATCAACCTGAATTCCGACCTTACTTTTTATGTGATGCACGGCGATTACCTGCCTATGGCCGGCAGCGGGATAGCCGTTTTACTTATCCTGTTTATCATCGTAAAACCTTGGGTTAAAAAGAAACCTCTCGCGGCCTAAATCATTTTTAACGCTACACAAAAGGCCTTCCTGTTGTGCAGGGAGGCTTTTTGTGTTCATTTGGATCGAGGGCAATTACTTCTCTGCCCTTGCATCTTCCTTATCCAGCACTTCTTTTTTTTCTATCCTATATGACAGAAATAGGCCCACGCCGCCAAATATGGCTATGAGGGATAAGTAAAGGAAAAATATGTTGTTATCGTCCATATTGTGAAATATCGAATGATCCAAAACAAAAGCTAAAAACAATCCCACACCAGCCCCAACAAGTAACAGGCCCCATTTTAAGTTTTGATACGGTGCCGATTGCGGCTTGTAGCTGCGTGGGTCCATGCCCCGCTCAATCATTGCCAGCTTTTCGCGTTTGTTTAGATATACTATGCCAAATATCATTACAAACAGGCCAAGCGAAACAATGATTACCATTAATAGTGCTAAATTCTCGGTATACATTTTATTTAAGTTTTAATAAGTTAATAAAGTTCTTTTTTTATCACCCTAATGGTGTATTTGTAAGCTGTGACAACACGTTTTTGAAGTAGGTTACAGGCTCCGCGAAAAATAATTGAAAATAAATATTGTGGTGAAACAGCAGAAAATATCATCTCATTAATAGTCACTATTTTATAAATTGTCATATTTTACAAATAGCAACAAAACCGCAACAGCGGGTTTACGGGAATCATGAATTAAGGCAGTCAAAAAAATGAGATTTGAGATAGCAGCTTGGCCGCTATCTCAAATCTGCATTACCCTACAGTCAGTATTTTAAGATACCTGTCATATATGTTTTTTGCTGTGTAAACGTTCCTGGGGTCTCCGCTGTTAACCAGGTCGGCATAAATGAGTAGGGGCGGTACCGTATTGGTGGCCCGGCTAAACCTCCAAAATTTTCTGTAGATTTTTAGCGGCCCTTTTTCGTCGGGAACAAGGCTGTATTTTTCAATTAATTCGGCTATGGTCTCGGTGGTGTAAAGTGTTAGCTGTACCGGTTTAAGGTAATCGGTGAGTATATTGGCTGCAGGCTCGCTGCCCCATTGGGATTCGGTGTTGTTGAGCGGCATATTCCTCCAGTGCTCGTGGGCTCCGCCAGGCAATCTAAAATCGCCCACAAACAGATTCGGTTTTAATTTTTGCTCATACGCATTTATCCATTTCTCTAAAAGCGCTTTTTTGCGCAGCAGTTTCAGTTCTTTTTTGGCTGTCCTCACCAAATATCCCTGCTCCGTTAAACTGGTAATAATGTTATTGATATTCCCCAGCGCCGTGTTATAATCTTCGGCCATTTGCCGGTAGGTTGATTTGATATACTTTTCATCTATCAGGAAATGAAAAACAAGCTGAAGGCCTGTTTTTGTAAATGCCCTGTCTTTATTAACCAATACCGGGTTTTCCGCTTTCTGGCCTTCAATCAAAAAAAGCCAGTCGTCTTGTTTTATATAACAGTTGCCATTGCTATCAACATAATTTAACCCCAGCTTTCGTAATTGCTCCCTGATAGCCGGGTAAATAATTTTCGCAATAATGATGATACCCGGAAAGTTCTCGTTCAGATGCACAAAATGAACAAGGTGAGTGTTCCGCACCTCATTTTTTACAACAACCGTAAAGAGTTTTTGCTGCCCGCCATTGCTTAGTTCTATTTTACCATCCGTTGCCTTGTCCCGAACCCCGGCAAGCAACCTTCCTTCTAACCCGGTTTTATCTTTCAGCGCCTGCAGGTTTTTGTAGGTGACGCGTTCGGCTATGTTCATTATTTTTTAATGTTCACTTATTTGTGAACACTAATATAAAATAAACAAATGTAAAATCAAATTGCTCCACACAATTTATTCGGTCAAAAGCGGCCGACTAAATTGATTGGGGAGAGAAAATAATTTGGCGGGGCGTTTCTATGCACTTCCTTACGAGGACGAGGTTGTTTATCTGACGGATGAACAGCATGCCGATGTAGTAAAGAATAAATTGCTGGATTTTGGAGGGTGGGTGGAAAGAGGTAAAGAAAACTGGTAGGCGGTCGATGCCTATATCAACCAATACCACTGTTTTCTTCCTAATTTATTATTTTTCAAGTATGACTTTATCAAGGAGGGTAGCTCTAATAATTGCGGAGCTGAACGGGAGAGGTCACAAGGAGCGAACCCGTAGCCTGCCACATAATCCTTACGATAAAAAGGGGTTCATCGCACGACTTAAATGCTTGATTTAATACAGGGTCTGCTCTTTTATTTCTTTCGAAAAACCAATGGAGTTGTCTGCAACAAAAGCGAAATTTTATGTATGAATAAAAAGAACGCTCATTTTACACAAAAATATTATATTTGACATATATTTCTTGACTTAAATTGTCAATTTTATGTGTACTATAGGTCAGATAATTCGTGAAAAAAGATTATTGAATGGACAACTGTTTGTAGACGGCAAGAAGGAATACAGAGTTTTTGGCAATTAGCACTACAGAACATTCGGCAAGAATGCTGTCGGGAAATCGGCAAGAATGAATGCAGAGTCCGGTCAAAAGTATGGTATTAGTTTTTA